>Ga0209254_10000461_pt1 | contig 32747 bp, 33 predicted proteins | sample FrelakmetDIP11DI_FD_187148 | JGI IMG/M metagenome (GOLD analysis project Ga0209254, IMG submission 187148) | Freshwater lake sediment microbial communities from the University of Notre Dame, USA, for methane emissions studies - DIP11 DI (SPAdes)... | ecosystem: Environmental > Aquatic >... | reverse complement strand
GTCGCGATCGACTGCACGCAGTTGTTCTCGAGGATGGTCATGTCCCGCGCGCCGAGCCGCGAGAGGATGCGGTACAGCGCAAAGGCGAGAATCACCGACGTCAGGCCGACGCCCAGCGTCCAGCCGGTCTTGGCCGCCACGTACAGATTGGTGACGCTCAGCACCCCGCCGAGGCAGAACCCGGTGAGCGCCGAGCGCAGCGTGAGCTGCGGCATGTCGCCGCGCCACACGTTCTCGAACCACCAGCGGTCCTTCTGCTCGCGGGTCCAGTCGCGGATCTGCTCATCGGTCAGGTGCTGAAGGGCCATGGTCACGCGAGGCTTTGGTCGGTCGGAAGAGCATAGCCGCGATGCCGTGTCGACGCCGCCTGGAGAAGTGCGCTCGCCTGCCGCGGTCCGGGCCGGCTACACTCGGCTGGGGAAGCTCAACAGGGGGGTGCGGCATGAAACAGCACGTGGTCTGTCAGGTGGACGAGATCAAGAAAGGCCACATGAAGGCCTTTACCGTGGCTGGCGAGCGCATCGTGCTGTACCACCTGCAGGACGGCTACTACGCGACCCAGGCGAGCTGCACGCACGTGTTCGCGCCGCTCGCGAAGGGAAAGATCGTCGACGGCTGCCGGGTGCAGTGCCCGTTCCACCGCGCGCGTTTCGACATCCGCACCGGCGAGGTGATCGACTGGGCGAATTTCCCGCCCGGCATCCAGGTGTTCAACATCGTGCGCAGCGAGAAGTCCCTCAAGACCTACAAGGTGTCGGTGCGCGACGGCGAGGTGCGAGTTACGGTGTGATGGCTCAGCGCCCGGCGCTGATACACAGCGCTACGGAGAGCCCAGCGCCAGCACCCACGTGCCGGCGATCACCGTAAGAGCTGCAGTGGCGGCGACGACCTGCGCCAGCGCACCGCGCGGCACCCGCCAGGTCCCATGGGCGATGCCGGCGATCGCGCCGGTGAAAAAGCCCGTCAGGTGTGCGAGCACGTCGGTGCGCTCGCCGCCCGCACCGGTGAAGGCGAGCAGGAACACGCCCGCGATGAGCGGCGCCCAGCGATAGGCCCACCGCTCACCCTCGCCGTGCCGTCGGCGCCAGGCGTATGCGGCCAGCATACCGAGCGTGGCGAACACGGCGGTTGATGCGCCGACCGAAGAGTGCGTCGCGGGCTGGATGAACGCGTTCACCAGGTTCGCGGTCCCCGCTGCCGCGAGCACGGTGGCCCACGCGACGCCCGCACCGAGCAGCTGCCCGGCGAGCAGGCCGAACACCGTGCCGAAGCCGAGGTTCGCGAGCAGATGGCCTACGTCGAGATGCAGCGTGAGCGCAGTGACCGCGCGCCACCACTCGCCCGCGCGCGTCGGTCCGGCGACCAATGCACCCGCACCGAGCCAGTCACGACCAAAGGCGAACGTGCCGGCGAGGTAGCCCACCAGCAGGATGATCACGGCGTAGGCGAGCGAGCCCGTCCACGCGGCGCCGTGCAGGGGCTCGGCAGGGGCGGCACGGCGGCGCGGCGGGTTCTCGCGCTCGTAGACCTCGAGCTGCGCCAGCGCTTCGGCATACGAGTGTGCGGGCACCAGTAGAGCCCAGGCACGCCCCAGCCACAGTACCTGCGAGTCGATGCCGACCGCGTGCAGCACGAAGCCGCGCTCCTCGCAGGCGTTGCGCCAGAACGAACGGAATACCTCGACCACGTCGGCGGGTGGCGGCGTGCTCATGCCAGATGGCGCGCGTCAGTTCACTCAGCCGGCTCGCGACTGGCCAGCTGCGCCGCGAACGCATCGATCTGCGGCGCCATGCGTTCGACATACGCGCGACCGATCGAGATCGCCTCGGCGGCACGATGGAAGTCCATCAGCTGGAAGTCATCGATTTCAGGCCGCAGCAGCAGGTCGGCAGGGTCGAGCGCGAGGCGGCTGCGCGTGATGCGGTCCTGCATGATGTTCACAGCGCTGGTCATCACCTCGACGAGTCCCGGCTCGGCGCGCTTGCTGCGGAACGACTCGACGAGGCCGTCGACGAGGCCGGACCACTTCTTCAGGATCGCGGTGCCCTCGGCGCTCGCTTCGCCGGAAGCCGGCGCCGCTCCCGTCGTGTCGGCGTCCGCGCGATGTGCCGCGGCCGCCGTAGCGGCGGGGTTCGTGATCGAGTCGGCTCGTTGACCCGCGCGCATCGCCGAAAGCGTCACCGGGCGGCTCAGGTCCACGGCGATCACGAGGTCCGCGCCGAGCGCGCGGCAAAGTGACACCGGCACGGGGTTCACCACGCCACCGTCGATCAGCCAGCGCCCGTCATGCCAGTGCGGCGCGAACAGGCCCGGCACGCCGCTCGAGGCACGCACGGCGGTCATGAACGAACCTTCGCGCAGCCAGATCTCCTCACCGGTGTAGAGGTCGGTGGCGACTGCCCCGAAACGCACCGGCAGCGACTCGATCGGCGTGTCGCCGACCTGTGCGGTGATCGCCTCCATGAGCCGGTTGCCGGTCATCACGCCGCCGCCGCGGAAAGTCGTGTCCACCAGTCGCCACACGTCGCGCTGGGTGAGCGTGCATACCCACTTCTCGAGGTCGTCCAGGCGTCCCGCCGCGCAGGCAGCGGCAACCAGCGCGCCTACCGAGGCGCCGGTCACCACGTCTGGCCTGAGCCCGCGCGCGGCGAGCGCCTTCAATACGCCGATGTGCGCCCAGCCGCGCGCCGAGCCGCTGCTCAATGCGAAGCCGAGGCGCGGTCCGCTCACGGCTTGAGCGCGCGGTACAGGAACGGAAGGCTCACGTCCATGCGGTAGTCCACGTCGGAGTGATCGTCGTCGAACTCCTCGTAGCGATGCGGGATGCCCGCGGCGGCGAGCCGGCGCGACAGCTGCCGCGTGCCGTAGTGGATGCGGTACTGGTCGCGCCAGCCGCAATCGATGTAGATGCCGCGCAGCGTCCGGAGGCTCCGCGCGTGGCGGCCGACGAGGCGCACCGGGTCGTGCTCGAGCCAGCGCTTCCAGCGCGCCTCGATCAGTTCGCCGCTGTCGAGGTGATAGGGAAGGCGGAAGCCGAGCGGCGCCTTCACGTCCGGGTCGTAGGTGGCGGCCATGCACAGGTTCATGATCGCGTGGACCTCGGGGCCCGTGGGCTTGTGCTTCTTCCACATGGCCGCGAGGAAGCGGCGCACGCGACCGTCGTCCTTGCCCTCGGCGAGTCCGCGCTCGGCAGCGGTGTCGCGCGGCGCGCCGACGGGACCGGCCTTGACTTTCGGGCTGCGGTACTTCGCGAGTTCGTCGAGCGTGTTCGGCCAGTCGGCCGCGTAGATGAACTCGAAGTAGGCGTCGCCACTGTGGTTCGCGATCGCGCCCCAGGTCTTCGTGTACTTCATGCCGTGGATGATCGCGCCGTAGCCGCCCGAGGACTTGCCGAAGCAGCCGCGGTGGTCGCGGGAGGCGAGGGTGCGGAACTCGCGGTCCACGAACGGCACGATCTCGTCCACGAGGTAGTCGGCGTAGCGCCCGATCGCGGTGGAGTTCACGTACTGGTTGCCTCCGAGGCTGGTGAAGCAGTCCGGAAACACGAGGATCGCCGGACCCATGCGCCCGTCGTGGATGAGGCGTGCGGCGCGCTCGACGGCGTTCTCGTTGAACGGCCGCCAGTTGAGGTGCGCCATGCCGGAACCCGTGAAGCCCACCATGTCGTAGAACACCGGGAAGCGGGCGCCGGGACCGCTGCCACGTCGCTCGTACTGCGGCGGCAGCCAGACCGCAACTTTTCGCACGTGGGGATCGCCCAGCGGATTATCGGCGAGCACGGTCGAGCGGTGCTCGAGCACGACGATCGTTCCGGCGTTGCGCAGGGGACGCTTGCGAGCCATGCGGTGGACCTCCTTGACCTTCTTATTGACCTTGCTTTGCGGCTACCTTTGCGCACCCCGGGGGCGTCGGTCAACGGCGTGCGGCCGGGTGCTCACCGCGGATCGCGCGGCTCGACGTGACGCAGAAACTCGCTGCGCGTGCGCGCATCACTGCGGAACGATCCGAGCATCCGGCTCGTGGTCATGGTCACGCCGCGCTGGTGCACGCCGCGGCTGGTCATGCAGTGGTGCTGCGCCTCGACCACGACGCCGACGCCGCGCGGCTGAAGCACCTGCTGCAGGCAGTCGGCGATTTCGGCGGTGAGCCGCTCCTGCACCTGCAGGCGCCGCGCATACATCTCCACCACGCGCGCGAGCTTGCTGATGCCGGCAACCTTGCCGCGCGGCAGGTACCCGAGGTGCGCCCTGCCCACTATCGGCGCCATGTGGTGCTCGCAGTGCGACTCGAACTCGATGTCGCGGAGCACCACCATGTCATCGCAGTCGGTCAGCTTTGCGAAGCTGCGCGCGAGGTACTCGCGCGGGTCCTCGCCGTAGCCCGCGAACCAGTCCCGGTACGATTCCAGCACGCGCCTGGGAGTATTCGCGAGGCCTTCGCGACGCGGGTCGTCACCCGTCCAGCGCAGCAGCGTGCGGACGGCTGCCTCGGCCTCTGCCTGGCTCACGGGTGGAAGCGACTTGGGTCTCTTTGCCATGCAACCTCCGGCAGTGATCCCGGGCGCACGCCGCCTCAGGCCCGGCGGCCGCGCGTCCACAAATGGAGCAGCACGTATCCTGCGGCCATGCCGCCAAGGTGCGCGAAGTGCGCAACGCCCGCGCCTGAGCCCGTCACGCCGAGGTAGAGCTCGAGCAGGCCGTAGAGCGTGACGAACAGCCACGCCGGCATCGGAATCGGCGGAAACAGCAGCATGAGTTTTCGATGCGGGAAGGCCATGCCGAAGGCGAGCAGCAGTCCGAACACGCCACCGGACGCACCCACCGTCGGTACGGGCGGCATGTCGGACCCGCTGGTGACCGCGAGCTGTGCGACCGCCGCACCGACCACGCATACCAGGTAGTAGATGAGGAAGTGCCGCGCGCCGAGCAGGCGCTCGATGTCGCCACCGAACATGTACAGCGCGAGCATGTTGAACAGCAGGTGCGTGAGACTGCCGTGCAGGAAGCCGTAGGTGAGGAGCTGCCAGATCTCGAACTCGGGTGCGCCCTTGAACTGGGCAGAGCCGGTGGGCCACAAGGCGAACGGGCCCACCAGCGCATTGCCCGTCGCCAGTTGCAGGATGAACACGCCGACGTTGATAAGCAGCAGGGTGCGCGTGACGGGGGGGAGGCGATTCATGGCCGCGGCATCCTACTTCAAACGCCCCGCAGATTCGCGTCGAGGCCATGGTAGGGTTGCGCCGATCCGGTCAGTGAATGCACGATCCACGCGACACGAGACTCGATGCATCTGAACCTCCCGACACCGACGCTGCTCCTGCTGTTGGCCGTCCCCGCCCTCGCGGCCGACCCGGGTCCCGCGACCCGCCGCCTCGGCACCGTGAGCTTCGAGTCCTGCACGCTCACGGCCCAGGGGTCGCCGGTCACGGTCGCGGCGCACTGCGGTCGGCTCATCGTCCCCGAGGACCGCGCCCGCGTCGATGGCCGGCGCATCGAGCTTGCCATCGCCCTGGTGCCGAGCCGCTCCAAGCAGCCACGACCCGACCCGGTGTTCATGCTGGCCGGCGGACCGGGGCAGGCGGCGCGCGAGGCATTTCCCTCGGCCGCGGGCGCCTTCCGCGACATCCTGCGCGAGCGACACGTGGTGCTGGTGGATCAGCGCGGGACCGGCGGGTCGCATCCGCTCGAGTGTCCTGCCCCGGACGAAAGCGAAGGTGGCAGCCTCGCCGAGGTCACCGACCCCGCGGCGGCACGCCAGCTTGCCGAACGATGCCTCGCGGGCCTCGCTGCGGATCCTCGTTTCTACACCACCAGCGACGCCGTGCTCGATCTCGAGGCGGTGCGCGAGGCGATCGGCGCCGCGGAACTCAATCTCGTGGGCATCTCCTACGGCACGCGTGTCGCGCTCGAGTACCTGCGCCGTTATCCGCAGCGCACACGCAGCGTGGTGCTCGACGGCGTGGTGCCGCCGGAGCTCGCACTGGGCTCCGAGCACGCGCGAAATCTCGATGCTGCGCTCGACCGGCACTTTGCAGCCTGCGAGGCCGACGCTCAGTGCGTTGCCCGGTTCGGCTCGCCACGTGCGCAGCTCGAGCGGTTGCTCAAGTCGCTCGAGACCGAGCCGCGCCGCGTGCGATACCGCGATCCGGTCACCGACGCCGTTCGGGAAGAGGAACTGACGGTTGCAGCCGTCGCAGGCGTGGTGCGCCTCTATGCCTACACGCCCCAGCTCGCGGCGATGCTCCCGCGCACGCTCGCCGAGGCGAATGACGGGCGGCCCGAAGTGCTGATGGCGCAGGCGCGCATGATCGAGCTTCTGATCGGCGAGCAGATCTCGCTCGGCCCGCAGCTGTCGGTGACTTGCGCCGAGGACGCGGACCGCCTGCGCGTGAATCCCGCCGACGAAGGAACCCTGCTCGGCACCGGGTTCGTCGAGGTGCTGCTCGCGCAGTGCGAGGTCTGGCCGCGCGGTCGGCGGCCCGCGGATTTCAACGAAGCGGTGACCAGCGTCAAGCCGGTCCTGCTGCTCTCAGGGGAGCTCGATCCGGTGACGCCGCCCCGTTACGGCGAGGCCGTGGTGAAGCACCTGGCAAACGGCCGTCACCTCGTCGCCCGCGGCCAGGGCCACAACGCGATGGCGTCTGGCTGCGCGCCGCGACTCATGGCGCGCTTCATCGGCGACGGCTCGGCTCGCGCGCTCGACGCCACCTGCCTCGATCGTCTCGCCGCGCCGCCGCCGTTCCTCGGCGCCTATGGCTGGGGCCCCTGAGTGTCGAGCCCATGATCGAGGTGCAGTCCGTCCAGAAGTACTTCTCCGCCCGCGGCACGCTGGTACGCGCTGTGGACGGAGTGAGCTTCGTGGCGCGCGACGGCGAGATCACCGGGTTGCTCGGGCCAAACGGCGCAGGCAAGACCACGACGCTACGGATCCTTTACACGCTCATGCAGCCCGACTCGGGCCGCGTGCTGGTCGACGGCATCGACGCCGGCGCGCGGCCCGACGAAGTGCGTCGCCGCCTCGGGGTCCTGCCCGACGCGAGGGGGCTCTACAAGCGGCTCACCGCGCGCGAGAACATCGCCTATTTCGGGAGACTGCAGGGCCTCGATGAACCAACCATCTCGACCCGCACAGCCGCGCTAGTGGCTGCGCTCGGCATGGAGGAGTTCATCGATCGGCGGACCGAGGGTTTCTCGCAGGGGCAGCGCACCAAGACCGCGATTGCGCGCGCGCTGGTCCACGACCCGCGCAACGTCCTGCTCGACGAGCCGACCAACGGCCTCGACGTGATGACCACGCGCGCGATGCGCAGCTTCCTGCGCGAACTCAAAGCCGAGGGGCGCTGCGTGCTGTTCTCGAGTCACGTCATGCAGGAGGTGGCGGCGCTCTGTGACCGCGTCGTGGTGATCGCGCACGGGCGCGTCGTGGCGCAGGGTGCGCCCGAAGAGCTGCGTGCACAGACCGGACGGGCCTCCCTCGAGGACGCATTCGTGCAGGTGATCGGTTCGGAGGAGGGGCTCTTCCTGTGAGCGCATGGTGGGTGGTGCTGCGCAAGGAGCTCACGGACGCGTTCCGCGACCGGCGCATGGTATTCGTGGCACTCGTGGTGATGCCGCTCGCCGTGCCGCTGATCCTCGCCGCCATGAGCTCCCTCGGCATGAAGCGCCAGGTCGAGCAGCTCGAAGGCACGCTGGAGCTGCCCGTGATCGGGGCCGGGCACGCGCCCAATCTCGTCGCCTGGCTCGTTACGCAGGATGTGAAGGTCCTGCCGGCGCCCGCCGATCCGGCCGCTGCCGTTCGCCGGCAGGAGCACGACGTGATCCTGCGCATCGCGCCCGACTTCGCCGAGGCCTGGCAGGCCGGACGGCCCGCGGGACTCGAGATCATCTTCGACAGCTCGCGGCCGCTGCAGTCCGGCACCACCGTGGCGCGGCTGCGCGCGCTGCTCGGCGGTTACGACCAGCAGGTGGGTACGCTGCGGCTGATTGCCCGCGGCGTGTCGCCGACCGTGGCGCAGCCGCTGCGGGTGGGCGAGCGCGACGTCGCCACGCCCGAGTCGGGATTCGACCTTGCACAGCAGATGCTGCCCTACCTGCTCCTGCTGCTCGCCTTCATCGGCGGCATGCAGCTCGCGGTGGACGCCACCGCGGGGGAGCGGGAGCGCCAGTCGCTCGAGCCGCTGCTCGCAACGCCCGCCTCGCGCGAGGCGATCATCAGCGGCAAGATCCTTGCCACCGCCGCCTTCACCCTGCTGTCGCTGCTGGTGACGCTGGTGATGTACCGCTTGGCCTTCATGCTCATGCCCGCGAAGCACCTGGACGCGTCGCTCTCGGTGGCGCCGGACGCGCTCGCCAGGCTGCTGCTCGTGGTGCTGCCCATCGTGCTGCTCGGGGCCTCGGTGCTCACCGCGCTCGCGGCGTTCGCGCGCAGCCACCGCGAAGCGCAGTCCTACCTGCCGCTGCTGATCTTCGTGCCGATGCTGCCGACGCTGTACCTGATGGTCGCGCCGGTGAAGACGCAGGCCTGGATGCTCGCGGTGCCGTTCCTCGGGCAGAACCAGCTGATCCTGCGCGTCCTGCGCGGTGAGCCGGTCGCGCCCCATGAGTGGGCGCTCAGCCTCGGCAGCGGGCTCGGGCTGGCGGCGCTCGCGTGGTGGCTCGCGGCGCGCCTATACCACCGCGAGCAGCTGGCGGCGAGCGGCTGAGCCCGAGTGGTGGTGCGGCGCTGGCCGGCCGGAGACGGCGTGAGGCCTCGTCCTGCGCTGGTGCGGTAGACTCTTGATCAGGTCATCCGACACGAGCGCCGCGACCGCCATGACCCACGTCGTGTTCTTCTTCCTCGGCCTCGCGGCCCTCGTCGTCGGCGCCGAGGCGCTCGTGCGCGGTGCTTCGAGGATCGCCCTGTCGCTGGGCATCTCGCCGCTGGTCGTGGGCCTGACCATCGTCGCGATGGGTACGAGTTCGCCCGAGGTCGCGGTGTCCGTCGGCGCCGCCCTGAGCGGCAGCACCGACATCGCGGTCGGCAACGTCGTCGGCAGCAACATCTTCAACGTGCTTTTCATCCTCGGCATCAGCGCCGTGATCACGCCGCTGGTCGTACACTCGCAGATCATCCGCCAGGAGGTGCCGATCATGATCGGCGCCTCGGTGATCCTGGCGGTGATGATCCTCGACGGATCGCTGGGGTGGCTCGAGGCCGCGCTGCTGCTCGTGCTGCTGGTGGCGTACGTGATCTTCCTGGTGCGCCAGTCGCGCGCCGAGACCGCCGAGATCCGCGACGAGTACCAGGGCGCCGCGGCGAGGCGCGACGCCCGCTGGGACAGCCACTGGGCGGTTCAGGTGCTGCTGATCGCGGCGGGCCTCGGCCTGCTGGTGGTCGGATCCGGGTGGCTGGTCGATTCGGCGGTGGCCTTTGCGCGCGCCCTCGGAGTCAGCGACCTCGTGATCGGCCTCACCATCATCGCCGCCGGCACGTCCATGCCCGAAGTGGCCACCTCGATCACGGCCGCGATCCGCGGCGAGCGCGACATCGCCGTCGGCAACGTCATCGGCAGCAACACCTTCAACATCCTGGGCTGCCTCGGCCTCTCGGGCGTGGTGAGCGCGAAGGGCCTCGACATCGCTCCGGCAGTGCTCAACTTCGACATCTGGGTGATGATCGCGGTGGCGGTCGCCTGCCTGCCGGTGCTGCTACTGCGTCGGCAGATCGGTCGAAAGCGCGGCGTGCTGTTCCTTGCCTACTACGCCGCCTACGTCGTCTACCTGATCCTGGGCGCCCAGCAGCACGACGCGCTCGACGAGTTCTCAACCGTCATGCTGAGCTTCGTGCTGCCCATCACCGTCGTGACGCTGGTGGCGATGGTCGTGCGCCAGCAGGCGTCGGGACCCGGGCCAGACGGCGGCTGACCCACGTTTCGAGGAGCCGAGCCGCTCGAGCGCTCGCACGGTCGTGCTCGGGTCGGACGCGGACAGCCCGCTCACCACGCGATGCCGTAGTCCTCGCCGTGGTTACTCGAGCCGCCCCACATGGTGCCGTGGGCGTGGTCGAGAAGGATGGCGTTTATCGGGCCCGAGGTCCGCGCCTTGAACTCGAGCTTGTAGCCGCGCAGCGCGAGCTCGCGGCGCACCCACTGCGGCATGGACTCGTTGAGCACCAGCCTGCCGGGCTGCGACTCGTGCTTGTCGAACGAGCTGCGCATCTGGAAGCTCTCGAAGTTGGCGGCCTCGGCGGCCTCCTGCGGCGTCATGCCGAACTCCACGACGTTGAGCAGGAACTGCAGCAGGTTCTGGTCCTGAGAGTCGCCGCCCTGCACGGCGAAGGCGAGCCAGGGCTTGCCGTCCTTGAACGCGAGGCTCGGCGTGAGCGTGACGCGCGGCCGCTTGCCGGGCTCGAGCACGTTGTACGGGTTCAGCGCCGGGTCGAGCACGAAGGACTGCAGACGCTGGCTCAAGCCGATGCCGGTGCGTCCGGCGATCGTGGCCGGCACCCAGCCGCCGCTCGGCGTGACCGCCACCAGCCAGCCCTCGGCGTCGGCCGATACCACCGACGTGGTGCCGCTGTGGAAGCCCTCGCGGAACTGCTCGAGCGCCTGCGCCGACAGCTCCACGGGCGCCGACCCGCGCGCCGCGCGCCGCTGCGTCGCGAGCAGGTCGGCGAACGGGTTTGTCCCGCCCTGAAATGGGTATGGATCGCCCGGGCCCGCCGTCGCGTCGTTGCGATCCATGCGGATCGTGGCCGCGCGCGCCTTGGCGTACTCCTTCGACAGCAGGCCCGCGCGCGGCTCGGCTGGCGGGAAGTACGGGTCGCCGTAGTAGAAGTCGCGGTCGGCAAAGGCGAGGTTCATCGCCTGGTAGACGGTGTGGACGTAGTTGGCGCTGTTGTAGCCCATCGACTTGAGGTCGAAGTTCTCGAGCAGGTTGAGTGACTGCAGCAGCGCCGGCCCCTGCGTCCAGGTGTCGAGCTTGTACACGTCGACGCCGCGGTAATTCGTGGTGAGCGGCTCCTCGACGATCGGCCGCCACTGGTCGAGGTCGGCGAGGGTGATGAGCCCGCCCTGTTCCTTGACGCTGCGCACGAACTCCTCGGCGATGTCGCCGCGGTAGAACCGGTCGTAGGCGGCCCGGATGGCTTCCTTGCGCGACTTGCCCGCCTTGAGCGCCGTGGCCTCGGCTTCGACCAGCTTGCGCAGCGTGGCGGCGAGGTCGGGCTGGCGGAAGATCTCGCCCGGGTGCGGCGCCTCGCGGGCCTCGCCCAGGTGCGGCAGCATCACCTGCTTCGAGTACGGCCATTCCTTGAGCTTGTCGCGCCAGCTTTCGATTCGGTCGGCGATCTCCGCCTCGATCGGGTAGCCGTCGGCGAGCTCGATCGAGGGCGCGAGCACCTCGGCGAGCGACAGCGTGCCGTACTCGGAAAGCATCAGCAGGATCGCGCCCGGCGTGCCGGGCGTGACCGCGGCGAGCGGACCGTAGGCGGGCGGGTACTCGAAGCCCTGCTTGCGGTAGAACTCGGGCGTTGCGCCGGTGGGCGCGACGCCGAGCCCGTTGATCGCCACGACCTTTTTTGTGCGCGGATCGTAGATCAGTGCCTGCGTCTCGCCGCCCCAGTGCAGCACGTCCCACATCGTCGAGGTCGCCGCAATCATCGCGCAGGCCGCGTCCACGGCGTTGCCGCCGCGCTGGAACATCATCGCGCCCGCGGTGGCGCCGAGCGGCTTGCCGGTGATGGCCATCCAGTGCTGGCCGTGCAGTGGAGGTTTCTGCGTCCTGGCGAAGGTGCGGGCGACGGCGGGGTTCTCGGTTGTCTGGCCGGAAGCCTGGCCCGGAGTCTGGCCGAGAGCGGTGTCGGGTTGGGTCATGAGGATTGTCGTTGCGAGCGTGCAGGCGGCAAGGACCGTGCGGCCAGGGTTCGTCATGGGCATTCCGGGGGAGGCGACCCGCGGCAGCGTACACGAGGCCCGCGGGCGAATGCAGCGGGGCCCCCAAGGGTCAGGGACTGCTCAGGCAGGCCGCCCGCCGCGGCCCGCGCCACCCACGAAGCGCGCCGCGCCCGCGGCCGACTCACCGCTCTCGAGCACGGTCCGGCCGCGTGCGAACTCGCCGCGAAACGACTCGGTCTCGGTGAGGCTCCACTGCTCGCATGCCGAGCGCCGATCGGCGCGCAGGCAGCCCTGCGGAAAGGCCGCGATCTCCTCGGCGAGCGCCTCGGCGACCACTCGCGCCGCGCCCTTGGGCACGACTCGGTTCACGAGCCCGATCGAGAGCGCCTCGGCCGCGCCGACCGGCCGGCCGGTGAGAATCATGTCCATCGCGCGGCCGTGCCCCACGATGCGCGGCAGTCGCCACGTGCCGCCGTCGATCAGCGGCACGCCCCAGCGGCGGCAGAACACGCCCAGCACCGCGTCGTCCTCCATGACGCGCAGGTCGCACCACAGTGCGAGCTCGAGCCCGCCGGCCACTGCGTGTCCGGAAATCGCGGCGATCACGGGCTTCTCGAGCCGGAGCCGCGTCGGTCCCATCGGTCCGAAGATGTCATGCGCGTCGCCGCTGGGTTCGCGAATTCGGGACTCGTCCCAGCCTGCCGCCACGGACTTGAGGTCGGCGCCGGCGCAGAACGTGCCGTCGGCGCCCCACAGCACCGAGGCGCTCAATGCCGGGTCGCGCTCGATCTCGAGGAAAGCCGCCACCAGCCGCGAGGCCGTCGCCGCATCCACGGCATTGCGTGCTTCCGGTCGGTCGAGGATCACCGTTGCGACCGCCCCGGATCGCTCGATATGCACCGAATCCCTCATGTTCTTCTCCTCCATTCGAACCGGCTGGCAACCTCGCGCATCTTAGCCCTGGAGAGGCCGGCGCTCGGGACCCGAATGCCCGGGGCTGTGTAGGATGACCCGCGCGGGTCGGAGCAGCGCCGAGGTAGGGGGTTGAACGAGCACGGAACCCAGTCGGAGTTCGAGCGGGCGCGGCGCGCAGCCGACGAGCGTGCGCTGGTCGACTCGGCGAAGCGCGGTTCGACCGCCGCATTCGAGGCCCTGTACCGCGACCACGTCGGCAAGGTGTACGGACTCTGTCTTCGCATGACCGCGAATCGAGCCACTGCCGAGGACTGCACCCAGGAGGCCTTCATACAGGCCTGGCGCAGCCTGCCGTCCTTCCAGAACCGAAGTGCATTCGGTACCTGGCTGCATCGCATCGCCGTGAATGCTGTGCTGGCACTGGGCCGCAAGCGTCGCGAACTGCTTGGAGCCGACGCCTCTGTGGACGAAGACGCGGAGCGCCTGCCGCACCCGGACTCGGGTGACGACGGTGGTGTACTGGACCTGGAGCAGGCGATCGGGATGCTGCCCGCCGGGGCTCGCCAGGTGCTGGTACTGGTCGGTCTGTACGGCCACACGCACGAGGAGGCCGCCGAGATGCTCGGCGTCGCGGTCGGCACCTGCAAGTCACAACTTCATCGCGCGCGCCAGATGCTCGCCGAGCGACTGGCCCTGCCTGAGGGATTTCCATGAACCAGGGTCCATCGGGTCGCCCGGACCGCCTCGAGGAGGCACTGTCGCAGTTGCCGCGCGGGATCGAGCCCGGGCGTGACCTGTGGGCTGGCATCGCGGCGCGCCTCGAGCCGCGCAGCGATCCGGCGCGGGTACGCGCGGTACCTCGATGGGCGTGGGCGGCGGCGGCGGCGGTCGTGCTCGTCGTCGCGTCCTCGCTCATGACCGCCACGCTGATGCGAAGGGAGACCGCGACGACCGTGCAGACGGTGCCGGCGCCGGTGGCCGTGCCATCAACTGCGCCCGCGGTCGTGCCGGCCGCCGCCAGTGCCGCCACTGCGGCGTTCGGTCCCGGTCATCGCGTGGGACCCGCCTACCTCGCCAACCGCCGCGTGCTCGCGCGCGAGCTGGAGGGGCGCCTCGCGCGCCTGCCGCCCGAGGGACGCGAGCAGCTGGCGAAGAACATCGCGGAGCTGCGCCGCGCGAGCGCCGAGATCAACGCCGCGCTCGAGCTGCACCCCGGCGACCCGCTGCTCGAGGAGCTGCTCTTCAACATCTACCAGGACGAGATTTCGGTCCTCGCGAACGTGGACCGACTGATCGCCGCCGACACGACGAGGATTCCCCTATGAAGCCCCGATTCCTGATCGACCTCGACACACCCAGCGCCCGCCGCCTGGTGGCGCTGGCACTTGCCGCCATGGCGCCGGCCACGCTGGCGGGCACGTCCATCAACCAGCGTGCCGCCGCCGATCCGGCCGGCCAGGTCGAGATCTCGAACATCTCCGGCTCCGTGGTCGTGACCGGCTGGGACCGCAGCGAGATAGAGGTGACGGGCGAGCTCGGCGAGGGCAGCGAACGGCTCGAGTTCTCGCGCGCAGATCAGCTCACGCGAGTCAAGGTGATCGTGCCGAAGCGCTCCTCGAACGTGGAGAGCACGGACCTGATCGTGAGGGTGCCCGCCGGCAGCAGCATCGCCGTGAACACCGTCAGTGCCGACCTGGGCGTGCAGGGTGTGCGCGGATCGCAGCGGCTGCAGTCGGTGAGCGGAGATATCCAGACCACCGTCGTGAGCGAGGACCTGGAGTGCAAGACCGTCAGCGGCGACGTCCGTGTCACCGGCAGCAGCCAGCGCAGCCTGACCACCGTGATGACCGTAAGCGGCGACGCCAGGCTCGAGCGCCTGGCAGGGGAGGTGAACGGCAACACCGTTAGCGGCAACATCACGGTGTCGATGGGCGAGGCGAGTCGCTCGCGGCTGCGCTCCACCAGCGGTGACCTCGGCGTCACCGGGCGGCTCGCGGGCGATGCCAGGCTGGATTTCGAGAGCATGAGCGGCAACGTGCGCCTCGATCTCGAGGGTCCCGTGGGCGCCGAGTTCGACCTGTCGAGCTTCAATGGCGACATCAACAACTGCTTCGGCCCGAAGGCGGCGCGCACGGACGAGTACGCGCCGGGCACCGAGCTGCGGTTCCGGCAGGGCGCGGGCGGCGCGCGGGTGCGCATCAAAACGTTCAACGGAGACATCGCCCTCTGCAACAAATGACCCGGCCGCGCTGTCCAACGGAGGGGATTCGTGGAGAATAGACCTCCGGGCAGAGCGGGAATCCGATGGCTTTCTTCGCTGAACTGAAGCGACGTCGCGTCGGCAAGGTCGCAATTGCCTACGGCACCATCGCCTGGCTGGTGACCGAGGCCTCCTCCGTCGTGCTGCCGGCGTTGCGCCTGCCGGAGTGGACGGTGACCTTCGTGGTCGTCTTCCTGCTGGTCGGTTTCCCCGTGGCGATGATCCTTGCCTGGATCTTCGACGTGGGCCCGCAGGGCATCGAGCGCACCGAGCCGCTCGCCAACGAGCCGGTGGCCACGCGCATGAAGTTGCGCTTCGCCTACGGCGCGGTGGTGCTGCTGCTCATGGCGGGGCTCGGCTACCTGCTCTACGAGCGCGGCTTCGGTCGCGCCCAGGCCAGTCAGCCGCACAGTTCGATCGCCGTGCTGCCCTTTACCAACCTGAGCGGCGATCCGGCGCGCGAGTTCTTCAGCGACGGCATGTCCGAGGAACTGCTGAATCTGCTGGCGCGCGTGCCGGGCCTGCAAGTGGCTTCGCGCACCTCGTCGTTCGCCTACAAGGGCCGCAACGTGGACATCCGCGACGTCGGCCGCGAGCTGGGCGTCGAGACGGTGCTCGAGGGCAGCGTGCGGCAGGCTGGCACGAATGTCCGCATCACTGCCCAGCTCATCGACGCCGAGACCGGCTTCCATCTGTGGTCGGAGACCTACGAGCGCCGGCTCGAGGACATCTTTCTCGTGCAGGACGAGATCGCCGCGGCGATCGTGACCAAGCTGCGCATCGAGCTGGCGCCGCGGGAGCAGGCGCTCGCCGTGCGCGACAAGGCGCCGACGCAGAACGTGCAGGCGTATGAGTACTACCTGCAGGGTCGCCAGGCCTGGAAGCGCCGCGGCGAGGACAATCTTAAGCGGGCTATCGATCTCTACCAGCGCGCGGTCGCGCTCGACCCGGGCTTTGCGCGCGCGCATGCGGCGCTCGCCTCGGCCTACGTGGTGCTGCCGGGCTACACGAAGGAGGAGGCCGACGAGGAGCGCCTGATGCCGATGGCCGAGGCCGCCGCGCGCCAGGCCCTGTCCATCGACCCGAAGATCGGCGAGGCGCACGCCGTGCTCGCGCAGATGAATTCGCAGCGCGGCGACCTGCTCGACGCGGAGTCCGGGTTCTTCTTCGCGATTTCGCTCGAGCCCAACGAGCCCACGCCGCACCACTGGTACTCGCTGCTGCTGAACGAGGTCGGTCGGATCGAGGAAGCGCTCGAGCAGGCACAGCGCGCGCAGGAGCTGGATCCGACCTCCGCGGTGATCGCGCTCAACCTCGGGAACATGCACCTGACGAAGGGCAACGACGATGCGGCGCTGCGCTATGCCAAGCTGGCCCGCGAACTCGGGCTCGGCAAGCGCATGTACGGCGTCGAGGCGGAGGTCGCGATGCGGCGCGGCCAGTGGGAGGAGGCGCGCCGGCTGCTCGTGCAGCAGGACGACCTGCCGCCGGAGCTGCGCCCGCAGGCCGCGCGGTTCGTGGACGCGATGGCCGACCCGGCGATCCGTCCGAAGGTGGTCGCCGAGATGCGCTCGCTGGACCCGAAGGTGGTTCCGCAGCTCGAGCTGGTCCACCCCTACATCCAGCTCGGCCAGGTGGACCTCGTCTACCAGATCCTGTTCGCCGAGCTGGACCGCGACCCGGGCTCGTGGAAGAAGCACTGGAACCTGACCATGGCGTGGAGCCCGGAAGGAGCTGCGTTCCGCAAGGACCCCCGCTTCGGCGAGCTCGCCTCGCGCATGGGCATCACGGACTACTGGAAGCAGTACGGCTACCCGGACGGCTGTCGGGCCGGCACCGACTCGCCGCTGGTCTGCTCCTGAGCGCGGTGAGCGGGGAGTCATCGCCGCTGGCACGCTTCGCGCCAGCGCTGCTCGAGTGGTTCGCTGCATCGGGCCGCAAGGACCTGCCCTGGCAGCGAGACGCGACGCCCTACCGCGTCTGGGTGTCGGAGATCATGCTGCAGCAGACGCAGGTCGGCACGGTGATCCCGTATTACGAGGCCTTCCTGCAGCGCTTCCCGGACGTGGGTGCGCTCGCCGCGGCGCGGCTCGACGAGGTAATGCACCTCTGGTCGGGTCTCGGTTACTACGCGCGGGCGCGCAACCTGCGGCGCGCCGCAAGCGTGATCGTCGAGAAGTACGACGGTGAGTTCCCGTGCCACTTCGACGAGGTGCTCGCGCTGCCCGGCATCGGTCGCTCGACCGCCGGTGCGATACTCGCGCTGTCTCGTGGCGAGCGGCACGCGATCCTCGACGGCAACGTGAGGCGCGTGCTGGCACGCCACTTCGGCATCGAGGGCTATCCCGGGGAGCCCGCGGTGGAGCGCCGACTCTGGGACCTGTCGGAGGCCTGCACGCCGACGGCGCGCGTCGCGGAGTACACGCAGGCCGTGATGGACCTCGGCGCCACCATTTGCACGCGCACGCGTCCGGCGTGTCTGCTGTGCCCGGTGAACGCGGACTGCGTCGCACGGGTGTGCAACCTGCAGGATCGGCTGCCGGCGCCGAAGCCGCGGGCCGCACGACCGAGGCGCGAGGCCTGGCTGATCGTCGCGATGCGCGGCGGTCACAAGGTGTTGCTCGAGCGCCGGCCGCCGGCAGGAATCTGGGGCGGCCTGTGGGGTCTGCCCGAGTTCCCGACGCGTGCGCATGCGGAGCAGTGGTGCCGCGAGCACCTCGCGGCGGGCGCTGTGCCGAGGCGTGCCGACCCGATCGAGCACGCCTTCAGCCACTTCGACTATCGGATGCGTCCGCTGGTCGTGCACTGTCTCGGCAAGGCCGAGCCGCTGCGCGACGACGATCGCTACCGCTGGTACGACGCGCGCCGGCCGGCGCGCGTAGGGTTGCCGAAGCCGATCGCGATGCTCGTTGCGCGGGTTACGGCGGAATCGGAGGCGACTCGATGATCGACGCTCCCGCGAATACGCGGCCACTGTGGCGCCGCTGCCTCTTCGCCGGCGCGCTGCTGATGGTGCTCGGCGTGCTGCTCGGCGCCTTCGGTGCGCACGTGCTGCAGTCGCAGCTCGAGCCGCGGCGCTTCGCGAGTTTCCAGACCGGCGTGCAGTACCACGTCATGCACGCTCTCGGCCTGCTCGTCTTAGGGCTCATCGCGCGTGCGACCGGCGAGAGCGCGCGCCTGCGCTGGTCGGCGCGCTTGATGCTCGCGGGCATCGCGTTCTTCAGCGGCTCGATCTACCTGATGACCGTGGGCGCGCCGCGCTGGCTCGGCATGGTGGCGCCGCTCGGCGGGCTGTCGTTCATGGCGGCCTGGGCACTGCTCGCCTGGCACGTGCTCGTACGCGAGGCTGCGGGCTCCGGGCCGCGATGAGCGGTGCGCTCAGGCCTCGGGAGCAACGTAGCCCTCGGGTGCCTGCGAACCACTGCCGAACAGGAACTTCTCCATCTCCTCGACGAGGAACTTGCGCGCCTTCGGATCGATCGGCGAGAGGCGGTACTCGTTCATGAGCATGGTCTGGTGGCGTACCCACGCAGCCCAGGCTTCCTTCGAGATGTTCGCGAAGATGCGTTGACCGAGTTCGCCCGGGTAGGGCGGACGATCCAGGCCCTCGGCCTCGCGCTGCAGGTAACTGCAATGGACCGTTCGCGGCACGGCGGGGTCCTCAGGCCAGCCGGCCGTGGGACACCACGACTCCATCCTCGTCCGCGTAGACCCAGTCGCCCGGGCGGAAAGTCACGCCGGCGAAGCGCACTGGCACGTCCCGCTCGCCCTCGCCGCGCTTCTCGCTGCGCAAGGGCATGGTGCCGAGCGCACGGATGCCGAGCGGCAGCGGAGCGAGCTCGGCCGAGTCACGTATGCAGCCGTGGATGACGATGCCCGCCCAGCCGTTCTTCACTGCGGCGATGCCGAGGTTGCCGCCGAGCAGCGCGTGCCGACGTGAACCACCGCCGTCCACCACCAGCACGCGTCCCTCGCCGGGGCCTTCGACCGCTTCCTTGACCCGCGAGTTGTCCTCGAAGCAGCGCACCGTGCTCACCGGACCCGCAAACGCGATGCGCCCGCCGTAGGCATGGAACACGGGTTCGCAGACTTGTACCGCGTCGCCGTGCGCGTCGCAGAGGTCGGCAGTGGCCTTGGTCGTCATGACATGATCCCCGGCGGAGTGACCGGGCGATTATAGATGGCTGAGACGCGCGAGCCGTCAGTAGCGTCACGCATCAAGGCGATTGCGAGACTGCGCCCGGACGAACGGCGGCACGGGACGTGCCGCCGTTCGTCGGGCATCAAGGTCAGTGGATCTCGATCTGCCGCGGCTGCGGCTCGACGACCTTGTGCTTCGGGACGTGGATCAGGATCACGCCGTCCCTGCTCTCGGCGCGGATGGACTGCTCGTCGGCGTTCTCGGGCAGCGAGAATCGCCGCATGAAGCTGCCGTAGCTGCGCTCGACCCGGTGCAGCTTCTCGGTCTCCTCGCGCTTCTCCTGCTTGCGCTCGCCGGACAGCGTAAGCACCCCGTCCTGCACGGTGATGCTCACGTCCTCCTTGCGGACCTCGGGCAGGTCTGCCTTGATCAGGTACTCCGCCTCGGTCTCGGTCACGTCGGCGGCTGGCGCCCAGTCGAACGCCGGACGCGGCTCACCCGCCGCCGCCGCCGGCCAGCGGCGCAGCGTCTCGGCAAGGAAACGGTTGAAGACGTCGTCCACATCGCGGAACGGTTCCCACTTGATCACACGCATTGCTGTTACCTCCGGTTCGGGACCGCCCCAGCGGTGCCCTCATGGCGCCCTACATGCGAACGCCCCGGCGGGTTTCAAGGGGGTGGCCAGCGTGGGCCGCCCGGAACTCAGGCCGCGTACCAGTGGATCAACTGGGCCTCGGCCGGCAACACGGCCAAGGCATGTGCCGGCACTACCCGTGGCGTGTACTCGCCCGGAGGCCGGGTCGCCGGCGCCTCGGCGACGTAGCGCCAGCCGCCCGAGGCGCCGGCAAGGGCGTGATCGCGCCGCATCGCGATTCGCTCCGGCGCGCCACCGGTGCGTGGTTCGGCGTAGAGCTCGACGGCGACCGCGTCGGTGGCCAGTTCGCCGAGATAGACCTGTACCCGGAAGGCGTGGTGGCCGCCTTCCGTGGTGACTTCGAGGTTGCCCCAGTGGATCGCGTTCCAGTGTCGGCGCAGTTCGCGGAACCAGGCGCGCAGCTCGCGCGCGACGTGCAGGTTGTCCGCGGAGCGCCGCCGGCAGTCGGTGGCCGCAGGCAAGTACAGGCGATCGAGGTACTCCGCGAGCATGCGATTGCTGCTGAAGCGCGGAGTCAGGCGCGACAGGCTTGCGCGAATGCGTGCCACCCAAGCCCGCGGGATGCCTTCGGTGTCGCGGTCGTAGAAGGCAGGCACGACCTCTCGCTCGAGTATTCCGTAGAGCTGCTCGGTCTCGGATTCGTCCCAGCCCGGCTCGGAGTGCTCGCGTCCGTCGCCGAGTGCCCAGCCGACGTCGGGCGCGTAGGCCTCGGCCCACCAGCCGTCGAGCTCGGAGAGGTTGAGGCCGCCGTTCACCAGCACCTTCATGCCACTGGTGCCGCTCGCTTCCCATGGCCGGCGCGGCGTATTGATCCAGACGTCCACGCCCTGCACCAGCTGCTCGGCCAGCGCCATGTCGTAGTCCTCGAGGAACACGGCGCGCGCGCGCACCGCGGGCCGACGTACGAATTCCGCCCACTGGCGAACGAAGTTGCGGCCGATCTCGTCGCGCGGATGCGCCTTGCCCGCGATGATGATCTGTACGGGATTCGCGGGATCCGACAGCAGTCTCGCGAGGCGATCGGGTTGCGACAGCAGCATGGCCGGGCGCTTGTATTCGGTGAAGCGCCGCGCGAAGCCGAGCGTGAGCACGTTCGGGTCCAGTGCGCTGTGTGCGATGGCGGCGGACTCGTCGCGTCCGCCGCGCTGGCTGAGCTGCCGCTGGAGTCGCCGCCGCGCGTAGTCGACGAGGTCGCGGCGCTCCATGCCGCGGAAGTTCCACAGCTGTGCGTCGGTGAGTCGACCGACCGCTTCCTGCAGCTGCTCGGGCGCGCCCAGCCAGCGCTCCTTGCCGCAGGCCTCGGTCCAGAGCGTGTCTGCCCAGGGTGAGTCCCACGACGGGACGTGGACGGCGTTCGTGACGTGCGTGACGGGCACCTCGGGCTCCGGCCAGCGAGGGAACAGCGGCGCGAAGATACTGCGGCTCACCCGGCCGTGCAGCTCGCTCACGCCGTTCACGCGCGCGCAGGTTCGCGCGGCGAGATAGGCCATGTTGAACGGCTCGTCGAGATCGTCGGGATTCACGCGCCCGAGCCCCATCAGCTGCTCGGGCCGGATGCCGGCCATGCGCGCATATCCGGCCCCGTACTTCTGCACCAGCGCCAGGGGAAAGGTGTCGAAGGCCGCGGCCATCGGCGTGTGAGTAGTGAACACGTTGCCGCCACGCGTTGCCCACAGTGCCGTGAAGAAGTCGCAGGCATTCGCCTGGGCGAAGCTTCGTGCGCGCTCGACCGTGGCGAGGGCTGCATGGCCTTCGTTCAGGTGCAGAACCTCGACCGGGTGACCCAGCGCCTCGAGCGCGCGCCAGCCGCCGATACCCAGCACGATCTCCTGCATGAGGCGCGCCTCGCCGTCGCCCGCATAGAGCTTGGCTGTGATACCGCGGTCGAACGGCGAGTTGAACGGATCGTCGCTGTCGAGGAGCAACAGCGGGATGCGACCGACGTCCACCTGCCAGATTCGGATGTAGAGGTCGCGGCCGGGCAGTGCGATGGTCACGCGCAGCGGCATGCCCTCGGCATCGGGCACCTGTCGCACGGGCAGGGACTCGCGGGAATTCACGGCGTAGATCTCGATCTGCTTGCCCGCAGCGTCGAGCATCTGGCGGAAGTAGCCTTCGCGGTAGAACAGGCCCACCGCGACCAGCGGAATGCCAAGATCGCTTGCGGTCTTCAGGTGATCGCCAGCGAGCACACCGAGACCGCCGGAGTACAACGGTAGCGCGTCTGTGAGGCCGTACTCCATGCTGAGATACGCGATCACCGGCGGCGTCTCGAGCGCGAAGGCGCCCTGGAACCAGCCGGACCGCGACATGTATTCGGCCTCGCCGCGATCGAGGCGGCGCACACGTTCGATGAACTCGGCGTCGCGCGCAAGTTCGTCGAGGCGGCTGCGCGGCGTGTTCTGCAGCACGAGGATCGGGTTTCCGGTCCGGTGCCAGACCTCCGCGTTCAGCGCCTCCCAGACGCGGTCGGCCGCGTGGTTCCAAACCCAGCGCAGGTTGTACGCGAGTCTCGCCACCGATGCGATCGCGGGTGGCAGTTGGCCGGAGGGATCCCGTATTGCGTCGGGGGACATGGCGATTGCCTCTGTCGGCTTGTGGGAGCCCGAAAACGAAAACGGCGCGATCGGTGGAGCCGTCGCGCCGTCATCAGAGCTGGCAACGGTCTGGGATCAGGCTCGCTTCACCCACACCTTACACCAGCCCTGGGCGTTGACGAGACGTCCCCCAAAGATGTTGCAGGGAATCTCGGGGCCCTTCTCCTTGCCGGCCGGGACCTGCAGACAGTTCGCGCAGTTCTGGCCCGGCTTGAAGTTCGGGTTGGCCTTGGCATCCACCGTGGAGGCATTGGTCACGTAACCGAGACTCTTCGCCTGCGGCTCGGTGGGATCGACCTTGCCTGTCGCCGCCTCGGCGCGTCCGAGCAGCGCCGTCACCGGTACTGCCGCGACGCCGATGAGTGCGCCCTTGAGGACATCGCGACGAGGAATCTTTCTGTCGGACATGGACAATTCTCCTGGTGCCGGGGTTGACTGCAAAACCCGATTCTACTCGGCACTGGTCCCTTCGACAGCTTCCATCAAATAGGATTCAGAGAGCAAAGGCGGTCCCTGGGTCGCACCAACCAATGAGAATCATTATCAGCAAGTCCGGACCGACCTCCTGCGCAGGCGACGCCTAGAATCGCGCCATGTCCGACCCGCGGCGCCATCGACTGAAGACCGCCCTCGGCATCGTCGCCAGCGTGGCAATCGCCGGACTCGCGCTGTACGTCCTCTACCGCACCTTTCAGCGCATCAGTGTCGCGGACGTGATCACCAAAGTGCGCGCAGTGCCCGACGAGCGCCTGCTGCTCGCGGCGGCCTGCGCGGCGGGCGTCTTCGCGATGCTGGCGGCCTACGAGGTCGCGGTGGTGCGCTACGTGAAGCACTGCATCGGTCGCGCCAAGCCCGTGGTCACCGCATTGGTCGCGTACCCGCTGGGGCATGCACTCGGCCAGACATTGCTGAGCGGCAGCGCGCTGCGCTACCGGATGTATTCACCGGCAGGATTTACCGCCACGGAGGTCGGCGCGACGGTGCTGCTTTGCAGCCTGCCGTACGTGCTCGCGTTCGGACTGTTGTTCGACCTCGCGCTGCTGTTCAAGGCAGAGTCGCTCGCGCCGTTGTTTCGCATCCCGAGCCAGTGGCTGTTCGCGCTGGGCTGCATCGGACTTGCGAAGGATGCCGCGTATCTGACGTTCGTCTGGCGACGCAGGGCGCCCATCCGGCTCGGAGGCTGGGCCGTCAACCTGCCGACCCTGAGCATGACTGCGCTGCAGATCGCGGTCGGCCTGATCGACATCTGCCTGATTGCATCGATCCTGTACCTGCTGCTGCCGGACTCGGCGGGCATCGCCTTCCTGCCGTTCATCGCCGTCTACCTCGCAAGCGTGGTCGTCGGCGTGATGAGCCACGTGCCGGCCGGCCTCGGCGTGCTCGAGTCCATGCTGCTCCTGCTGCTCCCGCACGTTCCGCCCGAAGAGCTGCTGGCTGCGGTGCTGCTCTACCGAGTGATCTACGAGGTCATCCCGCTGCTGGTCGCGCTGCTGCTGTGGGGCGCGTACGAGCTGACCGCACACGATGGCGCGCGGGTACGCCTGCTGCGGGCGGGAAGCAATCGCCGACCCCCGGAAACGCCCTGATCGTTCAGCGCAGCATCGCGGGCGTGGCTCGTCCGACGATTGACAGCAGCGCGTGCGCCAGCGCGCGGCCGCTTTCCCACGCCGCCTCGACGCGCGGGGCGATGCACCAGTCGCCGCAGGCGCCCGCGGCGCTCTCCTCGTCCACGAGACAGGGTTGCCCGAGCGGCTGCTCAGCGAAGGCATGGCGCCAGCGGTGCGCGCGCAGGTGCGAAGGGGCTGCGTCGCGTATCCCGCAGGCGCGGGCAAACTCTTCCCAGAGCCACTGCGCGACGTCGCGCGCGTCCTCTTCGAGGTGATCGCGCGACCACGCGGGCGAGGCGTGCACGACCCAGCACTGCGCATGCTCGGGACGCCCGGGCTTGCCGGTATTGCAGGCGGCCCAGCCAAGCGGGCCCGAGGTCCAGCGTTGCACGCCGGGGAGGGCGTCGAGCGGCGCGACGAAGCTCATCATCGCCGTCCAGCAAGGCGTCATGCGGACGTCGGACATGCGCTGAAAACCGCCACCGTGCGGGCCGAGCAGGGCGAGGGCCTGCGGTGCCGGCACGGCGACCGCGAGCGCATCGAAGACCGCAGCCGGCGTGCCGGCGTCGGTGAGCAGCTGCCAGCCGCGCTGTGACATGACAAGCTCGTGAATCCCGACGCCAGTGCGCACGTCGAGGCTGCGCGACAGCGGCCGGACCACCGCGCTCATGCCCGGCGTGCCGACGAGCCACTCGTCGATGGGTGCATCCCATTCGCGCTGGTCCTCGCGAATGCGAGGCTGCCAGCGTGCGATCACGCCAGCGCGCGTGCCCACGTCCGCGAACCGGCGGAACGAGTCGCTGCGCGCCGTGAAGAACTGCGCACCGTGATCGAACGCCAGGTTGCCCTCGCGTCGCGTGGCGAGCCGCCCGCCAAGGCCGCGTGATTTCTCGAACACCGTGACCGACACATCGGCGCGGGCGAGTTCGCGCGCGCAGGCGAGTCCCGCCAGGCCCGCGCCGATCACGGCGATGCGCACGTCGTCCATGCAGGGTCCTCGATCGCCGTTCGCCGGAGTCTACTTCGCGATCCTGCTCGGGTCGCGCCGCGTCGGGCCGTCGCGCGCAACTAGAGCGAGCGCCAGTATTCGGTCATGCGCCGACGTTGGGCCGCATCCGGCAGCGGCGCGAGGCCGGCGGCGCTGTTGTCGGCAAGGTGCTTCGGTTTCGAGGTCGCCGGGATCACGCAGGTCACGGCCGGGTTCGCGAGGATCCACCGCAGGAAGAACTGTCCCCAGCTGTCGCAGCCGACCTCCGCGGCCCACGGCGGCAGCGATCTGCCTTTCACCCGTGAGAACAACGCTCCGTCCGCGAACGGTCTGTTCACCATGACGGCGATGCCGCGCTCCTGGCAGAAGGGCAGGAGACGCGCGTCGGCCTCCGGTTCGGCAAGCGAGTAATTCACCTGCAGCCAGTCGAAGCGCTCCGCCGCGAGCACGCGCTCGAGCTCGCCGTGCATGTCGGCACGGTAATGGGTGATGCCCGCGTAACGCACGCGGCCGTCCTCCTGCAATTCGCGGATCGTCGGCAGGTGCTCGCGCCAGTCGAGCAGGTTGTGGACCTGCAACAGCTCGAGGTGCTGTGTGCGCAGCCTCGCGAACGACTGCTCGATCTGTTCCCGGCCGGCGTCGCGACCGCGCGTCCAGACCTTGGTGGCGAGCCACAGCTTCTCGCGCAGGCCGAGTTCGTGGACCAGGTCGCCGATCACGGTCTCGGCGTTCCCGTACATGGGCGAGGTGTCGACGACCGAGCCGCCGCCTGCGACGAGGCCGCGCAGCACGTCGGCCAGCGGCGCACGCGAGGATGCGCTGGTGTCCACGTTGAAAGTGTCGGCGGACCCGAGGCCGATCACGGGGATCTTCTCGCCGGAAGGGCGCAGTTGACGCGTAGCCATGGTCGACGCCGAGCGCCGGGACTCCGACGCGATTGCCGCGGACGGCGACAGGCCCATGGCCGCGGTTGCCGCCAGCAGCTTGAGCACCGTGCGCCGTTCCAACCCATCTCCCCTGAGATCCTGCCCCTGATGAAAGCTCATGCGTGTCTCCTCCCGTCTGGTCGCGGACCGCCTTTGTCGTTCAGCCGACACGGTCCTTGAGCCCGAAGCGCATCATGATCCACGCGCTCACGGGGTGCGCAACCAGCATGATCGCGATCATCATGCCGAGCAGAGCGAGCGATGGCCGCCACACGGGCGAGATCGCGACCAGCATGCCCACGAGACTGTCGAGCTGGTCGACGACCCAGAACGCGCGTCCCGCGAGACCCTGCCCGGAGTCGCCTGGTGCAATGCCGATCTGGCGCTTCGCGAAACTGTTCGGCAGTTCGCCCGCGATGTAGCCTGCGCCGAGCAGCAGCCCCCAGGCGAGCGGATGGGTGCTGGCAAAAGGCGTCAGCGTGGGCAGGTGCCAGCAGCAGTCCGAGAGCTGCGCGAGGAGCCACGCGGCAAGACTGGTGGTGGCGATGGTGACGATCGCGCCGCGCCAGGTCTTGTTGGCGCCGAACAGTCGCCGGCCGCGAAACGTCAGCCCGAAGTCCATCGGGCTGCGGCGCAGAGCGGGCAGCAGGTCGAGCTTCATCACCGCCAGATGCACGAGCCCTGCCGCGATGATCGGGACCGCAAGCCACAGCAGCGATAGCAGGGTGGTCACCGTGGGTGCCTCACTCGATCGGCAGCACGGTGGTCTCCTTGATCACGGTGACCGTGACCGAGGAGTTGATCGACTGGACATAGGGCAGCTTCGAGAGGTGGTCCAGGTAGAAGGCCTCGTAGGCCTTGATGTCGCGGGTGACGATGCGAAGCATGAAATCCCATTCGCCCATGGTCGTGTAGCAGTCGAGCACCTCCGGTCGCTCCCGGATCGCCTCGGCGAAGGCGGCGATCGCATCGCGTCCCTGCGTAGAGAGCTTCACGTGCGCGAAGATCGTCACGTCGAGGCCCAGGGCGGAACGATCGAGCAACGCGACGCGACCCCGAATAACCCCCTCGTGCTCGAGCTGCTGGATGCGACGCCAGCAAGTCGTCGTCGACAGTCCGGTGCGGGAGGCGACCTCGGCCACGGGCAGCGCGCCTTCGCGCTGCAGCAGGTCGAGGATGCGACGGTCCACACGGTCGAGCGTGTGGTGTGCCTTTTCTTCCACAATCGGGCCCTCCTCGAAACATACGTTCCGCCTTGTTGCAGCGCAACGCAAGGAACCCTGCCATTCTGACGATGTGTGGGTAATCTAGCTCGCCGTCCCCAGGCCGTACCACTGTCGAGAGGAAATCATGCCTCGTCGCTCCCGGCTGCATATCCCGCAGCATCATTCGCGACCCGGCGAGGAGCCGGATTTCAGTTATCTCGAGACCTCGCCCGCTGGCGAGGTCGCCCGTCCGGACGTCAACGCACGGGTGCGAGACATTGGCAACCTTTCGGTCGAGCTCGTGCGCGTGCTCGACGACGACCACCGGGCCGTCGGGCCCTGGAATCCGCATCTCGAGGCGCCTGAGCTGCAGGTCGGGCTGCGCCACATGGTGCTGACGCGCATCTTCGACGAGCGCATGCAGCGCGCTCAGCGGGCCGGCAAGATCTCCTTCTACATGCGGTCGCTGGGCGAGGAAGCGGTATCGGTAGCGATGGGCATGGCGCTGCGACCGAAGGACATGCTGTTTCCTTCGTATCGCAACCAGGGCCTCTACATGGTGCGCGGCAAGCCGCTGGTGGAGCTGATGTGCCAGCTGCTCTCGAACACGCGCGACATGTGCAAGGGCCGCCAGCTGCCGGTGATGTACCACTGGAAGGAAGGCTGCATCTTCTCCATCTCAGGCAATCTCACGACGCAGTTCCCCCAGGCGGTGGGCTGGGCGATGGCCGCCGCAATCAAGGGCGAAGACGACATCGCGGTCAGCTGGATCGGCGAGGGATCGAGCGCCGAGGCCGATTTCCACCACGCGATGCTGTTCGCGTCCGTCTACCAGGCGCCCGTGATCCTGAACGTCGTCAACAACCAGTGGGCGATCTCCACTTTCCAGGGCTTCGCGGGAGGCGAGCAGCGCAGCTTTGCCGCGCGCGGGCCGGGCTACGGCATGGCCGGCGTGCGTGTCGACGGCAACGACTTCCTGGCCGTGTACGCCGTGACGCAGTGGGCCGCCGACCGTGCGCGCACGGGAGCGGGCCCCACGCTGATCGAGCACGTCACCTACCGCGGCGCCGCGCACTCCACCAGCGACGACCCCTCCCGCTACCGCCCGAAGGACGACTACGAGCGCTGGCCGCTGGGTGACCCGGTCAACCGGCTCAAGGGACACCTGATCTCCGCGGGTGAGTGGTCGGAGGAGCGCCACGCCGCTCTGGTCGCGGAGCTCGAGAAGCACGTCAACGAGAGCTGGAAGGAGGCCGCGCAGTACGGTGCCTTGAACGAGGGCCCGCGCCTCAATCGCGACCTGATGTTCGAGGACGTCTTCAAGGAGATGCCTGAGCACCTCAGGAAGCAGCGCGACCGCCTGCGCGCGGAGCTGGGAGGCTGAATCATGCCGCAGATGAACATGATCCAGGCATTGAACTCCGCCATGGACATCATGCTCGCTCGCGATCCGAACGTGGTCGTGCTCGGCGAGGACGTGGGTTTCTTCGGTGGCGTGTTCCGCGTCACCGACGGGCTGCAGCGCAAGTACGGTGAGCACCGCGTGCTCGATACGCCGATCGCCGAGGGTGCGATCGTGGGTGCGGCGATTGGCATGGGCGTGAACGGTCTGCGGCCCGTGACCGAGGTGCAGTTCGCCGACTACATCTACCCGGCCTGCGACCAGATCTTCAGCGAGCTCGCGCGCCTGCGCTATCGCAGCGCCGGCGAGTTCTTCGCTCCGGTGACGATCCGCACGCCCTGCGGCGGCGGCATCCGCGGCGGACAGACGCACTCGCAGAGCCCGGAGGGCATCTTCACGCACGTCTGTGGCATCAAGGTCGTGATGCCCTCGAACCCCTACGATGCCAAGGGCCTGCTGATCGCCTCGATCGAGGACGACGATCCCGTGGTGTTCTTCGAACCGAAGCGCCTCTATAACGGCCCGTTCGACGGCGACCCCAACAAGCCGGCCGTGCCGTGGAGCACTCACCCGAAGGGCGAGGTGCCCGACGGTTACTACACCGTGCCGATCGGCAAGGCGGAGATCGTTCGCAAGGGTGCGCAAGTCACGATCGTCACCTACGGCACGATGGTCTTCGTCTGCGAGGCTGCGGCGAAGGCGCTTGGTCTCGACGCGGAGATCATCGACGTGCGGACCATGGTGCCGCTCGACGTGGACACGATCTGCGCGTCGGTGAAGAAGACCGGTCGCTGCCTGATCGCGCATGAGGCGACGCGTTTCTCGGGGTTCGGCGCGGAACTGTCGGCAACCATCCAGGAGGAGTGCTTCTGGGATCTCGAGGCTCCGATTGGCCGGGTTGCGGGATGGGACACGCCGTACCCGCACGCCTTCGAGTGGGAGTATTTCCCGGGCCCGCAGCGCGTGGCCGCCGGCCTGCAGGCTGTGATGGAGACGCCATGACGCGCTACGTGTTCAAGATGCCCGACCTCGGAGAGGGCACGGTCGAGGCGGAGATCGTCGCCTGGCACGTGAAGGTCGGCGATGAGGTCACCGAGGACCAGGTCATGGCGGAAGTCATGACCGAGAAGGCCGCGGTCGAGGTGCCGGCGCCGGTGACGGGCCGCGTGGTGTCGATTACCGGGGCGCCCGGTGACATGGTGCGCGTCGGCGCAGCGCTGATCGTGTTCGAGACCGAGGGCGGCGAGGCGGAGCCCCTGCCGGCCGAGCCGGCCGCCGCGGCTCCGGTGGGCGCGGCTTCCGCTGCGCCGGCTGAAGTTGCCTCACCCGTCGCATCGGGAGCAACGATGTCGGCGACGACCGCAGTGGCAACTGCTCCTGCCGTCGCCGCCGTACCGGCCCCGCGCGAAGTACCCGCGCGAACGGGTCGCGTGATGGCCTCGCCGGCCTCGCGCCGCCGCGCCCGCGAGGCGGGGCTCGACCTTGCCCAGGTGCACGGCAGCGGCCCGCACGGCCGCATTACGCGCCAGGACCTCGAGGCCGCGCTCGCCGACTCGTCGCCTGCCGCAGTCGGAACGCCGGCCACGCATCGGCCATCGGGTCTCGTCGCGCGCAGCGGGTCCGACGAGATCAAGGTGATCGGCGTGCGGCGCGTGATCGCCAATCGCCTCAGCGAGGCCAAGCGCAACATCCCGCACTTCGCCTACGTCGAGGAGGTGGACGTCACCGAGCTCGAGTCGCTGCGCCAGCACCTCAACACGAAGTTGCCGGCCGGCTCGGCACCGCTGACCTATCTGCCGTTCCTGATCGCCGCGCTCGCACGGGTGCTCGAGCAGTTCCCGCAGTGCAACGCCTGGTTCGACGCCGAGCGCAACGTCGTGGTCCGCCATCGACCGCTGCACGCCGGCGTCGCCACGCAGACGCCGGACGGCCTCAAGGTGCCGGTGGTACGCCACGCCGAGGCGCGATCACTGTGGGAACTGGCCGACGAGATCAAGCGCGTTTCGGACGCCGCGCGCAGCGGCAAGGCAACCAAGGAACAGCTCAGCGGCTCGACGATCACGGTGACCAGCCTGGGCAAGCTCGGCGGCATCGTCTCGACGCCCATCATCAATGCGCCGGAAATGGCGATCATCGGGGTGAACAAGGCGGTCGAGCGCCCCGTGGTCGAGAAGGGAGCGATCGCCGTGCGGCGCATCATGAACCTGTCATCGTCATTCGATCACCGCTTCGTGGACGGCTACGATGCGGCTGCGATGATCCAGGCACTCAAGGACATGCTCGAGCACCCCGCAACCATCTTCATCCCCGGATAGACGCATGCACACACTCGAATCCGACCGCCAGCTCGCGGAGACCACACGAATGAGTACAGCGACCACGGCACGTCCCGCCTTCGGCACGGTGCTGGCCGACCACATGGCGGTCGCCGCGTTCCGCAACGGCCGCTGGAGCGCGCACGAACTGAAGCCCACCGGGCCCATCGAGATCCATCCCGCCGCGCACGTGCTGCACTACGCGAGCACCTGCTTCGAGGGCTTCAAGGCCTATCGCTGGGCCGACGGCAGCGTGCGCGTGTTCCGCATGGATCGGCACATCGAGCGCATGCGTCAGAGCGCGCGGCTGCTGGTGCTGCCCGAGCCGGATGCGGCGCAGCTCGGGGAGATGGTCCTCGCCGTGATCGACCGCGTGCGCGACCAGGTGCCGGAGCCGCCGGGCGCGCTGTACATGCGGCCGATGCTCTACGGCACCATGCCTAACATCGGCGCGGCCTCGGCACCATCGAACGAGGCGATGCTGATCGTGCTGGCGAGCCCGGTGTGGGACTACTTCGCCGGCGGCGTGAAGCCGCTGCGCATCTACGTCGAGGACCAGAAGCACCGCACCGCGGATCACCTCGGCATGGTGAAGACCGGCGGCAACTACGCGGCCGCAATGGGCCCGACGCTCGCCGCGCGCGACAAGTACAAGGTGGATCAGGTGCTGTTCTGCCCGGGCGGCTCGGTGCAGGAGACGGGCGCCGCAAACTTCCTGCTGATCCGCGAGGGCCACATACTCACGCGCAGCCTTGACTCCACGTTTCTCCATGGCGTGACGCGCGACTCGCTGCTCACCATGGCCCGGGACATGGGCTTCAAGGTCGAGGAGCGCGTGTTCGACGTCCCGGAGATGCTCGACTGGGTGAAGACGGGCGAAGCGGCACTCTCCGGTACCGCGGCCGTGCTGGCCGGGGTTGGCACGCTGGTGCACGGCGGGCGTGAGCACCGCGTCGGCAATGGCGAGGTCGGCGCGGTGACGCAGCGCCTGCGCGCGGCGCTGGTGGCCATCCAGAACGGCGAGGCGCCGGACCGCTACGGCTGGACCCGCAAGGTTTGACGGCGGCGGCAACCGCCGGGCTCGCGGTCATCACCGGCGCGGGCAGCCCGACCGGCATCGGCTTCGCGGTGGCTCGCGCGCTGGGTGCCGCGGGTCATGCGCTGCTCGTCGCATCCACCACCGCGCGCATCCACGAGCGCGTCGCGGAGCTGCGCGAAGCCGGCATGCAAGCGCGGGGCGTTGCCTGCGATCTCTCCACGGAAGACGGCGTCGCTGAGTTGACGGCAACGGCCGGCGACGGAGTGATCGACGTGCTCGTCAACAACGCGGGCATGGCAGTGCTCGGCGAGATGGACGAACTGGCGGCGCTCGAGGACGTGACCCTTGCCCAGTGGCAGCGCTCCATCGAGCGCAATCTCACGACCGCGTTCCTCGTGACGCGCGCCGTACTGCCGCGCATGAAGGCTCGTGGATTCGGGCGCATCGTGAACGTGTCCTCCACGACCGGCGCGGTGTCGGCCGTGGCGGGCGACACGGCCTATGCGGCGGCGAAGGCGGGCCTGCTCGGATTCACGCGCGCGGTGGCGCTCGAGGCGGCGTGCTTTGGCATTACCGTCAATGCCGTCGCGCCCGGATGGATCGCGACTGGCTCGCAGGCGGCGCGTGAAGCCGCGGCCGGTGCCCGAACGCCGGTCGGTCGGTCAGGCACGCCGGAGGAAGTCGCGAGCCTCGTCGCCTGGCTGGCCTCGCCTTCGGCGTCGTACGTGACCGGCCAGCTCATCGTCGTGGACGGCGGCAACTCCGTGGTCGAGGACCTGAACGCTCGAATGCGCCCGTCGTGATCGTGAGCGGCGCAGGCCGTGG
>Ga0209254_10000460_pt1 | contig 32794 bp, 35 predicted proteins | sample FrelakmetDIP11DI_FD_187148 | JGI IMG/M metagenome (GOLD analysis project Ga0209254, IMG submission 187148) | Freshwater lake sediment microbial communities from the University of Notre Dame, USA, for methane emissions studies - DIP11 DI (SPAdes)... | ecosystem: Environmental > Aquatic >... | reverse complement strand
TTCGCAAGCCGACTGCCGGACCTGCTGAACGCAGACCGGTATACTGCGCCGCGATGAAAAGCCTCTGCACAGAACTCGAACGGACCTGGCACACGGAAATTCCCATCAGCAAGGCGATGGGTATTCACGTTGTCGAATTCTCCAACGATGCGCTCATGGTGCGGGCGGAACTGGCGCCGAACATCAACGTTCACGGCACCGCATTCGCCGGCAGCCTGTATGCAATCGCCGCGCTATGCGGCTGGGGCATGACCTGGCTGCAACTGAAGACACGCTCCGTCGACGGCAGCATCGTCATCGCCGATGGCAGGATCCACTACGAGCGCCCGGTGCAGGAACCCATTGTCGCGATTTGCCGGTTCACGACCGCAGATCAGGCGGACGCGTTGCGGCGCCTCGAGTCCACGGGCAAAACCCGCTTCATCCTCGAGTGCGTCATCGCCGCGAAAGGCCAGGAAGCCGCGCGCTTCACCGGCGACTACGCCGTGCGCATCAACAAACCACGCTGAGCGAATGGTTCGCGTCGTCACCGCGGGCCTGGTCGATGGTGTCATCGACGCACGGCTCGGCATCGATCGGTCCAACTGGGATCACCCGCCGCATCTCGCACTGAGTCAGCTGCACATGGATCGGATGATGCCGGTGGTTCACCTCGAACCGGCCGCATCGATTCCGTTACCCCGCGCATCGCACACACTCGACGTCGATGCGCTGATCTTCGACGATCCATTGACCCAACAGCCTATGGACGGCGCGACGTTTCTGAATCGGCGTCTGTGCAACGATGCGCTGCTGGTGATGCACCGCGGGTCCGTCGTGCACGAGTCGTATCGTAATGGCATGACCGCGACGGACCATCATCTCCAGCACTCCACAACGAAATCGTTGACGACGATGCTGATCGCGCAGGCGCTCGATGCAGGCTCAATGGACGTCGCTGCGCCCTTCCATCGCTACCTTCCGGAACTGCGCGCGCTCCCCGGCTGGCGGGGCGTGACACTGCAGCACGTGCTCGACATGTGCTGCGGGCTTGATTACGTCGAGCAATATGACGATCGCAGCTGTGGCTATTATTCCTACGCACGCGCGGTCGGCTACTACCCGGCCCCGGCCAACGAATCGATCGGGGCGCGCCGCTGGTTGGTCGAACAGATGACGCAGCGCGCCGAACCGCCGGGGACTCACTTCAACTATTCATCGCCATTGACGAACGCGCTGATGATGGCGGTGGAACACGCCTACAACGAACCGATTCTGCCGCTGCTCGAACGCCAACTATTCCAACCCATCGGCGCCGAATCCGTGGGCTGGTTCAACACCGACGGACGCGGCTTTCCGATTGCCGAAGGCCAGCTCAGCCTGACGCTTGCGGACTTCGCGCGCTGGGCCAGCGTTATGCTCAACGATGGGCGCAGCCTGGATGGCCGTCAGATCATCCCGTCTGCATTCATCGCCGACATTTACGCGCCCAACGCCGCGGCACGGCACGCGTTCGAAGCCAGCGGCGCGGCGGAGCGTTTTCCGCGCGGTCACTACCATAATCAGTTCTGGGTGATCGACCCCGCCGCGGGGCAGTTCACGATGCTCGGGATCCATGGCCAGTTCGCGTGGTTCGACTTGAGCCAGGCGCTGATGATCATCGGCTATGGATCGTTTCCGGTTGCGACGTCGCCGCTGCAGATGTCGGCGCAGCAACAGTTGTGGCAGCGCATCGGCGAGGCGGTTCGTAGCTAGGAGCGAGTCTGGCGCGCGCCGGTCAGATACCCCGAGCCGATCGACCTACGGTGTCGCACCGAACACGTGCCACCGCGCGATTCGATCGGAAGCGACGGAGCCCAGGTACAGATTTTCACCGACCTGTGTGGCCACCGACACGCCACCGATCGGTGCGCCGCGATGCGCGAGCATCACGAATTGAGCCATCGTTTGTGGATCGAGCGTTACGACTTCGAACGCCGACCCACAACTGCCCTGCGGCAGATCCCGGCATTTTATCGTCTCGAAGAACGAATCCGTGTGCGACGCGACGAGCAGCTTGCCGTCTATACCCCAGGTCAGATTGTCGGGTCGTCTCACCGTCGTGCGGGCGGTCACCTCGCCGCGCGACAGATCGAGACGCACGACTTCGTCGCCCATGAAGCTTGCTACGTAAAGCATCGCGTCATCCGGCCCCTTTTCTATACCGTTGGGGAACGGAAATTCGCTACCGGGCTCGACGACGAACCCGTCGCCGGATGTCCAGCGATACACCTTGCCGGTGTTGGCGCCGAACACAGCAGCGGTAAACAACGCCCATAGCTGGCCATGCTTCGACAGCATCTGTGTAACCCAGAAACCGCCATCGCGGCGCGTGACGACATCATTGAAAAACGCATCGTCGGGGCCGAGGACGCAACCACGCCAATGCAGCGCAAGCCCGGCATCACTCTGCTCGACTTCGAAAAACTCCACCGACTCCCGGCCGCCGTGATTGATCGCCAGCAACTGCAGTTGTCCGTTGGCGCGCGTGTCGAGATCGATGCCGTGCGGCGAGAAATCGATGATCGACGGCGGTGGACACGCCGGGTCGCCCCAATCGCGTACATCGTCGAACTCGCCGACCGGAAACAGCACCTCGACGCGGCCGCTCTCGGGTTCGAACGCGGCGACACTGCCTGCGAGTCGGCCATCCATGCCGCCCATCTGACTGACGAGCAGCCACGCCCCGGATGGAGTCGCCACGATGTCCTCGGGATTCTGGAACTCACAGATGGGTTCAATGCCATCGCCGGCCGTACAACCGACCACCGGTGTAACCGCTGACGTGCATCCGCCAACGCCCAACAACAGCGCGCCGGCAAGCGCGCCGAGTGCGCGAACCGCACCGTTCACGCGACCAATCCGGTCAGCGGACATAGTCCTCGCTTTCGCCGAGCTTGAATTTCACTCGGCTGACGACGCCTTGCGCGGGGACAATCTTGTCGTTCGCCACTGCCGGATTGAATCGCCAGGTGTTTACCGCGCTGAGCGCCGCCGCATCGAACACCCCGGGCGGATCAGCCTCGACGACGCGCGCGTTCGCGACAGTCCCATCGATCGTGACGTCGTAGATAACCTTCACGTAACCCTCGATCTTCTGTTCGCGGGCCTGCGTGGGGTAAACGACGCCGCCGGCGGCAAGCATCTCCGGCGGGCGACTCGACGTCGACATACAACCGGCTACGGCGAGCAGGAGACTCACAAAAACAACGATTCGATTCATGCGGCTTTTCCTTCGCGCAAAACAAAATACTGTCGATCGGGTGCATCACACGACGTCACCCCTTTATCCACCTGATAAAACACCGCGCCATCGGCGGCATACTGCAGGATATACGCCTTGCGCACCCCAGGTGTCACGTTGGGGCCGGTGCGGTGTGGCGTCAGGCTGGAGAAAACAACGATCGACCCCGCCGCGACCTCGACCGGAACCGCACCTTCGACGTCATCGAGACACAAAAAGCCGAGCGGCGTCCAGCGATGCTGCAGCGTGCCGAGCCGATGCAATCCCGGCACGACCCACGGACAGCCGTTGTCGATCGTCGCGTCCGTCAGCGCTACCCAACACGTCAGATACTGTTGCGGTTCAACGTACGTGTAGCCGTTGTCCTGGTGCCAAGGGAATTCTTTGTCCGCCTCGGGCTTTTTGTACACCGACTGGTCCCAGTACAAACGCACGTCCGGGCCGATGAGGTCGTGACACAGATCGAGCAGGACCGGATGTTTGGAAAATTCGCGCAATTGCGCCGATTGTTTGACCAGATGCGGCCGAAAGGTGATTTCTCCGGCGCGGGCGATGCCGTACGTGCCGTCGTCGCGGGTGCGCAGAAATGCTTCGGTCTGCGCTTCCAGCGGGTCGATCGCGGCGATCACCGCGGCTATCTCGGCCGGCGTAAACGCGTCGCGTACTGCAATGAAGCCAGAGTTGCCGTAAGCCTGCACATCGGCAGCACTCAGGCGCCGCAACGGCAACTCGCTTTGCCGCCACTCGAATGTGGTATTGCGCGGATGTCGTTCGTATCGCATAGGCACCGCTCACTTCACCGCGAAGTCGCAGCGTTCATGGGCGAGTTCCGCCGGCTGTTGCTCCGCGCAGCGATAGCCGCGCAGGCGCCACGCAAACTCATAGGTCCCGGCGCCTACACGATACTGCGGCAGCGTATCCGGGCCGCAGGCACCGGTGCCTACGCCGCGGTTGCGGAAGTCGAGGTGGACATCGATTTCGTCACGGCGCGTCAGATCGATCGTGTGCCGGGCCGCATACATGTCGTCCGCCGTGAAGTGACTCACCGAAAACTGCGCCGGTTCATCCGGTTGAAACAACAGCCCCACCGTCGCATCGTCGAGCGCGAACCACCGGACATCGGTGTGGTTGCCGTGTTCTTGAGGTGTCACATACGGCACATATTCGGCATCCACGGTGGACGCATATCGGCCCAGCGGGTAACCAAATTTCCGATCACAGTAGTTTTCCTCCGGGCCGCGACCGTAGTAGTTCAGCTGTTCGAGTCCTTCCCGCAATCGCAATAGCAGGCCCAGTCGCGGCAGGTCATCGAGTTCGCGCGGAACCTCTATGCGCTGCGTCAACAACATTTCACCATTGCCGAGCACCCCCCATTTCTCCCGTTGGCGGATGGGTGCGTCGACGCCGCGCACCCGATGCGTGAGGGTACGTTCGATCTCGAAGATGCCGTTCGTCGGACGCCCGACGCGTACCCGCACCACGGTCGACCGCGGCGCGGCCAGATTCCATGCCTGCCAGCGCGGCAACACGCCCCCCACACGCGGCGCGAGGCGCACTCCGTCGTTGTCGGTCGGTGCACGCCACACCGTCAGGCGTGGTCCGCGTGCCAACAGCTTGCGGCCACCGAGCGCCAGTTGTTCCAGTGCACCCGTGGTTGCGTTGAATCGCAGCGCCAGATCCGCCGCGGTAACGTTGATTCGCGCGCCGTTGCGTTCGACGACTGTCGATCGGGCACTGCGGCGGCGGCGTGGCGCGGCCGCGCGCTTGATCAGCCATTCGTCGAAGCCGACCTGATGTCCCGCGTCTGCCCAATCGGCGGCGCGTTTCAGTTCGTATACCAGGCGGATCATCAATTCCTCGCCCGGTTCGAGCAGAGGCGCTTTGAACTTTGGTGCGAGCGTGCGGCTCGCGCCGGGTGCGAGGGTCGGTACCGACAAGTGTTGTTCGGCCACCGGCGCACCATCGATCAAAACGATCAGCCGCACGACGTAACTATCGCTGTCGACGAAGTCGCTCCGGTTGGTGATTTCGATGCGCAGCGGTGCGCTGTGCACCAAGCGCGCGCGCAGCGGCTGCGCGATGCGATGGTGTTCCCAGATACCCGGATGCGGCGTGCGGTCGGGCCACACCACGCCATTGCAGCAGAAGTTCGCATCGTTCGGTTCATCACCGTAGTCGCCGCCGAAACCGTAGTACGCGCGACCGCTCGCGTCGTGCTCGAGGTAACCCTGATCCACCCAATCCCAGATGAAGCCGCCCTGCAGCCCTGGGCGCGATTCGATCAGATCCCAATAGTCTTTCAGGCTGCCGTTCGAGTTACCCATCGCGTGGGAGTACTCGCACATGATCAGCGGCTTGTCGCCACGGTAGTGTGTTGCCCAATAGTCGAGTTCGGCGATGCTCGGATACATCGGGGCGATGACATCGGATGCGGGTACATCGAGATCACATCGTTCCGTGAACGACGATTCGAACGCACGGCCCTGGAACTGCCCCCATGCCACGTACAGCGCGCCTTCGTAGTGCAGCGGCCGGCTCGGGTCGTTGGCACGCGACCACGCGGCCATCGCATCGTGCACGGCGCCGTAGCCGCTTTCATTGCCGAGCGACCACATGATGATGCACGGATGATTGCGATCGCGTGCCACCATGCGCTGAAAGCGCGTCATGAACGCGGTCTCGTAACGTTGATCGTGCACGAGACTGCGCAGCCTGGCGTGCGTCTCGATGTTCGCTTCGTCGATGACGTACAGGCCCAGCTCGTCGCATAGATCGTAAAAACGGTGATCGTTCGGGTAATGCGCCGTGCGCACCGCGTTGAAGTTGAAGCGCTTCATCAGCACCAGGTCTTCGCGCATGTCGTCGACGGACGAGGTCTTACCGTGGACCGGATGGAATTCGTGGCGGTTGACGCCGCGAATGAAGACTCGCCGGCCGTTGATCAGCAGCGACTTGTCGCGCATGTCAATGCGCCGGAAGCCAACGCGCTGCGCGACGGCTTCGAGCACCGCGCCATTCGGCGCAACCAGTTCGGCAATCACCCGATACAACTGCGGCGTCTCATGCGTCCACGGCGCGATGCCGGACAATTCGAGCGATTCGCGAACCACCGGTCCGGTGTACAGCACCGACGACACGCTCGATGCGCGGTGCGAATGATGCCGGTATACCTGCACCTCGCCGCCGAGCGCACGACGTACCAGCGATCGCCCCGCCAGGGTTTCTACGCGATAACGCAGCTGCCATCCCGAATCGACAATACCGGCGGCTTCGCCTTCGATCACCAGCGTGCCGCGCCGGTAGTCATCGGTGAGTCCGGCGGTGATCCGCAGGTCCGCGATATAGGTCGACGCGGTGCTGTACAGATGCACGCTGCGATGGATGCCCGGCTGCCACCACTGGTCCTGGTCTTCTACATAGGTCGCATCGGACCAGCGGATCACCATCGCCGCCAGAACGTTGACACCGCGCCTCAGATGCGGCGTTAGATCGAACTCGGCCGGCAGCCGGGAGTCCTTGGACAGGCCGACCGACACCCCGTTGACGTATACGAGCAGCACGCTGTCGGCCGAACCGACATGCAGCACCACGCGGCGTCCGCGCCATGTCGACGGCACCCGGAAGCGGGTGCGGTACAAGCCGGTCGGGTTGTGCACGGGCGTTGTCGGTGGCTCGCCGGCAAACGGCATGACGACGTTGGTGTAGTGCGGATAGTCGTGCCCTTGGCGCACCCACGTGCCGGGCACGACGATGTCGCCCCACGCCGAATCATCATGTGCGATCGCGGCGAAATCTTCAGGTGCTTGCAGCGGTGAATCGACTAGCCGGAAACGCCAGGTGCCGTCGAGCGACAAGCGCCACGGCGCTTCGTCACCGACACGCGCGGCTTCCAGTGATCCATACGAGGTCAACGGCACACGCATCGGCAAACGGTTCAGCGCGACGAACTCCGGCAACTCCCAGACAGGCGTTTTCCCGACAAGACGCATGCACTGATCCCATGAAACGACGATGGCGTAGCGTGACGGCGGCGGCGCAGCGATGCAACGGTCGTCGGCTTTCGTTATCCTCAGCCGCCGCTGCCGGGAGCGTCATGCAACGAAGACCGAAGAATGAAACAACGACAAAAAGTGCTCGTGCTGCATCTGGCCGATTCGGCACTCGATGCCGGTGTCATCGCCTGGGCGCAATACGACGGCACCGCAAAGTCCGAACACATGGCCGGCGATTCCGAGGAGCCGCCGTACCCGACCGGACTGGCCGCGTTGCGCGATGGCTGGCGACTGCTGCAGATGGCGCCGTTGCAAGCGCATGCGCCCGGTGCGGAGTTCACCACCGCGTACTTGAAATACGAGTTTCTCTTCGAACAATGGGTGGATGTCGATGCCTGATCGTGTACTGCTGAGTTCTTTACAGATGGCAAGTTTTGTTGCGCGCGGTTTTCTGCGCTTCGACGCCGCGGTGCCCGACGCGATCAATCAGCAATTCCTCGACGAAGTGGGCCGGCCCCCGCAACCCGGCGAAGGTATGCGCAAGGCTTACGCGAAGCTCCTCTCCGGCAGCGGTATACCAACTGTTCCGGCGGGAACCGCGCTGGCGGATAGTTACCCGGCGGATTCCGCCGTCACCCAGCTGCTCGCGCTGCCCGTAGTGCGCGGAGCAATCGAAAGCCTGGTCGGCGCAAATCCCCGCTTCGACCATCACTTCCTGCACGTGACGTTTCCGCCCGAGTTCTACGCGGCGCGAGGTGTACCGAACGTCTCGCAGCACACGCACCAGGACTCGACGATCGATACCCGCCGCGCATTCGATATTCAGATCATGTATTACCCGCACGCGGTGACGCGCGAGATGGGCGGCACACGATTTATTCCGGGTACACATCTGCGCATCGTCAGCGAGGCCGCCGTAGCGCGCTATCAGAATGTCCGCGGCCAGCAGCACGTCGTGTGTCCCGCCGGTACGCTGCTGGTCCTGCATCACGGCATCTGGCACGGCGGCGGCGTAAATCATTCGGACCGCCTGCGCTACATGTTCAAGATCCGGATCAATCCGACAGTCCGCCAGCAGCGTCTATGGGATACCTCGGACCTGCCGAACGATCACCATCAGCAACGACCGATTTTTCTGATCAAAGAAGCGCCGGATCCCGCCAGCGTGCATACGATCCTGACGACACCGGAGCCGTGGTTCGAAGCGGACACCGGCCGGCTCGAATACCTGAACCGGATCCGCATGTGGCGCTACCTGCTTGGCGATGAACACTTCGACGCCGACTATTGGATGACGCGCGTCGAGAATGAACCCGCCGCGAGCGCGCACGCATGAACGACGAAGCCAATGAAGCCAAACAGTCCGATGAACGCCCGCTGACCTTCTGGCAGATCGCCGGCAGCACGGCGGCTGCGGCATTAGGCGTGCAGAAACGCGCCAACCGGGAACGCGACTTCAGCCGCGGCAAGCCGATGCATTTTATTATTGCCGGGGTCATCTTCACCGCAGTGTTTGTACTGGTCGTCGCACTCGTTGTGCAGACGGTTCTGCGCAACGCGACATAAAGGTTGCGCGCGTGCAGCTGACGGTATTCGGTGCCTCGGGACGAACTGGAACCTGTCTCGTCACCCAGGCGCTGGAGCAGGGTCACCGTGTCACGGCATTTGTCCGCAGCACGGATTCACTGACGCTGCACCATGCGCAGCTCGATGTGGTCGTTGGCGATGTCACCAGTCCATACGACGTTGAACGGGTGGTCAACGGCCAGGATGTGATACTGATGGCGCTCGGCGTCAAGCTGGGCGGACACGAGCAGGTGTGCACCCGTGCGACCGCGAACATCGTGCCGGCGATGCAGAAATTCGGCGTCAGAAGGTTGATCAACGTATCGGGCGTCGGCACCGGTGCGACACGCCAACGGCTCGGTCGCGTCGCAACGTTGATCGCAGAGGGACTACGCGCGCTCGATCGCGACGCCTTCCGCGACAAGGAAAGTCAGGATGCGCTGATCTTCGATAGCGACCTCGACTGGATCAACGTCTGCCCGCCGTGGCTGACGAATGGCCCGCTCACCGGCGCATATCGCTACGGTTGCGACCTGCATCCGTCGATGATCAGCCGGATCTCGCGCGCCGATGTCGCCCACTTCATGCTGAACCAGTTGATCGACACCACCTTCGTCCGCCAGAGCCCGCTGCTGTTCTACTGACGGTGCCGTTACGGTTCGCTCAAACGCTGCTGCACACCACTCGCGAGCGGCGGCCGCTCGCTTGCCTCGAGATGACCTTTGCCCGGTACGTAGTTCACTTCGAGTCGTGTGCCGCAGGGATCATCGAACAACACGGAGTAGTACCCCTTGGCCCATTCGTCGTACTGCGGCGGATGGACGATCTGCGCGCCGAGATCGGCGACAAATCGCGCCGCCGCATCCACGTCCGCTGTGCTGCGCGCGCGCAGACACAGATGATGCAGCCCGGCACGATACTGATCGAACGCGGTCCCCCGATGTTCTGCCGAAGCGGCGCGAATGCCTATGCCGGTGCGACCGCCGATGCAGTAGTACAGCTCCTCGGTATCCACGAGACAGACCATGCCGAAGAACGGCAGCAGCGCGCCATAAAACGGTCGGCAGCGTTGGAAGTCCTGCACGGTAATGTAGATATGGGCAACGCCGTTGATATCGATGGACACGATCAGGCCCTCATGACGATGCGTTGCATCTCGGTGCGCGACTCGACCATAAGGGCGAACAGGCGGAACTGACTACGCGCGCGAATCAGATTGTGCTGTGGATGCGCGACGCGGAAATACCGATCGCCGTCGAGATAGTCGATCAGGAAGCGCAAACCCAGCATGTATGCCATATAGGCCGGCGCCGAGCCGAGCGCGGCCCGCAGGTCGGCATCGACCAGTTCACCGGCACCCCGCACGTAACCTTTTGTCAGCGCCTGATAACGTTCGATCGAAAAGCCGATCGTCGGATCGTCCTCGGCGCCGAGTGCCGCGGCGGAACGCACCAGATCGCCGAAGTCCCAGCTCAGCGCGCCCCACATCACGGTGTCGAGGTCCAGCACAGCGCAGACGCGGTCAGCTGCATCGAACAGCAGGTTGGTCACTTTGCCATCGCCGTGAATCATGCCGCGCGGACCCAGCGACTCCGCGATGACCGCGCTGCGATAGTGCTGCGCCAGTCCAACTTCGTTGGCGGCATCGCGCAGCCGGTCCGCGGCCGGCTTCTCCAGCACACCGTCGAACCGCTCGAGTTGCCAGTCGAGTTCGTGGAAGCGCGGAATCGGCACGACATGGCGAGCGCGATCGTATTGCACCAGTGCGCGCTGGAAGCTGCCGAAGGCAACTCCGGCGGCCGCGGCCTGCGCAACCGTCTCCAGATCGCTGAGGCTACGTCCGGCCACGAAGCCGAGCATGCGGTACGTCGAACCGTCGTCGATAACCGCGGTCGCGCCATCACGCGCCGGAACGAACGGCGGCACCAACCCCGGCACTCGCCGCTCGATCTCGGCAATGATCCGAGCGGTATTGCCGACGATTCCCGGCGGATCGGCAAATACCTGTGCATTGATCCGCTGCAGCACGTAGCGGCACTTCCGGTCGGTCGTCACGAACCAGGTGTCATTGATGTGACCGCCGCTATGGCTGTCGACAGACATCGGCAAACCAACGAGCGCGAACCGGCCGGCAATTGCCGCTGGATCGTGCATCTACGCGCGCAGCCACTCAGCCAGCACCGGCGTCACCGCAATGATCATTTCACTCATCGGTGGCTGCGCCTCGCTCAGGATCACGCGGTGCGATTGCGTCACGGTTCCCGCCAGCGCCGCGTCCACAACATCGGCGAGCCGCGCCAGCTGCGTAGAGATTGTATTCAGCTCCGCGATGGCCGGAACGCGATCACCGATCGCCCGCACCACGTCGCGCTGACGGCGCCACCGGGCGGCGCTCTCAACAACGAGTCGACGGTCCGCCGCATCGGCCGAACCATCGAATAAAGCGCGCACGGCGGCATTGAAGCGCGGCACCCATTCGCTGGCGGGATCGATGTAGTCGACCACACGGTTGAGCGGCGTGGCCACCGAGTACGGACGTTCGACGGCGGCCGTGGAACCGGCAACACGCGCGCGCAGCGCTGCTTCACCCAACAGACGCGCATACCATTTGACCGGTTCGATCGAATCGAACAGATCCCGCAGTGCATGCAGTTCCGCGGAAGTGACGCCGAGACTGGCGAATGCGTCTTCCTGTCGAGCACCTAGATCAACATCGGCGTACGCCGCGAGCAACCGACGCATCAACGCCAGTCGTCGATACATATCCGACTCGTCGCGGATCGACCGAGGTGACCACAGGCGCTCGGCGATGGCCGGCAACCGCCCCCAGACGCGCCCCTCGAACACTTCGTCGGTCACGAGCTCGGCCCACATACACGCTTCGCCGCCGAGTACACGTCCCGGTCTTGTACTGCCCGGCACAACATCCACCGCCGCACGCCCGGCGAAATCCGTGGCCCAGGTAAGTCCATCGCGGATGTGTTCGAGCCGCGGATCCGCCCGCACGCGTTCGTCGAGCCCGATCAGCTCATCGGCGGGACTCTCCGGGTCGTATGCGTAATGCAGATCTGCCGGGTAACAGAAATCGAGGTAATAGCCCGCCGAAAATATGCAGTCGAAACCTTGTGCGATGGCGCGATCACGCGACGCTGCGCCACGCCAGCTCTGTAGGATCGACGTACGCGGCAGATCGGCATGAGCGATCTCGTCCCAGCCGACCAGAATCCGCCCACGCTCGTTCAACATATCTGCCAGGCGTTCGTTGAACACGCTGTGCAGCGCATCCAGATCGACGATGCCATGCGCGCGCATGTACGCTTGCACCGCTGCGCTCTCTTGCCACCACTTCGGGTTCACCTCGTCACCGCCGATATGGACACAACGATCCGGGAACACGCGAGCGACGTCATCGAACAGCAACGCGAGCGCCGCGTAGACGTCTTCCCGGCTTGGATCCAGACACGCTGCATGAGGGGCGAAGCGCTTCGATGGCGGCAGCGCTTCGTCAACGCCGCCCCATTCCGGGTGCGCACTCAGCCAGCTTGTTGTATGCCCGGGCACGTCCAGCTCCGGGACAACGCGGATGCCCAGTTCCGCCGCGTGATTGACGATCCCGATGAGGTCGGCCTCGGAGTAGTAGTCACCATTGCTGCCCTGCCGCGCCAATTCCGGAAAAGCTCGGCTGTCGAAACGAAACGCCTGATCATCGGTCAGGTGCAGATGCAATACGTTCAGTTTGACCAGCGCCATCGCATCCAGCGTGCGCAACAACGTGGCCACGCTGATGAAATGACGCGCGACATCGACCATCAGGCCGCGCCACGCAAAACGCGGTGCATCGCTGATCGCAACTCCTGGCAACGCGCCACCGGAAGCACTGAGTTGCGCAAGCGTCGCCAGACCACGCAGCACGCCCCACTCGGTCGCTGCCGTCACACGCGCCTCTATGGCGTCGATCTGCAGCGTATAGGCTTCGTCATCGTCGAGCTTCGGAAAGGCCGCCGACGCCGCCGCACAATCGATCGCGATCGGTGCACTGCCACCACACAATCGCGTCATTCGCGCAACCAGATGCCCAACCGCCCGTTCCAGGCGCGGCGTACAAATGCCGATCCAGCGCACCGCTGCAGGCATCACGCCCAGTATCAGTTCTTCGTCGGTGCGTGCGACGCGGCGCGGCCACGGCATCAGCGTCAGAGACTCGCTCATGGTGTGAGACAACCCTTGGGTGAACTGATGTATCGCTGCGACTCTCCGCGACCACGCCCGGCCTTGTCAACGTAAGAGCGCTTCTGACACCATGCCGAGCCCCACTTTGTACGCGGTGATCCAATGATGGAAATCAAAGAACGCATGCGCGCCGTGATCGAAGCGGAGGCAACGGCGATCCGCTCGATCGTGATCGATGACAATTTCGAGATGGCGGTGAAGATTCTGCTCGCGTGCCGCGGCAAGGTGCTGACCACCGGCATCGGCAAGGCCGGACACATCGCGCGAAAATTCGCCGCTACGTTGTGCTCCACCGCGACACCGGCGGATTTTATCCATCCGGCCGAAGCGGCCCATGGCGACCTTGGTGTGGTTGGCAAAGACGATGTGATGATCGCGTTTTCGACCAGCGGCAAGTCGGTCGAGGTGTTGGAGATTCTCGAACTGTCACGCCATCTCGGTGTGACGCACATTATCGGCGTCACATCGCATCCCGATTCGGAACTGCGCAATCATTGCGAGGCGATTCTTGATATGGGCGAAATCGCTGAAGCATGTCCGTTAGGGCTTACACCGACCACCAGCATGGCGGTCATGCTGGCGATCAGCGATGCGGTGGCCGTGGCACTGATGGAGCAGAAAGGCATCACCAAGGCCGACTGGGGCAAACGCCATCACGGCGGCTACCTCGGCCGCATGGCACGCACCGACAACCTGCCGCACTAGTCGCCCGTAGCAGCTGAATCGATCGCGCTCGAGGGCGCGTTGCGCGTCGGCGCGGAACTTGGCGGGCCGACTTCGGATGGCGTGAGGGTTGCGGATGTTCGGTGCGCCGGACCGCCACGCGCCAGGGATGGCGCGTGGCGAGCGACCAGGGATGGCTCGAGCGAGTCCGGCGCAACACGCCGCCACCTCCGCCGTGATTTGAGCACCGCATCAACAAGCCTCCGCCTTCCCGCTAATTCAGCAGCACAATCCATCCCTCGAGCCACTACCGACTGGGTCGATACAGGCCACCCGCAGACTGTGTTGCAACGCTGGGCTAGCCGCCTGCCGCCGCCTTGGATTAGGCTCCCGGCTACCTTCACAAGTGCAGCGCGCGTGACGTTCAAAGTCGTGTGCGCAGCGGGGCGAGGCAGCAGATGGCCGAAGAATACTCATCCGATGACGATCTGGAACAACCGCCGGAAGTAGAACTACCGCCGCCCATTCCGACCGGTCTCGAGCTGACAGCGCACGACGACTACTTCCGCAACAGCCCGTATCCAACACTCGCCGATCTTCGGGAGCGCGATCCGGTCCATCACGACACGGAATTGAAGCGCTATTTCCTGACGCGGCACGCCGATGTAGCCGCAGTGCTGCGTGACGAGGACTTGTGGTGCGATCCGCGCAAAGCACATGCGGATTCGTTTGCGCGCGCGCATTCGGGAATCGATCCGGCGCACGGGCCGCTACTGCCGTTGATGGATGATCCGACACATGCGCGGCTGCGTGGTCTCGTCAGCGCCGCCTTGTCTGCCGAGATCCTGGAAGCGTTTCGGCCGCGTATCAACACAATCGTCACCAAGCTGCTCGACGAACTCGACGAATCGGAGTTCGAGATCGAATTGATGCACCGTTACGCGGCGCGCATCCCGCGGCTCGTCATCGCCGAGTTGTTCGGTATCGATCCCCAACAACGGCAACAGTTCACCCAATGGTCTGACGCGTTCGTTACAGGCTTCGTCAACCCGAACTGCAGCCCGGACGAATCGCAGGCCGCCGCTGCGGCGCGTACCGATCTCGACGCGTTGTTCAGCCGCGAGATCGCCACGCGTCGCGCGGTACCCACCGGAGATCTGATCAGCGCGATGCTGCGCGCCGAACATGCCGGCGCAATGCTGCGCGATGCCGAGATTATCGCGCAGTGTCGCTTCCTCCTGGCGGCCGGCAACATCACCGCCACCGATCTGATCGGCAACGGCATCAGGGCCATGCTGCAGAACACACGGCAGATGACCGTCCTGCGCGAACGACCCGAGCTGATCGGCAACGCAGTAGAAGAAGTCCTGCGTTTCGACTCGCCGGTGGTGATGGTCAACCGCATCGCCAATCGGGACATCGTGATCGACGGCTGTCCTATCGCGCGCGGTGAAACCGTGACGGTATCGCTGGCAGGTGCCAACCGTGACGAAAGCGTCTACGAGCTGCCCGATAGCTTCGACATCGAACGCGCCGACACGCACCATCATTCATTCGGTGGCGGCCGCCATGTTTGTCTCGGCGCGCGTCTTGCGCGCATCCAAGCCGAAGCAGCGATCCTCGGTATGGTCGTGCGCTTTCCAGAGCTCGAACTGAGCCCGCTCGGTTGGGAGTTCGCGGCGTTTCCGGGGCTTCGCAGCCTGAAACACTTCTGGGTTCGCACCTGAGCACGAGGTTGCCGATGAACAATGCGCTCTCCGACGTGAGTTTCTGGTTTGACTCGATCGGTGAGCTGCCGCGCGTCGAGGCCGTGCCGTTGCCGGCGCAGATCGATGTCGCCATCGTCGGCGCTGGTTACACCGGATTGTGGAGCGCGTATTACCTGAAGCGGCGCGACCCGTCGCTGCGCATCGCAGTGTTCGAAGCCGAACGCGTCGGGTTTGGTGCCAGCGGGCGCAACGGCGGTTGGTGCATGGGCATGGCGTGGGGCGTCGACGCGCTGCTGCACAATCCGGCGACGCGCAGTCGCGGCGTGACTCTTGCACGCGCATTGTTCGATACCGTCGATGAAGTCGGCCGGGTCTGCCAGGCGGAAAACATCGACGCGCACTATACAAAAGGCGGATCGCTGAACGTCGCAACCATTCCGTTTCAGGTGGCGCAGCTGCAACGTCGACGGGATCATCTGCACAGCGCCGGCTTCAACGACGCCGACTTTTGTTGGCTGCCGCGCGATGAGTCGCGTGCGCGATTGGCCATGACGCCTAATCACGGCGCGCTGTATTTCCGGCATTGCGCCGCCGTGCACCCGGCGCGGCTCGCGCTCGGCCTGGCGGACGTGGTTCGCCGTCAGGGTACGGTCATCCACGAAGCTACGCCGGTGACGGCGATTGAGCCCGGCCGTGTCCAGACGCTGCGCGGCCCGGTGCGGGCCGACGCCATCATCCGAGCCACGGAGGGCTACACCGATACCATCGCCGGCGAACGCCGGCGGCTGATGCCACTGTATTCGATGGTGACCGCGACGGAGCCGTTGCCCGCAGAGATCTGGCAGCAGATCGGGCTGAAAGAACGCGAGACCTTCGGTGACGGCCGCCGTGTTGTGATTTACGGCCAGCGAACGCTCGACGACCGCCTGGTACTCGGCGGTCGCGCCGGCTACTACTTCGGATCGAAGCGGCGTCGGGTCATACCGCCCAACGATCCAAAGGTGGTGCGCGTCAAAGAACTCGTGACGAAGCTGTTCCCGATGCTCGAGGGCTATCGCGTCACGCACGGTTGGGGCGGATTGATGGGCGTGCCACGACATTGGCGACCCTGCGTGCAGTGGGACACTACTACGCGCACCGGCTGGGCCGGCGGATACGTCGGCGAAGGTGTCGCCGCGTCGAACCTCGCGGGTCGCGCAATGGCGGATCTGGTGACCGGGACGGTAAGCCCGCTGACGGATCTGCCGTGGATCAACGACGAAGCGCGCCGCTGGGAGCCCGAGCCATTGCGCTGGTTCGGCGCCAAGGCGATCGAGGCGTTCGGCGATCGCGCCGACCAGTCGGAGTTCACCACCGGTGCCCCGTCGAAAATATGGGGCGGACTGTTCAACACGTTCGTCGGCTGAACGCCACCGCGTCAGCAGCTCCGGATCTCAGCGACCTTCGAAACGTGGCGCCCGCTTCTCCCGGAACGATGCCAGACCCTCGGCGAAATCTTTCGAACCGGCAGTTCGCGATCGCATCGCCGCAATTTCGTCGAACGCGGCGCGTTCACCCTGTTCGAGGTATACAAGCGCGCCACGTTTGATCTCCTGCACCGCAAGCGGCGCCAGTGCGCAGATCTCCTGTGCGATCGCGAGTGCACGGTCGATCTGTTGCCCCGCCGGAACGACCTCCTGAACAAAGCCGAGTTGCATCGCGCGCGCCGCATCGAACTCGTCAGCGCGCAGCAGGTGATACATCGCATTGCCCCATCCCGCGCGCTCGACATAGCGCACGTGCGCGCCGCCGAACACCGCGAGCCCGCGCTTCGGCTCCATCTGGCAGAAGCGGCAATCGTCAGCCGCAACGACGATATCGGCCGCGAGCAGCATCTCGATGCCGATCGTGAACGTAATGCCCTGGACGGCCATTACCACGGGCTTGCGGCAGCGGCGCCGCAATGCAAACGCATCCACGCGCGCATCGACGATTGTTGCGCCACTGTTCGACGCAAACGACGCTGCAAACCGCGGCAGATCAAGACCCGCAGTGGTGTGTTTACCGACAAACGTGATCACACCAACCCACAGCTCCGGGTCTTCGTCGAGCAGCGTCAGCACGTTCGACAACGCTTCGAACATCTCCGGCGTGAAGCCGTTCATCTTGGCGGCGCGATCGACGGTGATCGTAAACACATGACCGTTGCGCGCGCCGTGCACCTCACCATTGTCGTTAGTCCCGCTCATCGCGCCGATCCCTTCTGCCGCTCGATCTCTTCCTCGACGTCGCGTAGCCGATCTTTGCCGAAAAACAGTTCGGTAGCGACGAAGAAACTGGGCGAGCCGAATACGCCGCGCGCCACCGCGTCATCGACGTTGGCGATGAGCCGTTGCTTGACGTCCGGGTCCTGCGTTCCGGCGAGAATAGCCTCGCTCGGCAGACCTGATTCCTTCAACGCCGCGGCGATGACGGCGAGATCGTCCATCTTCTTCGGCTCCGCCCACATGTGGCGATACACCTCATCCACGTACCTCTCGAAGTACCCGTGCCGCTGCGCGAACACAGCACCGCGCATGATCGTCAGCGTATTCACCGGAAAAAACGGATTCGGTGCGTACTTCGTGATCTTGTGTTGCGCGAGGAACCGCTTCGTTTCGAGCTGCGTGTACTGCGGCTTGTTCTTGATGCCTTGCAGCGACACCGCGGGAGATACATTGTTGGTCGCCTTGAACACGCCGCCGAGCAGCACCGGAACGTAGGTGAATCGTGTCGCCGTGCGCGCTTCGATCTGCGGGATCACGAGGTGACTCAGATACGCATTCGGGCTGCCGAAGTCGAACAAAAACTCGACGTTGATCGTCATGTGAATCGTCTCCTACCAGGTTTCTCGAAACGGCCGCAGATCGAGTTCGTGCGTCCACGCGTCACGGGCCTGCTGATGCAGCTGCCAGTACGCTTCGCCGACCGACTCGGGCTTCAGCAACGAATCAGGCGGCAGCTGATCCGGATCGCCGCCGCGATCCTTGATGCGCCCACGCACCCACGCGGTGTCGACGCCGGAATCGATGACCAGGTGCGCTACATGGATATTCCCGGGACCGAGTTCACGCGCCATCGATTGCGCAAGCGCACGCAAACCAAACTTGGCGGCCGCAAACGCGGCGTAGCCTTTGCCGCCGCGCAGGCTGGCTGTCGCGCCGGTGAAAAAGATCGAACCGCGACCGCGCGGGGTCATGTACTTCGCCGCTTCACGGCCGGTCAGGAAGCCGGCGAAACAGGCCATTTCCCACACCTTGCGAAACACGCGGCTGGTGGTATCGGCGATCGGGAAGCTGACATTGCCGCCGACATTGAACACAACCACGTCGAGGGCGCCGATCGTACGCTCGATCTTGTCGAACAGTTCCACGGTCTGGCCTTCGTCGCGTGCGTCGAGTGCAAACGCATGCGCGGTGCCGCCCGCCGCTTCGATCTGTGCTACCAGCGGTTGCAACGCATCACCGGTGCGGCGCGCAACGCATACCTCGAAGCCGCCGACCGCGAAGCGTCGCGCGATCGCGGCGCCGATGTAGTCGCCTGCACCGACGACGAGTGCAACGGGGTTCTTGGTCGCCATTCTTATTGCCCGCGGAAGCTGGGTTTGCGTTTGCCGATGAACGCCTGCACTGCCTCGCGGTGATCCTCGGTACGCGTGCAGCGCACCATACGATCTGCCTCGAGCGCGAGCGCGCTGCGCAGGTCGACGCCAACGGCGCGGTTGAGGTTCTCTTTCATATATCGCAGCGCGATCGGCGGACCCGCCGCGATCGACGCTGCCAGCGCATGCGAGCGCGCCATCAGCGCGTCGTCGGCGACTACTTCGTTGAATATGCCGAGCGCAAGCCCCTCCTCGGCACCGACCCGGCGACCGGTGTAGTACAGCTCCTTCGCGCGGGCGACACCCACGAGTTGCGTCAGCAGCCAGCTGCCGCCGTAGTCGCCGGACAAGCCGATGTTCGCAAATGCCGTCGTAATGAACGCATTCTGCGCGGCGATGCGCAGATCGCACGCCAGCGCGATCGACATGCCGGCTCCGGCCGCCGCACCCGGCAGCGCCGCAATCGTCGGCTTCGCCAGATCGAACAGCCGCAGCGTCAACGTTTCCTGGCCGTGTTGCAGCTTACGGATCGCGTCTTCGAGCGTCGGTCGTGGGCGTTCGTCGGGAGCGGCCGCCGGCCGATCGCCCATGCCCGAGACATCACCGCCGGAACAGAACGCGTGACCAGCGCCGGTGATCACCACACACCGCACGGCGGGATCCGCATCGACCGTCAACAGCGTCTGCCGCAGCGCCGGCGTCAGTTCGTTCGACAGCGCATTGCGCTTTTCAGGGCGATTCAACGTGATCGTCGCCACGCCGTCCTCGACCTCGCACAACAACTGATCGGTCCCGGTCTCCACTGCCTTTCGAGCCACATTCACCCCCGTCTTCGTCCGACTTTCAGTTTCATGACGCAACCCGAATGTAGCGCCTGAAGTTGCGTGATGCAACTGTCTCGTTACAATGCGGGGTCATGAAGCTCAAGTCGTTCGAGGACATGAACTGCTCGCTCGCACTGACGCTCGACGTCATCGGCGAGCGGTGGACGCTGCTGATCCTGCGCGAAGCTTTTTTCGGCACAAAACGCTTCGAGGCGTTTCAGACGAGCCTCGGGATCGCCCGCAATATCTTGAGCGCACGCCTGAATCGTCTCGTCAGCGAAGGCATTCTGGAGAAGCGCCCGGTCGAAGCGGGACGTGCCGAGTATGTGCTGACGGCCAAAGGCCTCGAACTGCAGCCGGTGCTGCTGTCGATGACGCACTGGGGCGACCGGCACAAACCGCACACGAAGGGTAAACGAATCGTCTTCGTCGAGCGCGCCACCGGCCAGCCGATCGCGCCGATGGCGGTGCGCAGCGCCGACGGCCGCGTGCTCGGTGCACGTGACATCCGCGCGACGCCCGGACCCGGGTCGAACCGTTCAAACCACTCAAAGGGAAAAAAGCCATGATCAAGCTACACGGCGCACCCGGCAGCAACTACTACAACATGGTCAAGACCGCGATGCTCGAGAAGAACATCCAGTTCGAAGCCGTGCTGGCACCGCCGTCTCAAGATCCGGCGTATCTGGCAAAAAGCTCGATGGGAAAGATTCCGTGCATCGAAACCGAACAGGGATTTCTCGCCGAAACTCACGCAATTCTCGACTATCTCGAAGATCTGCAGCCAAAACCGGCACTGCTTCCGAGCGACGCGTTCGCCCGCGCGAAGGTGCGCGAACTGGTGCAGTCGTTGGAACTTTATATCGAACTCGTGGCCCGCCGCGGCTTCGGTGTGTTGTTCGGACGTGAGGTTCCTGCCGACGTCAAAGAGGGGCTGAAGCGCGATCTGCCGAAGGGCATTGCCGCAATCAACAAGCTCGTCAAGTTTGCGCCATGGATTGCAGGTTCCCAGTTCACCTACGCGGACCTGTTCGGCTACTGGACGTTTGTGCTAGCCGCTTTGTCGGCCAAGCAGAACGCCGGCATCGATCTGCTGGCGGAAATCCCCGGCGCGCAGGCATGGTTCGACAAGGTCGCTGCGCGTGACAGCGTGAAGCAGGCACTCGCCGATCAGGCCGCGGCACGCAAGCCACGTACCTGACGGTTTGAACAGAAGCTCCAACGACGCGGAGTTTCCAGGTGTCGTCGCCGCTTGCTATTCCAGCTCGGTGAGATGGTGCTCGCCACCGAGCGCGTTCATCTGTTGAAGAATCCAGGCCTGACGCTTGCGCACGTATTTCGACGGCGCGGCCACGCGATATTGCGTCGGGTTCGGCAACACCGCGGCGAGCAACGCGCTTTGTGATCGGTTGAGCCGCGACGGCGGCTGTCGGAAATAACGTTCACTGGCGGCGCCGACGCCGAACACGCCTTGACCAAACTCGGCGACGTTCAGGTAGACCTCGAGAATCCGGGTCTTCGGCCAGAATGTTTCGATCAGCAGCGTGAAATACGCCTCGAGCCCCTTGCGCACCCAGCTGTGACCCGACCACAGGAACAGATTCTTCGCTACCTGCTGGGAGATGGTGCTGGCGCCGCGCTTCGACCCGTCGTCGAGCGCGCGCTCGATCTGCACGAAGTCGAAGCCGAAATGATCCGCAAAACGCTGGTCTTCCGACGCAACGATGGCAAGTTTTGCGCTGCTGGAAATCTGCGACCAGTCGGCCCAGTGTTGCTGAAATCGATACCCGCGCTCCGAAACGACCAGTGCATGCACACGATCGGCCGCGATGAAGGCGGTTATCGGCGGATTCAGCCAACGCAACAGAACGACGCTGCCGACGGACCACACGAGCCACCCGAGCACGACGAACGCAAGCGCGCGACGGATACGTCCGCGCGACTTGCGCCGGGTCAGCCTTTTCGCCATTGCGCGCTCTTCAACGTTGCGGGTTCACGCCGCGCGATATGCCGCGACGATTTCCCGGCAGCACTTTCGAGTGAAACCGCCCAACGTCGCGTGGCGCTCCGCGAGCCGCAGATACAGTTTTGGCCAGCGCACGACGACCGTCCCGCCGATCGGTCGTTGTTTCAGAAACACTCTACGGTTGGCTGTCATCGTCTACTCCTGAGTCAATTCATGATGCGGCGCGAACTCACTCTCGACAATGGCGAGGAATCGTTTGGCGCCTTCGGACAGCGGCTTGTGCCGCTTGTAATACACGCCGACGGTGCGTCGGATCGCGCCGAACTCGACTGCCGGCAGCGCGACGAATCCGTCGAGGTCCCCGAGCAGTCGATCGGACAAAAACGTCACTCCCTTGCCGGCTTCCAGCAGCGCGAGCCGCAGCTCGAGATGGCTGACTTCCCAGACGCTGGCGAACCAGTCGCGCAGACGTTCGTGCCCCGGACGTTTGGTCGCCTCGTCGAGATACGACGTGATCAGCGTGACCTCGCCCAGCACCTTCAAGGGTTCCTTGATCAGGGCGTCGAAACGCGGATGCGAACGATGGGCGACCAGCACGCGCTGTTCATCGAAGCAACCGCGCAAAACAAAATGGCCGGGCATCTGATGCTGGAACGGACCGAAGCCGAGTTCCCAGCGGTCCTCGTCCACACCGTAGACGATCTCGCGACTTGGAGCCACGTCCAGTTTGAGCCGCGTCAGCGGATTGCGCTCGCAGAACTTCAACAACAACGACTTCGCGTAGAACCGGTTGACGAGGCTGTTCATCGCGAGGTTCAGTGTCGACAACGCGCCACTGCGGATCTGTTGGATATCCTCCAGCGCAGTACGTTCCTCGTTGATCACGGTCTGGGCAAAACGGAACAGCCGTAACCCCGCCTCGGTCAGCGTCGGCACACGGCCGCGCAGCAGCAGCACCGTGTTCAGCTTGTGTTCGAGGCTCGCAATTGCCTGGCTGACCGCCGACTGCGATACGTTCAGCCGCTCGGCCGCACGACTGAACCCGCCTTCTTCGATCACCGCCGACAGCACCCGGATTTCGTGACGCTCGATCTGCATGGTTCGCTCCGTTTAGCGGCGCCATTTACGCGCGCCAATCCGGCACGGACTACAGCACAGGTGCGACGGCGGCACCACTTATCGGGCGATCAGAGGTGCTGATACTTAAGCGTGACGAAACGATGTATTAGTCGATCGCGCTCGCCCATGCGCTCGCTACGCTCTAGTGTTGGGCCGGTCAGATTAGGAGTTCCAGTATGCGCAAACTCGCAATCGAAGTTCCCAAGGGCCTCGAAGGCGTCGAGGTCGACGCCACCAAAATATCGCTGGTCGACGGCGAACGCGGCCAGCTGAGCTATCGGGGCCACGACGTGGCGCAACTGATCGACTGGCCGTTCACGCGCGTTGCACTGCTGGTGGTGAATGGTGACGACCCCGCGAAGGCGCAGTGCAGACATTTCGAGGTTGCACTCGCCAAAGCCGCGCGATTGTCTGCGTCGGATGCCGCATTGCTCGAACTCGCCGCAAAAACCGCCACGCACCCGATGACGGTGCTGCAGGGACTTGTGCCGCTGCTGTCGCGCACCGATGAATTCGAGTCCTTCGGCGACGCCGCCCACGGCTTCACCATCGCGGCAAAACTACCGGCGCTGATCGCGGGCTTGTATCGCCTGCGATCGGGCGGCGCGCTGCCGGAGCCCAGCGACCTGCTCGATCCAAACGCGCGGTTTCTCGCCCAGATGGGACTCGCTGCCGGATCTGCCAACAAAGCCGAACTCGCCCGAGCGTTCGACGTGACACAGATTCTGCAGATCGAACACAGCTTCAATGCCAGCACGTTCGCAGCCCGTGTGGTTGCAAGCACATTGGCGCCGGTCGAGAACGTGCTCGCGGCCGCGCTCGGTGCGCTGCATGGGGCACTGCACGGTGGCGCGGATGAGGCTGCGCTGGAGATGGCGATCGTAGTCGGTGATCCCGCGCGCGCCGCCGATTTCGTCGACGACTGCCTCACCAGCGGCCGCAAGATCATGGGCATGGGTCATCGCGAATACCGGGTGCTCGATCCGCGTGCACGTTTCGTCAAGGCACTCGCGGAAAAGCTCGCCAGAGGCACCTCACTCGAACCGTTGTACCTGACGCTTGAAGCGATCGAAGCGCGGATCAGCGAACAAATGGCCGAGCGCGGCAAGCCACTGCATGCCAATCTCGAGTTCTACAAGGGAATCGTCTATCGCGCCGCAGGACTGCCGCCGGACTATTTCACCGCCGCATTCGCGATGGCGCGGGTATACGGGTATCTGGCCCACTTCATCGAGAGTCGCATCAATAATCGCATCATCCGCCCTGCGGCGCGGTATATCGGCGTCATTCCGGCATGAGTACCAGGCGCAAGCGGATCATGTCGGCGCAGCGGATGCCGTATTCGACGATCGGCTCGTCGTAGTGGTCGGTGAAATAGTCCGGCACGACGCCGACGACTCGAAAGCCGTTGCGCTGATAAAAGCGCAACGCGTCAAAGCTCGAATTGCCGGTGCCCACGTCGATGAAGCGCGCGCCTTTCGATTCCGCGAGACCGATCGCGTGACCCAGCAGCCGGCGCCCGAGCCCGGTGCCTTGATAGGCGTCCGCTACGGCAATGTTCATCAACTCGAAGTGCGTCGCGTCTTCGCGGCGCAGCGCATAAATACCGATCACCGCATCCCCGAGTTTCGCCACCCGCGTGAGCTCGTCAGATAGATAGCCCGCCACCCGTGTGCGCGACGGATCGGCGTCCAGCAGCATCTCCCACGGCAGTTCCTCCGGGTACGGACGCAGCATGCGTACATCGCGCGGGTCGAACGGTCTTGTCGGCACACTCATCGCCACCCCTGCCACCAGTGCCGGCCGGTTTTTGACACGGTGTGGCCGCCGTCCGCCAGCGTGTAGTAAGCCTTCGTCAGCGCAGGCGAGATGGAGTCGTAGGTGGCCCAGTCGTCTTTGGCGCCGTACAAGGTGAGCACGGCTTCATCGCGATAGACGCCGTAGTGATGCGCCGCGAATCGGCTGCCGCGTTCGGTCAACATTTCGTCGCTGATACGCCCGCCGGTCGCTTTCAGAAAAAATGCGGCGGGCGTCAGCTCGCGGTAACGCAGCCGCAATGCCTCGCGCTCATGCGCGGCTTCGAATTGCGGCGCCAGCAGCTGCAGGTTCACGCACCACGCGAAATACATGCCGGGCACGAGCGCGGCGCGGTCAATCGAACCGGCAGCGCCGATGTGGGTATCGAGGTCGTCGATGATGTGCATCGGTTCGAACTCAAACGGCCGCGAGCGCACGATCGAGATCGCGCAGCAGATCGGCTTGTGCCTCGATACCGACCGACAAACGCACCAGGTTGTCGCCGATGCCGAGCGACTCGCGCACACCCTGCGGCAGACTCGCGTGCGTCATGATCGCCGGATGCTCGATCAACGACTCGACGCCGCCGAGGCTTTCCGCGAGCGCGAAAATCCGCACCGATTGCAGAAAGCGTCGCGTCGCCTCGAGATCGCCGGCAACGTTGCACGTCAGCATGCCGCCGTGGCCGGACATCTGGCGTCGTGCCAGTGCGTGTTGCGGATGGCTCGGCAGGCCCGTGTATCGCACCGATTCGATCTTCGGGTGGGCTTCAAGAAACCGCGCCACAGCCAATGCGTTGGCGTCGTGTGCGTTCATTCGTACGGCCAGCGTCTTCAAACTGCGCAGGCACAAAAACGCATCGAACGTACTCTGCACGCCGCCGACGGCATTGCTCATGAACTTCAGCCGCTGCGCCAGTTCATCGTCGTCGGTGATCACCACCCCACCGATCAGATCGCTATGGCCGTTGATGTATTTAGTCGTCGAGTGCATGACGATGTCGGCGCCGAGCGCGATCGGCCGCTGGAAGTAAGGGCTCATGAACGTGTTGTCGACGGCCAGCAGCGCGTTTGACCCGTGCGCAACCGCGGCGGCTTTTGCGATGTCGATGACCTTCAGCATCGGATTGCTCGGGGTTTCGACCCAGACGAGGCGCGTGTTTTTGCGCACCGCCTTCTCCAGATTTTTGGTGTCCGTCATGTCGACGTAGCTGAACTCGATGCCTTGTTGTTTAAACACACGTTCGAACAGCCGGTAGCTGCCACCGTACATGTCGTCGCACGCAACCACATGGTCGCCGGCGGACAACAGATGAACGATGGTCGCCGTTCCCGCCGAGCCCGACGCCATCGCGAAGCCGAAGCGGGCGCCTTCGAGATTCGCGACACAATCTTCGAATGCACGGCGCGTCGGGTTGCCGCTGCGGGAGTAGTCGTAGCCCTGATGAATGCCGGGCGACGAATGCGCGTAGGTCGATGTCAGGTACAGCGGCGTGATGACGGCGCCGGTGGTCGGATCGGGCGCCTGACCCGCGTGAATTGCGCGGGTCTCGAATTCGAATTCCTCAGCGGACCAGTCCATTTCGAAGGGGCTCCTCGACAAACAAGATTGCGTTGGGGGTTTACGCGGATCGGGGTGGGGACACCCCTCCTACAACAGGTGTCGAGTGTAGCGACGTCGATCGGGGTGGGGACACCCCTCCTGCAGTCGACGCCGAACGCTCGTCAGGGCGCGAAGCTCGAACGCGCGCGCACGCCCCAACGACCGCCGACCTGTTCAACGATATACAGCGACGGATAGCTCGCGTATTTCGTCCCGTCGGCGTGATAGCGGGAGAACTCCACCACGAAATGCACCTTGTTCGGCCCGCTCTGTACGATTCGTATCGAGTCCCATTTGCTGTGGTCCCAGCCTTCGCCGGCGATCAGCTGATCGATGTGATTGGCAGCGATGAACGCAGTGCGGTCGGGATATACCGTCACCGTACCTCCGGCAAAACGGACGTGCGGATACAGCAGCGTATCGGCCCACGCCCCGGTGTCGCGCGCGTTGAACGCCGCCATGAACTCATCCATCACTTTGCGTGCGCGTGCGTCCGCTGCATCGTCCGCCCGTGCCATCGCGCTCATCAGCAGCACGATCGAGAGCAGAAAGGTCTGGGCAAATCCGGACATCATCATCTCCATTGAGCGGATCGTCGACCGAACCGCTTGGGGTACCATCGTTAAATCGTTTCACCCAAGAATATCCATGGAAACGTCACCGCTGTCGACCTTCGCGGCGAATCTGTTCGTCGGCCGCACCACGCTGACCATTCACGGCGGCCGCCAGAGCGACAACTGGACGTCGATGCTGGAATTCAACGCCTGATATCGAGAGGTCGAATACATGCAGTTCGGAGTTCTGCAATTCTTCAGCTGGCCCGGCCGGCGCATCCCGCTGCCGGAAGTCTATCAGCGCGCATTCGAACGCATCGACGTGATGGAACACTCGGGCTACGAAGCGGTGTGGCTCGCCGAGCACCACTTCAGCACGTACAGCGTCTGTCCGTCGATTCACATGATGGGTGCGCACATCGCGGCGCGGACAAAACGATTGCGCATCGGTACCGCGGTATCGCTCGCGCCGTTCTATCACCCGCTGCGGCTCGCGGAGGAAGTCGCGCTGCTCGACGTGCTGTCGGGCGGCCGCGTCAACTTTGGCGCCGGGCGCGGCTTCGATGCGACCGAGTACCAGAATTTCGGCGTCGCGCGCGACGATTCCTATCCGGTGTTCCGCGAGCACGTGCAGGTGGTGCTCGAAGCGTGGCAAAGTGACCGGCTGACATTTCACGGCCGGTACTGTCACTACGACGACGTCGAGGTGCTGCCGAAGCCGCTGCAGCAGCCGCACCCGCCGGTGTGGCTCGCAGCCAGTTCAGAAGATGCGGTGATCTGGTCGGCGCGCAATGGTTACTCGATCCTGATGGATCCGCACAGTTCGCACACGGAGATCGCGGCCAAACGCGCTCGGTATCAGATTGAACTCGAGGCTGCGGGCCACAGCATGGCCGGACGGGTGATTCCAATGGCGCGCAACATCGCGCTCGCGTCGACGCAGGCGAAAGCACACGAGGTGGCGATGAGCAGCGCAAAGTTCATGTTCGGCTCGTACCTCGGCCGCGCACCACGGCCGGCGGGCGAAGTCGGAGACCCGATCGAACATTACGTGGCCGACACGGTCATCTGCGGCACGCCGGAGACGGTGGTCGATCAACTGCATGCGCTCGAGGAACAGTTGCCGCTCGACTACCTGATGTGCACGCCGCTCAGCCACGAGTCGTTCGTGTTGTTTACCGAGAAGGTGATGCCGCAGTTTCTGTGACCACACATCTCGAGAGGAACCTTACATCACGTGTTTTTTCGAACATAGTCAAAAAAACACGTGAGTAATTTTGACACCAGGCAATAACGCCCATAGTCTCAACGCATGCCAAACGCTCGCCGTTACCTCGACGCGCAGGTCCGGCGCGACCTGCAACGCAAGATGGTGTTCGTCGGCGGTCCACGCCAGGTCGGCAAGACCACGCTCGCGCAAGGGCTTCCCTACGCAAAGCGCGGCTACCTGAACTACGACGTCGCACACGATCGCGAGCGGATTCTGAAGCGCGAGTTGCCCACGGCCCCGCTGTGGGTCTTCGACGAGATCCACAAGTACCGTCAGTGGCGCAACTATCTGAAGGGCGTCTATGACGGCCGCCCGAAGGGCCAGCGCATTCTCGTGACCGGCAGCGGCCGTCTTGATCTGTACCGCTTCGGCGGCGATTCACTGCAGGGACGTTATCACCTGCTGCGCCTGCATCCGTTCTCCGCAGCAGAACTCAAACTGACTACGCCGACGGATCTCGAACAGCTACTCACCCTCGGCGGATTTCCCGAACCATTCCTCGGCGGCAGCGAACTGGAAGCGCGCCGCTGGTCCCGCGACTACCGCACGCTGCTCGTTCGCGAGGAAGTAACTTCGCTCGAGCGCGTTCAGGATCTCGGCCATCTCGAGCTGATGATGTTGCGCCTGCCTGAACTCGTTGGCTCGCCCCTATCGATCAATGCACTGCGCGAAGACCTCCAGGTGAGTCACAAAACAGTGGCTTCCTGGCTGCAGGTGCTCGAGCGGCTGTTTGCGATCTTCCGTCTCGCGCCGTTCGGCGCGCCGCGGATTCGCGCCGTGAAGAAAGAGCAGAAGCACTACCACATCGACTGGTCGACGATTCCGAACGATGCGGCGCGCTTTGAGAACCTCGTGGCATGCCATCTGCTCAAATGGGTGCAGTTCGAACAAGACGCCAACGGCCGGGATCTGGAGCTCTGCTATTTCCGCGACACGGATCGACGCGAAGTCGATTTCGTCGTGACCGACAAGCGCAAACCCATCCGCTTCATCGAGTGCAAGCTTGGCGATCGCGACATCGATCCCGGGTTGAAGTACCTGACGAAAAAGTTTCCGCAGGCCGAGGCGTGGCAGATTTCACTGAACGGCATCAAAGACTATGTGAGTCCTACCGGCATCCGTGTGGCGCCGGCGCTGACGCTGCTGCGCGATCTGGTTTGACCAGATCCTCCTGACCCGGAATCAGCGAAGCCCGTTGGCTGCGGATTTCGAAGACAACCGTTCGAGCCGCTCGGCCAGCCAAACCTTGATGATCGACTGGCGCGTAACGCCCAGGCGCTGCGCCTCGTTGTCCAGCTCTTCGATCATCCAGACAGGGAAATCGACGTTGACCCGCTTCTGCGCCTGCTTACCCCGCCTGGCTTTGGACAGATTCAGCGCGCTCGTGATGTCCTTACCCGCGTCGAAGTCCTTATCGAATTTCTTGGCTTTCATATAGTGCTACCTCTTCGACGCGCGATCGTCGTACCGAAATGATCCGAATTGCCTCGCCGCGATAGCTGAACACGCACGACCAGTGCCGCTCCAGAATTTTGCCAATCGCTAACCAGCGCGGCTCATCATCGGTCTTCGCTGGAATTTCCAATACGTCCGGGTCGTCCCACAACAGCTGCGCGTCAGCGAAGTCGATACCGTGCTTGTCCAGGTTGCCTGCGCTTTTTTGCGGATCGAACTCGAACGCCATAATGGTATACAAAGTATTCCGAAAAAGAACATCGACGTATCACCCGATGAGGACGATAGAAGGTTCGAAAGCACGCCGGAATTCGTTAGCGACCCGATTCTTTGTAATCCACTGCGGATGGGCAGACGCCATCCAACGTTCGGTGCGCGCGGTACCCGTCGCGAAACCACTGCCCCGATACCAGCCACAGCTGACCGTTGTCGTCGCGCACCCGCTGCGTGGTCTCGCGCGCCTGACCGCTCAACCCATCGGATACAGAATCTCTTTTGTCACCGCGTCGACCTTCTTCATGACATCCGCGCTGAGCGTGAGGTCCGCCGCGGCAAAGATCTCGGGCAACTGCGCGGCGCGCGTGGCGCCGACGATGGTGGATGCCACGAAGTCGTGCTGTTTGCTCCAGGCGGTCGCGAGCGTCACCACGGAGATGCCGGCCTCTTCGGCGATCGCTTTGAAGCGTGCGGTCGACGCCAGCGTCTTCTCATTGATGAAGCGCCTCACCATCGCCGCCTGGCGCGAGCCGACATTTTTGTAGTTCGTGAAACGTGCGCCCTGCGGCTCGGCGCCGTCGTTGTACTTGCCCGACAACACGCCGCCGCCGAGTGGCGAATACGGAATCAGACTGACCTGTTCCTGCCGGCACGCTTGCGCCAGTTCGTCTTCGAAGCGCCGGTTGTTGAGGCTGAAGTTGTTCTGAATCGTTTCGTAGCGCGCAAATCCGTTCATCTCGGATACCGCGAGGCTCTTCGTGAGCCCCCACGTCGTTTCGTTGCTGCAACCGAGCACGCGGACTTTACCGTCGCGCACGAGTTCGTCGAGCGCCTCCAGCGTTTCTTCGTAACGCGCACCGTGATCGGGCCAGTGCGTCTGATACAGATCGATGTAGTCGGTCTGCAGTTTGGTGAGGCTCGCTTCCACCGCGCGCACAATGTTGTGCCGGTCGAGCGTCGTCATGCCGGAGCGCACGGCGGCCTTGATCCAGCCGTGGCTCGGGCCCGACACTTTTGTTGCGATGATCAGCGCATCGCGCGGTTTCGACTTCATCCAGCGGCCGAGAATTTCTTCCGTGCGGCCGGCGTACTTGGGGTCCGGCGGCACCGGATAGTTTTCGGCGGTGTCGTAAAAGTCGATGCCGGCCTCGAAGCTGCGGTCGAGAATTTCGATCGCGGCCTTCTCGTCGGCCATCGAGCCGAAGGTCATGGTGCCCATGCAGATTTCCGATACGACGATGCCGCTGCGACCGAGACGATTGCGCTTCATGAATACTCCTGTGTGTGGTGAACGGCGCGCGCCGCGGCGCGCCCTGGTGATATCGTCAGCTCGGAAACGGCGCCATGACCGCAGAGATGCCGCCATCGGGAATGAACTCCTGCCCGCTGATGAACTTCGACTCATCGCTGGCCAGGAACACCACCAGATTGGCAATGTCGAGCGGTTCACCCAGACGTTGTTGAACCGGCCGCGGCGAGTCCGGCGTCTGCACGTTCACGAGACCGGCCGCCGCGAGCTTAGCGCCAATGCCGCGCACCATCGGAGTGTCGATGCTGCCCGGGTGGATCGAATTGCAGCGCACGTTGTTCTTTTCGGTCAGGCCATGCACCGCCACCGCGCGCGACATCGCTTCCACCGCGCCTTTAGCCGCGCAGTACGCGGTGACATTGGCGATGCCGCGTTTGGAGGCGATCGACGCCATGTTGATGATCGAGCCGCCGCCGCTCTTCGCCATCGCCGGCATCGCGTACTTGCAGCCAAGGAACGTGCCATCCGCGCTGACGGCCATCTGCCGTTTGTAGGCTTCGTAGGTCTGCGTTTCGATATTGCCCGGCTCGACGATGCCGGCGTTGTTCACGAGGATGTGCAGCGCACTGTATTTTTTCATCACATCGCCGATCAGCTCGATCCACTGCGCTTCGTTGGTGACATCGTGAAACCGGTATTCCCCGCCGATCGCCTTGGCGACCGCTGCGCCCAGTTCGCGGTTGACGTCCGTCAGGATCACGCGCGCGCCTTCGCGCGCCAGTGCCCGTGCATCCGCCTCGCCAAGTCCCATCGCACCACCGGTAACGATTGCCACCTTGCCGTCTAACCGTCCCATAACATCCCCCCGTCGTTGAAAAACCCGACCGTACCTGATTGTCGCGCAGACCGTTAGCATTGACGTCGCGTGCCCGGATCGTGCATCACGCGGGCAAGCGGCAGGTCGTCGCCTCATTCAACAGGAGCTTTATCTATGAAAATGTCGGGCAAGGTCGCTGCGGTGACGGGTGGCAGCCGCAGCATTGGCCGCGCCATCGTCGAAGCGTTTCTCGCCGAAGGCGCGTACGTCGCGTTCAACGGCCGCGATGCGGCCAAGGGTGCACGGGCGCTCGAGGAACTCGCCGCGGGCGATCGGGTGTTGTTCATCACCGGCGACGCAAGATCCTCGGCCGACGTGAAAGCGCTGACCGACGCCGCTGTGGCGCGCTGGGGCCGGCTCGACGTGATGGTCAACAACGCGGGCGGCATCACTGCGCCGGCGCCGATTGCACAACTCGATGACGCCGCCTGGGCGAACGATCTGCAGTGGAACCTGAGCAGCGTGTTCTACGGCACCAAACACGCGTTTGCGCACATGCTGCCGCAGCGCTCCGGTGCGGTAATCAACATCTCGTCGGTGGAAGGCAAAATCGGCAGTGCCGCCATGGCGGGTTACGTCGCGGCCAAACACGGCGTCCATGGTCTTACCAAAGTGGCAGCGGCCGAAGCGGGTCGTTCAGGCATTACCGTCAACGCGATCTGCCCGGGGCTGATCATGACCGACGCGGTTGCGGAAGGCGGCCCCGGCACGGCGGCGGCGATGGGTATGACCTACGACGAGATGATCGAGAAAGTGTTCAAGTCGAAGACGCTCACGGGCGAGCTGAATACCGTGGAGCAGGTGGCCGCGGTGGCGGTGCTGTT
>Ga0209254_10000459_pt1 | contig 32800 bp, 30 predicted proteins | sample FrelakmetDIP11DI_FD_187148 | JGI IMG/M metagenome (GOLD analysis project Ga0209254, IMG submission 187148) | Freshwater lake sediment microbial communities from the University of Notre Dame, USA, for methane emissions studies - DIP11 DI (SPAdes)... | ecosystem: Environmental > Aquatic >... | reverse complement strand
ACGCCGGCGACGATCGCCGCCGGCCGCCAGTCCGCCACGCAGCGGTCGATGGCGCGCCAGTCGGGCACGCCGTCCACGGCATCGATCGTCGCCAGCGCCTCGGCGGTGCCGGTCAGCGTGTTGCCGACCGCGACGCCGATGCGCCGGAGACCGTAATCGAAGGAGAGCACCGTCCTCGCGGCCGGCGCAGCCATTGCGTCGCCCTCAGGCACGCCCCGCCTGGGTGCTGATGCGGGACAGCTCGACGCCGAGCAGCCGCGCTGCAGCGTGCCAGCGCTGCTCGAAGGGCAGTTCGAAGATCAGGGTATCGTCGCAGGGGACGGTCAGCCAGGCGTTCTGCAGCAGCTCTTCGTCGAGCTGTCCTGCCTCCCAGCCCGCGTAGCCGAGCGCGATCGCGGCATGCGCGGGGCCTTCGCCCTTGGCCATGGCCGCCAGCACGTCGCGCGAGGTCGTCACGTGCAGCGTTTCGGAAACCCGCATCGTGGACTCCCAGCCGCGCGGGCCCGGGCGATGCAGCACGAAGCCGCGGTCGCGCTGCACGGGGCCGCCCGCGAGCACGGGCATCGCGCGCAGGCGCGCATCCTCGGTCGGCAGCGAGAGCTGGTCGAGCACTTCGGACATGCGCATGTCGAGCGGGCGATTGATGACGAGGCCGAGTGCGCCGCGTTCGTTGTGCTCGCAGACGAGCGTCACGCTGTGCGAGAAATTGGGATCCGCCAGCGACGGCATCGCGACCAGGAGCTGGTTGTTCAGGTAATCGCCCGTTGCCATGCCGGTAGTATCACCGAAGGGGTCTGACCCCTCAACCGTCACTGCGTTGCCGCTTCCACGGACGACCCCGCGAGTCGCCCGCTGACGAAGCGCCACTCGTAAGCAAAGCGCAGCACGTCGTACCGGGCGGCGAGGTCCTCGGGAAAGGCATCGAAGGGCGTCGCCAGCTTCAATATGTCCATTGCGGCGCGGTCCAGCTCGCCGTGGCCGCTGGAGCGGCGGACATCGGCCCGCACCAGGCCGCCGCTCGAGGCGAGCACGACCTCGACGACCGGATTGCCGGACAGCTTGCTGCGCCGCGCGGCGTTCGGGAAATTGACGGTGCCGACCTGCTCGATGCGGCGTTTCCAGCCGTCGAGGTACACGGCGACTTCGGAGAGCCGCGTGTTGGGCGTGACGAGCAGTTCGCGTCGCGGCGCTCCCTTGAGCTGCAGTTCGGTATCCGAATCGCTGCCCGCGAACGGCGACCAAGCGCCTGCGAAGGTTTCGAGCGGCAGCACGGCGGGTGACATGGACGGGTCGGACTCGGCCGCGACCAACCGGGGCTCGCCACCGCGACCCGCGAGCAGCTCGCCATCGCCGCCGGTCTCGCCCTCGGGCGAGGGGAGTTCCTGGCCGCCTTCCGGTGCGCCGGGGAGGGTCTCGGCGCCACTGCCGGCCATGGGCCGACGCGTCTGGCCGTCGGGCGAGTTGCCGCTGCCCTGCTGCGTGCGTTCCGCGAGGTAGTCGGCCCTGTCGTTCCGGAGGGTGTCGGGCAGCGAGTTGCTGACCAGCATGACCTCGAGTGTTTGGACGCTGCCGGTGTCCGCAGCAGGCGGCGCGAAGCTGATGCCGAGGATCACGATGAGGTGAAAGAAGGCGGCGAGGAACAGCGTGACCGTCAGGCGGTCGCCGGATCCGGGCGGGATTCCCATGGCGCGCATCAGCGCCGCGCGAGCCGCGCCAGCACGGCGTCGATCAGCATGCCGCCCACGTCGTGCCCGTGCTTCGCCTCGATCTCGCGGATGCCGGTCGGGCTGGTGACGTTGATCTCGGTGACGAAGCCGCCGATGACATCGAGGCCGACGAACAGCATGCTGCGCTCGCGCATTACCGGGCCGATCCGCGAGGCGAGCCAGCGGTCGCGCTCGGTCAGCGCGCGGCTCCCGGCCGTGGCGCCGGCCGCGAGGTTGCCGCGGTGGTCACCGGCCGCGGGCATGCGCACCAGCGCATGCGGTACGGGCTCACCGTCCACCAGCAGTATCCGGGCATCCCCGCCCGTCGCGATCTCGGGCAGGTAGCGCTGCGCAATCGCATGGCGCCGCCCGTAGTCGGTGAGGGTCTCGAGCACCACCCGCACGTTGCGGTCGCCCCGCGCGACGACGAAGATCGAACGGCCGCCCATGCCGTCGAGCGGCTTGAACACGGCTTCACCATGCTCCGTGAGGAAAGCCTCCATCGCCGCCATGTCGCGCGAGATCAGGGTCGGCGCGCAGCATTCCGGGAACCAGGCGGTGTAGGCCTTCTCATTCATGTCGCGCAGGCCCTGCGGCCGGTTAACGACCAGCGCGCCCGCCTGCTCGGCGCGCTCGAGCAGGTAGGTCGAGCAGATGTACTCCATGTCGAAGGGCGGGTCCTTGCGCATCAGGATCGCGTCGCCGGAGCCAAGGCCGCGCACCGCGGGCTCGCCGGTGCGGTACCACGCCTTGCCGTCGCCAACGACCTCGAGCGGCGTGAGTCGTGCCAGGGCTCGGCCGTCACGCACCCAGAGGTCGCCCTGGCCGAAGACGAGTGTCTCGCATCCGCGCTGCGCAGCGGCCCTCAGCATCGCGATCGTCGAATCCTTCGCCGGCTTGATGGTCTCGAGCGGATCCATCAGGACCGCGATGCTGGGTCGGGTCGGCATCAGGGGGTCTCCTGCCGATTGGCGGGAATGTGACGCGGATACTGCACGCCGGGGGGCCTTGTCATAGTACACCTGTAACTGGTCCCGACCGCCCGTGCGGTCGCAGGTCCGGCATGGCGGCCGGGTGGACCGATATGTTAAAAGGTGGGCGCCCCCGGAGGAACCCGATGGAAAGTGCAGCGGCCGTTAGTGACGGGCTCCGCCTGAGCGGGCTGAAAGTGCTCGTCATCGACGACAGCAAGACGATACGCCGTACGGCGGAGACGCTGCTGGCCAAGGAGGGCTGCGAGGTCTTCACGGCGGTCGACGGCTTCGACGCGCTTTCCAAGATCGCCGACCACCAGCCGGACATCGTGTTCGTGGACATCATGATGCCGCGCCTTGACGGCTACCAGACCTGCTCGTTGATCAAGCACAACAAGGTGTTCCGCTCGATTCCGGTCATCATGCTGTCCTCCAAGGACGGGCTGTTCGACCGGGCGCGCGGGCGCATCGTCGGCTCCGAGCATTACCTGACCAAACCGTTCACGCGCGACGAACTGCTCTCCGCCATCGAGCGGCACGTCAACCGGGAATGACCGGACCGGGAGGATTGCCATGGCCCTCATCCTGATCGTCGACGACTCGCCGACCGAGGTGTTCCAGATGCGCCGCATGCTGGAGGACCACGGTTTCGAGACCGAGGGCGCCGCCGACGGGGCGGAGGGCATCCGCAAGGCCCGAGAGATCCGGCCCGATCTCATCCTGATGGACATCGTGATGCCGGGCGTGGACGGCTTCCGCGCCACGCGCACGCTCGCCAATGACCCGGCGACGCGCAAGATCCCCGTCATCATGGTCTCGAGCAAGAGCCAGGAAACCGATCGCATCTGGGGTATGCGCCAGGGCGCCGTCGATTACCTGGTGAAGCCGGTGACGCCGGCGCAACTCGTGGAGAAAGCGCAGGCCGCGCTGATCGCGGACTGACCGGATGCAGGCCGAGCCGACCCTGAGGGCCCTCCGCGACCGGCCATTCGAACTGTTGCTGGCACTGGAGAAGCGCGCGCGTGACGTTGCGGCTGGCGCGCGCGATGGCGCGGCCGCCCAGGAGTGGATCGGGGTGGCGTTCCGGATGGGAGGCGAGACCTTCCTGGTCGAGCGGGACGAGGCGCGCGAGGTCATGGGCGTGCCGGTGCCGATCACCCGGGTGCCCGGCGCGCGGCGCTGGATACTCGGGCTCGCCAACGTACGCGGGCAGCTCCTGCCCGTGATCGACCTGAAGCAGTACCTGGGCAGCGGCGAAATCGTTCCGGGCCGGAACACGCGCGTGATCGTGGTCAACCATCGCGAGATTCCGGCGGGCCTCGTGGTCGACGAGGTGCTTGGTTTCCGGCGTTTCGCGGAGCGCGAGTTCACGGCGGAGTCGCCGCCGACGATAATCCGCTGCGAGCACTACCTCGCCGGGTCGTTCCGGCGCGGCAGCGAGGCCTGGCCGGTCCTGAGCCTGCGGACGCTGGTGGAAAGCCCGGCGTTCCTGCACGGCACCCACTGAGACCAAGGAGACGGGGAACTGAGAATGGTGAATGCGCCCGAACGGTTCGCGATTGCGAAGTGGATGCCCGCGCTGCTCGTGGGCGGACTCGTAGCCTCGCTCGCGGCCGCGCTGCTGGTCACGCTCGCGAGCCGCGCCGAGAACGCGGATCGCGGCTACCGCGAGCATTTGTCCGAGCTCACCGTGCTGGCGGGCGCGATGCCCGCGCAGGCCGCCGCCGCCGCGCGCGGCGACGCGGAAGCATTCGGGCGACTTGCCGCCTCGCGCGCGACGCTCGAGCGCGTCCTGGCCGAGATCGACGAGGGCCGCTCGCCGTTCGCGGCGCTGTCTTCCGAAAGCGCTCGCCGCCTCGGCGGCGAGCCCGGGTGGAACACGCTGCTCGACGACTCGCAGCAGGTGCTTGGCGCAAGCGAGGTCGCGGGCGAGCTGCGCAAGTCCGCGGCCGAGTCACGGGCCATTCTCGGTCGAGTTCTGGCGGCGACCGGCAACGCGGTTTCGGCTCCGGGTGGACTGTCGGCGATGCGCGTCCTCCCGCGCTTCGAGACCGTTGCGCAACGCACCGGCGATGATCTCGAGCAACTCGAAGCGGCGCTGAACCCGGCCGAGGTCACCCAGCGCATCACCGAAAATACTGCCTTGCTGGCGCAGTTCCTCGCCGGGCTCGCCGGCGCCGACAAGACATCCGGCGTGCCCGCCATCGAAGGCGAAGCCGCGACCAGGCTTGTCGAGGTGCAGGACGCCTTTGCTGCGTTCGAGCAGAAGCTGCAGGGAACCCTGGAGCGGGCCGCGGCGCTCGCGGCCGCGCAGCGAGCGGCTGCGGACTTCGGCACCGCGGCCGACCGCCTCTCGCAGTCGCTCGAGTCGCAGTCCGCCTCGCAGGCCGGCGGCCTTTCGGGCTCGATCCCTGCGCTCGTCGCGATCGCGATTGCGGCACTGTGCTTCGCCGGCGCGCTGTGGGCCTGGGTCTCCCAGGCGGGCATGCGCCGGGTCGCCAGCCTCGAGTCCGAGCGCAACCGCCGTAACCAGGACGCGATCCTGCGGCTCCTCGACGAGATGTCGAGCCTTGCTTCGGGCGACCTGACCGTGCAGGCGACGGTCACCGACGACATTACCGGCGCGATCGCGGACTCGATCAACTACGCGATCGAGGCGCTCCGCGAGCTGGTCGCGACCATCAACGACACCGCCATGCAGCTCGACCAGGCGGCACGACAGACGCAGGCGGCGGCGGGCCATCTCGCCAAGGCGAGTGTCGCGCAGTCGCGGCAGGTGGCCGCCGCGACCGATGCCGTCGGCGCGATGGCTGCGTCGATCGAGGAAGTCTCCGGCAATGCCGAGCGCTCGGCCGATGTCGCGCGCCACGCGGTGGACGTCGCCCACAAGGGCGGCGACGCGGTGCGCCGCACGATCGACGGGATGAACGCGATCCGCGAGAACATCCAGGACACGTCGAAGCGCATCAAGCGCCTCGGCGAGAGTTCGCAGGAGATCGGCAACATCGTCGAGCTGATCAACGACATCGCCGAGCAGACCAACATCCTCGCGCTCAATGCCTCCATTCAGGCCTCGATGGCCGGCGAGTCGGGCCGCGGCTTCGCCGTCGTCGCCGACGAAGTGCAGCGGCTTGCCGAGCGTGCGGGCCACGCCACGCGCCAGATCGAGGTGCTGGTTCGCACCATCCAGTCCGACACCAACGAGGCCGTCGTCTCGATGGAGCGCACGACTACCGACGTGGTCGGGGGCGCGCTGCTGGCGGAAAACGCGGGTGCGGCGCTCGGCGAGATCGAAGGCGTCTCGAACCAGATTGCCCAGCTCGTGCAGAACATCTCGGCGAGTGCGCGGCAGCAGGCTGCGACCTCCTCGCACATCTCGCGCACCATGCAGGTGCTGCGCGAAATCAGTCAGCAAACCGCCGATAACACCAGTGCGACCTCGTCTGCCATCGGGCGGCTCGCCGACATGTCTGCGCAGTTGCGCAAGTCGGCGGCGGGGTTCCGCCTGCCGCAGCTTCTGCCGGCGGCGATGGGGCGCAAGATCAAGGCCGCGCCGCCGTCCGCCGCCGCGGAGAGCGCGGAGACGCGACGCGCCGCGAGCGGCGCGGGCTAGGAATTCCTGAGCCATGGCTGGCTTTCCCTCGGTCAACGAGCAGGCGCTGCACCTCGTCGCGCGCGAGTTGTCAGCGACGCTGAACGACGTGCGCATCGCGCTCGAGGCTGCCGCCGAGACGCCCGCCGACAAGACGCACGCTGCCAAGGCCGCGGAGCTCATGCGCGCTGCGCGCGGCGTGCTGCGCGTCGTCGAGGTCTACGGTGCGGCGCTGCTCGCCGAGGAAATGGAGCAGACCTCGCGCTGGCTCGCTGGCAGCGACACCGACGCGCGCCAGTTCGTGGACGGCCTGGACGCGCTGATGCGCGCGAGCGTGCAGCTGCCGACTTACCTCGAGCGGGTGCTCAACGGCGGGCGTGACCTCGCGCTCGTGCTGCTGCCGCTTCTCAACGACCTGCGCGCGGTGCGCGGCGCGCCGCTGCTTTCCGAGGGCACACTGCTCTCGCTCAACCTGAGCTCCGAGAAGGCTCCCGCCGCGCCGGATGCCGGTTCGTCGGAGTCCAGACTGACGGTAATGCAGTGGGCGCGACGCCTGCGGCCCAGGTTCCAGGCCGGGCTGCTCGGGCTCATCCGCGGCGATGGCGACGACCGCGGCCTGCTCGCGCTTGCCGAGGTCGCGAACCGCATGGAGTCGGTGGCGACGACGGCGCCGCTCTACCAGCTCTGGTGGGTGACCGGGGCGTTGCTCGATGCGCTGCGGGCCGGCGGGCTCGAGGCCAGCGTCACCATCAAGCGCCTGCTCGGGCACGCGGACCGGGAGCTGAAGCGCCTTTACACGGAGGGTGAGCAGGCTTATTCCGGCGCGCCGCCGATCGACCTCCTCAACAATCTGCTCTTCTACGTCGCACGGGCGACGTCGAGCGGCATGCGTATCGACGCGGTGAAGGGCTCATTCCGGCTCGGAGAGTTGCTGCCCGTCGACGAGTCGGTCGAGCAGGAGCGCGAGTCGCTGTCCGCTCCGTCCGTGCGCCTGATGCGCACCGTGGCAGCAGCGATCAAGGAAGACCTCGGCCGCGTCAAGGATGCGCTCGATCTCTACACACGCAAGGGCGGGCCGCCCGAGGATCTCGCGTCGCAGGTCGACCTGCTCAAGAAGATCGGCGATACGCTCGCGGTTCTGGGCCTCGGCTCGGTGCGCGAGCAGGTGCAGGGCGAGCTCGCGCGCCTCGCCGACATCATCGCGCGCCGGGCGCCGGCCGAGCAGGAAACGCTCATCAAGATCGCAGCGACCCTGATCGGCGTCGAGGACGGCCTCGACGACGCGCTCGTGCGCCTCATCATGCCCCCGGGCGCGCCCGCGCCGGGGGTGGAGACTGACCCGGACTTCCGCCAGGTCACGGAGAGCGTGCTGCGCGAGTGCATCGTGAATCTCGCGCGCATCAAGGAGTTGCTCGGGCAGTCGCTCGACCCGACCGCGGAGCCGGCCGGGCTCGAGGCGGCGCCCGCGCTCGCGCGCGGCATCACCGCGGGCCTGCTGCTGCTCGGTCGCAACCGCGCGATGGAGGTGATGCGTCGCATCGGCGATCACGTGGCGGCCTTGCTCGGCCCGGGCAGCCTGTCGCGCAACGACGAGTACATCGATCGCCTCGCGGACGCGATCGTCGGCATCGAGTACTACATGGAAACGCTGCAGGCGGGCCGCGGCGATCCCTGGTACATGCTCGACAACGCGGAACGCTGCCTGGCCGCGCTCGACGGCCTGCGCACTGCGGCTCCCGGTACAGCCGCGCGCGCGACTGAGCCGCGACCGGCCCCGCAACCGCCCGCCACGCGACCGGAGCGCGACGCGACCGAGCGGCGATTGGCGGTGGATCCGGAACTCCTCACGCTTTTCATCGAGGAGGCGGGCGAGGAGATTGCGACGATCGGCCGGCTGTTGCCGCTGTGGGCCGAGAACCCGTCGGATCGCGAGTCGCTGACGCGGGTTCGCCGCGCCTTCCACACCCTGAAGGGATCGGGGCGCGTCGTCGGCGCCCGTCGCATCGGCGACTTTGCCTGGTCGATCGAGAACCTGCTGAATCGGGTCATCGACGGCACGCTCGATCGCTCGGGCCCGATGCTCGCGACGCTCAAGGAATCGGTCGCCCTGCTGCCGGCGCTGGTCAGCGAGCTCGAGGGGCGGGGGAGCGAAGTCGAGGGCCTCGCCGAGCTTGCCGCGCGCCTCGAATCCCACGCCGCCGGCCCGGCTGTTGCTGCCGCGAAGGCGGGGGCGACGCCGCCTACGCCGGAACCGACCCTGGTGCTCAAGCAGCCGGGCGTGTTCGCGGAGACCGAACGCATCGACCTGGCCGACCTCAAGCCGCAGCAGGCGCCGGTTGCAGCGCCCGAGCCAGAGCCCGAGCCGCCGGTCGATGATGCCTGGCTGGGCCGGCCGGCGGCGTATGCCGAGGGTGGCGATTCCTCGCTGCAGGAAATCTACCAGAAGGAAGTGCAGAGCCACCTCGAAGTGATCCGCACGTACCTGCGCCACGCCTGGCTCGCCGTGGGCACGCACACGGTGACCGAGGATCTCTACCGCGCCTGCCACACGCTGCGCGGGGCCTCGCGCACTGCGAATATCCGCCACAGCGTCCGCATCGCCGAGCCGCTGCACAAATGGCTGCGGCGCATGTTCGACCACGACCGGCCTTTCGACGAGGCGGGGCTCGCCGTGCTCGCGGACTGCGTGGTGGGGTTCGAGGACGTGATAGCGGCCGTGCACGAGGATACCGGTCACTTCACCAACCTCGAACGGCTGGTGAAGCGCATCGAGCAGCAGGACGCGGCGCTCGAGAGGCGGCTCGCGGAAGAACCGCCACAGATGGTGGTGTCCCAGCAGCTGGCACCGCCGCCGCCACCGCCGCCCGTCGCGCCGCCACCCGAGGCACCGCCGCGTCTCTCGCTCGATGCGCTGCTCACCGCGCACTCCGCAGTCGCACCGGAACGCGATATCCATGGCCTGCTGCCGAAGCCGCCGACGGCGACGGGCATCGAGGGACGTCCGCCTTACCTCGCGCCGGACGAGACGCCAGCGCCACCCGAGTCCCTACCGGCGCCTGAAACCGATGCGGCGCCGGAGCCCGCGGCCGCGGGCAGCGACTACGACCCGGAAGTCGCTTCGATCTTCAGCGAGGAGGCGACTGAGCTGCTCGAATCCGCGGACGGCGCGGTCGGGTCGCTCAGGCTCGAGCGCGGCAACCGCGAGTACGTGACCGAATTGAAGCGCGTGCTGCATACGCTGAAGGGCGGCGCGCGCATGGCAGGAGTCTCCGCCATGGGCGACCTGAGCCACGAGCTCGAGTCGCTCGTGATCCGCCTCGACGACGACGCGATCGGATTCGACGACCGGCTGCTCGAGGTGGTGCAGGCGAGCCTGGACGAACTCGCGCGCATGCGCGACTTCGTCGGCGCCGGGCGTCCGGTCGAGCCGGCGCGCGATCTCGTGACGCGGATCCGGCTGGTGGCGAAGGGCGGTGCGGCCGTGGCCGCGCCGACGCTGTCGGAGCCGGTTGCGGCGCCGGCTGCAGCCGAGGCCGCGACGGAAGCGACCTCCGTGGAGCCCGACTCGGAGGACCGCACGGCAATTCCGGCGCCCGCGGGACTACCCGTGCGCGACGCGAGCGCCGACCGCTCGGAAGTCGCGCGCGTCGACGCCGACCTGCTCGACAACATGCTGAACGTCGCCGGCGAGGTCAGCATCTACCGCGCGCGGCTCGAGCAGCAGGTGTCGTCCATCGATTTCAATCTCGCCGAGCTCGGACGCGTGGTGCAGCGCCTCAAGGACCAGCTGCGCAAGCTCGAGATCGAGACCGAGGCGCAGATCCTGCACCGCCACGTGGATTCGGGAGCCCGGCGCGACGATTTCGATCCGCTCGAGCTGGACCGCTACTCCTCGATCCAGCAGTACTCGCGTGGGCTGGGGGAAACCTCCTCCGACGTCGCGAGCCTGCAGGGATTGCTCGCCACCCAGACGCGCGAAGTACAGAACCTGCTGGGCCAGCAGGGCCGGATCGTCTCCGAGCTGCAGGGCGGCCTGATGCGCACGCGCATGGTGCCGTTCCAGCGGCACGTGCAGCGCCTGACGCGCATCGCGCGCCAGGCAGCGGCCGAGACCGGCAAGAAAGTCGAGGTGCGGATCGGCGGCGCCGCCGGCGAGCTCGACCGCCAGGTGCTCGAGCGCATGCTCGCGCCGTTTGAGCACATGCTCCGCAACGCGATCGTGCACGGCATCGAGCTGCCAGCGGCGCGCGTCGCGGCCGGCAAGGACGAGACCGGCGTCATCGACGTCACGCTGAAGCGCGAGGGCTCCGAGGTGGTCATCACGGTCGCCGATGACGGCGCGGGCGTGAACCTCAAGCTGGTACGCGACCGGGCGGTCGCGCTCGGACTCATCACGCCGAAACAGGAGCTGTCGGACGAGCAGGCGCTCCAGCTCATCCTCGAGCCCGGTTTCTCGACCGCTGGCAAGGTCACGCAGTCGGCGGGCCGCGGCGTCGGCATGGACGTCGTCGCGACCGAGATCAAGAAGCTCGGCGGCTCGCTCTACACCGAGACCTGGGCCGGCAAGGGCACGAGGTTCACGGTGCGCCTGCCGTTCACGCTCGCAATCAGCCAGGCCCTGGTGACGCGCGTCGGCGACGAGCTTTATGCACTGCCGCTGCCGACCGTCGAGGGCGTCGTGCGCGTGCCGCGCTCGGAAGTCCTGCGTCATCTCGCGGAGGAAGCGGCGGGCTTCGAGTACGGTGGGCAGAAGTACCGGTTTCAGCACCTCGCGTCCTTCGTCGGCGGGACCGCGGCAACGGCGCCGGAGCATGACGTGGCGGTGCCGGTGATCCTGGTCCGCGCGGGCGAGCACTCGACGGCGATCGTGACCGATGAGCTGATCGGCAGCCGCGAGATCGTCGTCAAGACGGTCGGGCCGCAGATCTCGGGTATCCGTGGCATTTCGGGTGCGACCATCCTCGGTGACGGGCGCATCTGCATCATCCTCGACGTTGGTGCGCTGGTGCGCTCGGAGTGGCGCCACAAGCCGGCCTCGGAAGCACCCTTGCCGCTGGTCCCGTCGCAGGCTGACCGCCGTATCTTCGCGCTGGTCGTCGACGACTCGATCACCGTGCGCCGCGTGACCCAGCGGCTGCTCGAGCGCAACGGCATGCGGGTGGTCACCGCCAAGGACGGACTCGAGGCCATTTCCGTGCTGCAGGACGAAGTGCCCGACGTGATCCTGCTCGACATCGAGATGCCGCGCATGGACGGCTACGAGGTGGCCTCGCACGTGCGCAACGATGCGAGGCTCAAGGACGTGCCCATCGTCATGATCACTTCGCGCGTCGGCGAGAAGCACCGCGCGAGGGCGATCGAACTGGGCGTCAATGAATATCTCGGCAAGCCCTACCAGGAGGGCCAGCTTCTGCAGGCGATCGAGCCGCTGGTGCGGCGGGCGACGACGTGAGCGAGGAGACCGAACTCTACGGCCTGCTGGTGCCGCTGCTCGACGAGCGGCTGCTGGTGCCGCGCGCCTGTGTCGCCGAGGTCACGAGCTTCCAGCCGCTGCAGGAGATGCCGGGCGCGCCCCCCTGGTACCTCGGCATCCAGTCCTGGAACGGGCGCGGCGTGCCGGTCGTGTCCTTCGAAGGAGCCTGCGGCAAGCGCATCCCGGTGATCGGCGGCCGCACGCGCATCGTGATCTTCACCTGCCTCGGCCAGAAGCTGCCGGCCGGACATTTCGGCATAGCGACCCAGGGGTTTCCGCAGCTCGTGCGCGTGAGCCCTCAGGTGATAGTGGCCGACAACTCGCGGGCATTTCCGGAGCGCTCGCCGGTGCTTTGCCAGGTACGCATGGTCAACGAACTGCCGCTCGTCCCCGACCTCGAGCGCCTCGAAGAAATGATCGCCGACGAGACCACCGTTACCGCAGCGTGAGTGAACGCGAAGGGGTCTGACCCCTTCAGCGCCACGCCGTCACTTCATCTGGGAAAATCGTTCGCTGAAGGGGTCAGACCCCTCCGAGGTCCCCCGCCACCGACTGCAGTATCGCCAGCGCGGCGATGGCCGCGGTTTCGCTGCGCAGGATCCGTGGCCCCAGCCGGCAGGCGCGATATCCCGCTGCGAGTGCCGCTTCCCGCTCGCCGTCGTCGAGCCCGCCCTCCGGCCCGACCAGCAGCTCGATGGAGCCGGTACCGGGGGCCTGCGCCGCAAGCGACATGTCCGCATCCGGCGCGAGGAGCAGGCGACGCGCCGCACGCGGCGGCGCCGCGAGGTGCGTCGCGAGCGTGACCGGTTCTGCGACCTCCGGCACGCGTGCGCGCCCGCACTGCTCGCAGGCCGCGATGGCGATGCCGCGCCAGTGCCCCAGCTTGCGTGCGCCGCCCGCGGCATCGAGCCGGACGACGCTGCGCGCCGTCACCACCGGCTGTATCGCAGCGACGCCGAGCTCGGTGGACTTCTGCAGTACGAGATCCATGCGCTCGGTGCGCGCGATGCCCTGCACCAGCGTCACCGCAAGCGGCGATTCGGCACGCGCGGCCGTGCGTCCCATGACCTCGGCCTCGAACATGCCGCGCCCGACGGCGGAGACCCGCGCCGGGTAGTCCGCTCCGTCGCCGTTGAAGAGGGTCACGGCGTCGCCGACGCCGAGTCGCAGCACGCGCGTCACGTGGGCCGCGGCCGCCGCCTCGAGGCGCACCTGGGCGCCTGGGCTGAGGGCGGCATCCACGTGCACGCGGATCAGGCGCATGCGGCGTCCAGGGCGCCGCGGGCGACGCCGGCGAGCCAGTCGATTTCCTCGGGCAGGATGACGTAGGGCGGCATCAGGTAAATCACGTTGCCGATCGGGCGCAACAGGGCACCCTGGCCGAGCGCGTATTCGTACGCGCGCAGCCCACGCCGCTCGCGCCAGTCGTAGCGCTCGCCGCGCGCGCGGTCTTTCACGAACTCGACCGCCGCGATCATCCCGGTCTGCCGCACCTCGGCGACATGCGGGTGGTCCGCGAGCGGCGCTAGCGCCTCGCCGATGCGGCGGGCGAGCGCGCGGTTGCGCGCAACGACGTCGTCGTCGCGGAAGATCGCGAGCGTCGCGAGCGCGGCCGCACAGGCGATGGGGTTGCCGGTGTAGCTGTGCGAATGCAGGAAGGCCGTGAGCTTCAGGTAGTCGTCGTAGAACGCCTGGTACACGGGCTCGGTCGTGACCACGACGGACAGCGGCAGGTAGCCGCCGGTGAGGCCCTTCGACAGGCACAGGAAATCCGGCCGGATTCCCGCCTGCTCGCAGGCGAACAGGGTGCCCGTCCGCCCGAAGCCGACCGCGATCTCGTCGGCGATGAGCAGCACGCCGTGGCGGTCGCAGGCCTCACGCAGGAGCGTCAGGTACACGGGGTGATACATGCGCATGCTGCCGGCGCACTGCACGAGCGGCTCGACAATCACCGCGGCCACCTCATCCGCGTGCTGCGCCAGCGTCGCCTCCATCGCGGCGAACATCCTGCGGCTGTGGGCCTCCCAGCTCTCGCCCGGCTCGCGCGCGTGGCAGTCCGGGGAGGGGACGGTGATCACGTCCATGAGCAGCGGCTTGTAGATCTGCTTGTAGAGCTCGACGTCGCCGACGGCGAGCGCACCGAGCGTCTCGCCGTGGTAGCTGTTCGAGAGCGTCACAAAGCGATGCTTGCTCGGCCGCCCGACGTTCTGCCAGTAGTGGAAGCTCATCTTGACGGCGACTTCGATCGCCGCCGAGCCGTTGTCGGCGTAAAAACAGCGCGTGAGTCCGGCGGGCACGATCTTGACGAGCGACTCGGAGAGCTCCAGCACGGGCTGGTGCGTGAACCCGGCGATCAGCACGTGCTCGAGGCGCTCGACCTGGGCCTTTACCGCCGCGTTGATGCGCGGATTGGCATGGCCGAAGATGTTGACCCACCAGGAGCTGATCGCGTCTAGGTAGCGCCGGCCCTCGAAATCGTAGAGCCACACGCCCTGGCCGCGGGCGATCGGCACCAGCGGCAGCCGCTCGTGGTCCTGCATCTGCGTGCAGGGATGCCAGACGACCGCGAGGTCGCGGGCCGCGATCTCGGCGTTTTTCGGGCCTGCCGTCACGCGGCGAGTGTATGCGATTGGAAGCGCCCGATGGCGCGGGCTAAGCTCCCGGAATGAACTCGCTGACTGTCGCCATGGGCCTCGTCGCCGGCGCGCGCACGGCGCCCTCGCCGAATTGCGATGCGCGGCCCGGCGGCTTGTCGCCCGGGCTCATCGTCGTGCACGGCATCAGCCTGCCGCCGGGCCGCTTCGGCGGGCCGTGGATCGAGCGGCTGTTCATGAACACGCTGCCGCCGGACCAGGATCCCTATTTCGCGACCATCCAGCACCTGCGCGTCTCGTCGCATGTACTGATTGCGCGGGACGGCGCGCTCACCCAATACGTGCCCTTCGACGAGCGTGCCTGGCATGCGGGGACCTCGCACTGGCGCGGTCGCGACGCCTGCAACGACTTCTCGATCGGCGTCGAGCTGGAGGGCGCGGACGACGTGCCCTATGACGACCTTCAGTACGAGGCGCTCGCGGAGCTCGTCGCCGCGCTGCAGCGCGCCTATCCCTCGCTGGCCGACGGCTGGATTGCCGGTCACAGCGACATTGCGCCCGGGCGCAAGACTGACCCGGGTCCGGCGTTCGACTGGCAGCAGCTCGAGCATGCCATTCGCGGCCGCGGCGCCGCCTTCCGGCGCGAGGTGCTCGCCTGAGCCTGCGCACCGCGTGCCTCGTGCTCGCCCTGGGCCTGCTTGCCGCCTGCGCGCGGGAGCAGGTCGCGCCGCCGCGCGAGCGCATTGTCAGTGTCGCGCCGAACCTCACCGAGATGCTGTTCGCCGCCGGTGCCGCCGACCAGGTCGTGGCCGTCAGCGCGTACAGCGACTATCCCGACGCGGCCAGGGCCCTGCCGCAGATTGGCGATGCATTCCGTCTCGATTACGAGGCGATCGTCGCGCTGGCGCCGACCGTCGCGGTCGTCTGGGAGACCGGTACGCCAGCCGGCGTCGCCGAACGTCTGGAAGGCCTCGGAGTCCGCGTCATCAGCATCCCGACGCGCAGGCTCGATGACATCGCAGTCGGCATTGTCGCGCTCGGCACGCTGGCCGGCACGCAGCAGGTGGCGGAGCAGGCGGCACAGGACTATCGCGCGCGCATCCTGGCGCTCCGCGAGCGTTATCGCGGCCGGCCGACGGTGCGCGTCTTCGTGCAGATCGACGACGTGCCCCTCTACACCGTGGGCGGGGCGCACCTCATCACGGAGATCCTGGGACTGTGCGGCGGCGAGAACGTGTTCGCCGATGCCGACGCGCAGGCGCTGCCCGTGGATCTCGAGTCGGTCCTCGCGCGCGCACCGGAGGTCATCCTCTCGACGGACACCGACGCACCGGCGCCGTACTGGGCGCGGTTCGGGAAGCTCACGGCGGTCGCCCGCGGCAATCTCTACCAGTCGAATGGCGACCTGCTGGCCCGGCCGAGTTCGCGCATCGCGGAGGGTGCCGCAGATGTCTGTGCGCGCCTCGACGAGGCGCGCACCAAAAGGCCCGCGCCCTAGTTTTTCGGGTCGCCCCTGCGCTCGTGCTTCCAGAGCACTTCGCTGCCGTTTTCGTGGCGCGCGAGCACCCGGGCGAGCACGAACAGGAGATCGGACAGCCGGTTCAGGTATTGCAGCGGCTCAGGTGCAACGGCCTGCGCGCGCGCCAGTGTCCAGGCGCGCCGCTCGGCGCGCCTGCAGATCGCGCGCGCGAGATGACAGGCCGCGGCCGCGGCACCGCCGCCCGGGAGAATGAACTCCTTGAGCGGGGGCAGGCGGTCGTTGAAGGCATCAAGCGCGGTTTCGAGTGCCTGCACCTGGGCCGCCTCGATCGCGCGGTGGCCGGGAATGCACAGCTCGCCGCCGAGATCAAAGAGCTCGTGCTGCACGCGGGTCAGGAGCCCGGCCACGTCGGCCGGCAGGCCGGGTACGGCCAGCAGCACACCGAGCGCACTGTTCGCCTCGTCCACGCAGCCGTAAGCCTCCACCCGCGCGTCGTCCTTGGGCACGCGGCTGCCGTCGCCGAGGCCGGTCGTGCCGTCGTCGCCCGTGCGCGTGTAGATTTTCGACAGGCGATTGCCCACACGCCCCTCAGCGGAACTCGTAGCGCAACGCGCCGAAGAAGCTCTGGCCCATCGTGTTGTACCCGCTTGCCAGTTCGTAGTCCTCGTCGAACAGGTTCTCCGCTCGCGCGACCAATGTAAAGCGCTCGCCGAGCGCGATCTTCGCCTGCAGGTTCGCGAGCCAGTAGGCGGGCAAGACGGTCTGGCTGGGGAAGCCGAAATCGCGGCGTTCGCCGGCATAGAGGACGTCCATACCGATCTCGTGGGCGCCGAAACGGCGCGCGAGGGCCGCCGTGTAGTTTTCGCGCGCGCGCCGCAGCAGGCGGGCGTCCGTCGTGCGATCGCGGGGGTCCTGGAGCGTGGCGGTCGCACTGGCCGTCCAGGCCTCGCCCTGGTAGCGCCAGCCGGCCTCGAGCCCCTCGATGCGCGCCTCCGCGACGTTGCGGTTCTCGCCAGCGAAGGTGTCGGGGTCAGTCACGACGTATTCGATCAGCTCGTCGATGTCGTTGCGGAAGACCGACAGTGAAATGGACTGCCGTTCGCCGATCGCCTGCCGCCAGGAGACTTCGAGGCTCTGCGACTCTTCGGGATCGAGGTCCGGATTGCCGCCGAAGCCGTAGAGGTCCGTCGCGTCCGGCGCGCGGAAGCCGGTACCCGCGGACGCAGTGACCAGGCCACCCTCGCTGATGGCGAAGCCGTATTCCGCGTTCCAGGTGGCATGGCCCCCGAAGGTCTCGTGGTCGGTGTACGCGGTGCCGAGCAGGAATCGGTGCGCGCCGAAGCTCGCCTGGTCCTGCACATAGACCTGGGTCGTCGACGTGTCGGCGGCGTAAGGCGCACCGAACGACTCGGCCTTGGCTTCCTCGTCCTGCCACAGGATGCCGGCGGTGACGGTGTTCCGTTCGGACAGCGCAATGTCGTTCTGCCAGTCCACCGTGTTGCGGTTCGTGTCGAGGAAGTCCGCCGACTGGTTCTGCTCCAGGTCATCGACCGCGTGCGCCGCCATGAGTCGCGAGGACCAGGCCTCGGTCGGCGCGAAGTCCGCCGTCAGCGCGAGGGCGGCGTTCTCGAAGTCCTGGTCCACCGGCAGGACGAAGAAATCCGAGTACTCGGAAGTGCCGGAGGCGTACCAGGCGCGCAAGCCGAGTGTCACCGCCCCGACGCCGGCATGAGCGGCGGCCGTGAAGGACTTGTTCTCGTAGCCGCGGTCCTGCGTGTCGCCGACGCGCGTCGCAAACCCCTCGCTGTCCAGCCACGAGGCTGCCAGTGTCGCGCCAGCCTGCTCGCCGCCGAATCCCGCCGAGAAGTTCGCGCTCCTCGTGCCGTAGCTGCCGTAACCCGCCTGCACGCTGGCGCCGTCGTCCGGCTGGCGCGTGATGATGTTGATCACGCCGCCGATCGCATCCGAGCCATACAGCGTGGAGCGCGGGCCCTTGACGATCTCCACGCGCTCGACGAACTCGGGCGCGACGTTCTGGAGCGCTGCAGTGCCAATCGTGCCAGGGTTGATGCGTAAACCGTCCATCAGAACCAGCACGTGGTTCGACTCCGTGCCGCGCACGAAAACGGAAGTTTGCTGGCCGGGACCGCCAAGGCGCGCGACCTCGACGCCGGGCACGAAGCGCAGCGCATCGCCGAGGTCGGCGGCCGGCCGCATCGTCAGCTGGTCGCCCGGAATGAGCGACACGCTGGCGAGCACCTCCCTGGCAGGACTCTCGGTGCGCGTGGCGGTGACGACGACGGGTTCAAGGGCCGAGCTGCCGGCGGCAGCGGCAAGAAGTATCAGTGCGTTCATCAGTGCTCCTCCCGAGCGGTGCGTGCAGGTCACCGGTCGCGGAGGTGGATGAGGGAAGGGCGGATGGACCGCACCCCCTGTCGCCCACCGCGACTGGCGCTTTCTGACGGGCCGGTTTCCGGACTCACGGCTGTCCGCATCGCCTTCCCACCGGATGTTCCGGCAGTGGCTGCAGGCTTGGCCTGCGTGATGCGGCTTGCGCCGTTTACCGTTGCGGGGGCAGTGCCGGGATCGCGATTACTCGCTCACCGGCTTCCCGATTAGCCCGGGCTCGCGCCCGGGACACCTGTCATCTGCGGCCATTCTGGGGAGGCGTTGAATGCCGGTCAAGCGGCCGTTGACGGACGGTTTGGCGCACCGCAGTGTGGCTGCATGGCGCAGACACCGAGGCTCGAAACGGCGCTGGCCGCCGCGTCCGGCGCGGCGGAAATCATTTGCGCGGGATACCAGGGCGCCGCCCGCTCGCGCGCGAAAGCGGACGGGTCGCCGGTTACCGACACGGACGTCGCCGCGGAGCAGGCAATCCGCGCGGTAGTCGCGGCGCGTTTTCCGGAAGATGGTTTCCATGGCGAAGAGACGGAAGCCGCGCGCACCGATGCGGAATACGTCTGGCTTGTCGATCCGATCGACGGCACCAAGAGTTTCGTACGCCGCTACCCGATGTTCTCGACACAAATCGCCGTCGTGCGGCGCGGGCGGCTGCAGCTCGGCGTATCGTCGGCGCCGGTTTATGGGGAACTGGCCTGGGCCGAGCGCGGCGCCGGCGCATTCCTCGACGGCAAGAAGCTCGAGGTCAGCCGTGTTTCCCGCATCGAGGAAGCGACGCTCTCGACCGGCAACCTCCGCTCACTCGCAGGCACGCCTCGCTGGGCGGCTTTCGGACGGCTCGTCACGCGGCTCGACCGCATCCGCGGCTTCGGCGATTTCCTGCACTACCACCTGCTCGCGGCCGGCAAGATCGACGCCGTCCTCGAATCCGACATCGGCATTCTCGACATCGCGGCGCTCACGTTGATCGTCGAAGAAGCAGGCGGGCGCGTGACCGATCTCGAGGGCAAGCCGATCGGGCTGGCGTCGCGCAGCATCCTCGCGACGAATGGCCGGCTGCACGAGACGATCCTCGCCGCGCTGGAAGCCTGATTTTCAGGCGCTGACGAATACCCGCTGCCCGCGCCAGGCGAGTTCGCCGACCTGCACGTCGTAGAGCTCGGAGAGGTTCGCATCGGACAGGATTGTCGCGGCTTCGCCGTAGCGCCAGCGACCGTCGCCGAATAGCAGCAGCGCCTTGTCCGCCGCGCGTGCCGCGAGCGTCGCATCGTGCAGGGCCGCGATGACCAGCCCGCCGGCGTCGGCGCGGGCGCGAAACAGCGCCAGCATCTCGTTGCGATGCCGCGGGTCCAGGTGATTGGTCGGCTCGTCGAGCAGGCAAACCGCCGCGTCCTGGGCGAGCAGCGTCGCGATGTCGAGGCGCCGGCGCTCGCCGCCGGAGAGCGATTCGACCGCGCGTTCGGCGATCGTCGCGAGCCCGACTGCCGCGAGCGCACCGCGCGCGCAGTCCAGGTCGCGGGCGTCCTCCCATTGCCAGAATGGCAGGTGCGGGTGGCGGCCGATCAGAGCGGTCTCGAATACCGTCGACGGAAACGGGTCCTCGGTCAGTTGCGGCAGCAGACCGAGGCGCCGCGCGCGCTCGCGACCCGGCCAGGCGGCGATATCGCGACCATCGAGCTGCACGGCGCCCGCAGCCGGCGCGCGCAATCCCGCGAGCGTGTGCAGGGTAAGCGTCTTGCCGACGCCGTTGCGTCCCAGCACGGCGATGAACTCGCCGCCCTGCGCCTCGAGCTCGAGGCCGCGCACGAGTGTGCGGCCCGCGACGGCGACGTCCACCGAACGGCAGCCGAGTCGCGAAACCCGCGACTCGTTCAGGGCTGCAGCCGCTCGTGCTGCCAGGGCTCGGCCTGGAAGCGGCCGTCGCCCACGGGCGCGATCACCCGTTGCCAGCGCGCGCGGTCGTGCAGGCGATGCTCGCCCTCGCACCAGAGCTCGACGGTTGCGGCCCAGAGCCGGTAACCGCCCCAGTGCGCGGGGCGCGGCAGGCGAAGCCCCGGCTCCTGGTCATCGTCGGGCGCAGTAAAGGGATTGGGTGTGCCGAGGCGCTCGGCCGCTTCGCGCAGGCTTTCCTGGAGGATCTGACGCGAGGCGACCGGCGCGCTCTGTTCGCTCGCGATTGCGGCCAGGCGACTGCGCCAGGAGCGGCTCGCGAAATAATCGTCGCTCTCGCTCGCCAACGCATGGACCACCGGGCCTTCGACCCGAAGCTGTCGCCCCAGGTCGTCCCAGAGAAAAACGACCGCGGCCCAGGGATGGGCCACCAGTTCGCGGCCCTTGCGCGAGTGGTAGTTCGTGTAAAAAACGAGATACCCGGGGTCCGCGACGATTTCCTTGCACAGGACGATGCGCACCGAAGGCCTGCCGTCGGCGCCCGTGGTCGCGAGGCTCATCGCATTGGGATTGCGCTGTACCTGCTCGTCGGAGGCCTGCCTGAACCAGGTCGAGGCCAGGGGCATCGGATTGGCCGGCAGGGGTTCCGGCAGGGTCTGGAAGCGCGCGTGCATAACCAAATGGTACCGCTCCTGCCGGTTAAGCGGCGATTCAGCTTGGACGGCCGAAACTGGCGCCACGCACCCTGTGGAGGAGCCGACATGATCAAGGAAACCCTCGTGGCTGCTTCGCTGGCCCTGCTGCTGGCAGGCCCTGCTCTGGCGGCCGATGCCGCCAAGCGCACGACCATCGTCCCCAATCGCGCGCCGCCGGCGGAGGACCGCGACGACGACCGCGACCGTGGCCACAATCGTGACCGCGACGAAGAACATCGTGACCGGCGCGACCATGATCGTGACGACCGCGACTGGCGCGACCATGACCGCCGTCACGGCCACGACTGGGATCGCAACGACTGGCGCCGGGACGACGAATGGCGTCGCCGCGGCTGGTACTACCATGGCGGGCGCAACGACGGCTGGCGCTATTACCGCGGGCACGACAACCGCCACTGGCGTTACGTCCCGCCATCCCGCTACAGCCTCGACTTCGGCTATCGCTCGGGTTATGAGCTCGCCTGGCGCGACTGGCAGAACCACGGACGCCACGACCGCCACTGGCGCCGCAGCTCGTTCTACGGTTACGGAGTCGGGTATACGTACCACTCCGGCTACGACGCGGGCTGGCGCGACGCTGCGTACTACTACGGGCGCGGGTACCGTCCCGACTACTGGGACTATGACCCGCATGGCGGCTGGTATTTCGGCTTCCGTTTCGACGATTGACGGCAATCGGACCCGGCCCGCTTGCGCGGCGGCAGGCGGGCCGGTACACAGGACAGTCCGGAAACCGGGGACTGCCGCATGGACCTTGCCGAGCTGCGCGAGCGGCTGACGAAACTCGATGGTGAACTCCTGGCGCTCATTGCCGAGCGCCAGCGCCTGTCCGAGGAAGTGGCGCGCGCGAAGCGCGTGATCGGCCACCCCACCCGCGACTTCCAACGCGAACGGGATGTGCTCATGAATGCGCGCTCCGCCGCCGGGAAGCTGGGCTTGCCGCCCGCGCTCGCCGACAATTTGCTGCGGCTGCTGATTCGCAGCTCGCTGGCCACCCAGGAACAGGCGCAGCTCGCGGCGCAGGGGCAAGGTGCGGGACGGCGCGCACTGGTGATCGGAGGTGGCGGCAAGATGGGCCGCTGGTTCGTCGAGTTCCTCGATTCCCAGGGTTTCGAGGTGGAAGTGGCGGACCCGTCCGGACCCCTCGGCGCGCGCGCACACCGCACCGACTGGCAGTCCGACGAGCTGTCGCATGAGGTGATCGTCGTCGCGACGCCGCTCGGCATCACGGCTTCCATCCTCGAGCAGCTCGCGCGCCATCGGCCGCCCGGGCTCGTGTTCGACATCGGCTCGCTGAAGACGCCGCTGCGCAAAGGGCTGGAGGCCTTGCGCGAGGCCGGTGTGCGGGTCGCCTCGCTGCACCCGATGTTCGGCCCCAATACCGACCTGCTGTCGGGCCGCCACATTATCCACGTCGATGTCGGCCGGCCGGATGCGCTCGCCGATGCGCAGGCGCTGTTCGCCTCGACGATGGTCGAGCAGGTCGTCACGACGCTCGACGATCACGACCGCCTGATCGCCTATGTGCTCGGGCTTTCGCATGCGATCAACATCGCCTTCTTCACGGCGCTCGCCGAGAGCGGGGAGGCGGCGCCCCGGCTCGCAAGGCTCTCGAGCACGACCTTTGACGCGCAGCTTGCGGTCGCTTCCCTGGTGGCGGGAGACAGCCCCGCGCTCTATTTCGAGATCCAGGCGCTCAACCAGTACGGCGGTGAATCGCTCGCCGCGCTGGTCGAAGCGGTCACCCGGCTGCAAACCCTGGTCGCGAGCCAGGACGCCGCCGGCTTCGCCCGACTGATGCGCCGCGGGCAGGCCTACCTTCAGGATCGTGCCGCCGCTCGCCAGACCTGATATGCTTAATGAGATTCATTCTCATTACCATATTGAGGTTTTCATGACCGTCCGGAATGCGCTGGGCCGCCAGGCCGGGACTCTGCTCATCGTCGCTACCCTGGCGTTCTCCGGGGTCGCTGGGGCCGAGGGGAAGCCCCTCGTGGTCTACAGCGCCCGCAAGTACCAGCTGGTCGAACAGCTGTTCCAGGAATACGGCCGCGAACGCGGCATCGAGGTGAAGTCCGTCACGGATGACGGCGCACCGCTGATCCAGCGCCTGATGGCGGAGGGGGCCGCGAGCCCGGCGGACGTCTTCATCACCGTCGATGCCGGCGACCTCTGGCGCGCGACCGAGGCGGGCCTGCTGCAGCCGGTGCGCTCATCGGTGCTCGAGGCCGCGATACCGGCGCACCTGCGCGACCCGGACGGCCACTGGTACGGCCTCGCCGTGCGCGCACGCACGATCGCCTACTCGACCGCGCGCGTGAAGCCGGCGGAGCTTTCGACTTACGCGGCGCTCGGCGATGCGCGCTGGAAAGGCCGACTGTGCCTGCGCAGCGGCAAGGCGGTCTACAACCAGTCCCTGGTTGCGATGTTCATCAACGACATGGGCGAGCAGGCGACCGAGCGCATGGTCGGCGCCTGGATCGCGAATCTCGCGGCGGAGCCGTTCTCGAACGACACGCTGATGCTGAAGGCGATCGCCGCCGGGCAATGCGACGTCGGCATCACGAACAGCTACTACCTGGGCAAGCTGCAGCACGAGCAGCCGGACCTCCCGGTGCAGATTTTCTGGGCGGACCAGGCCGGCGAGGGTACGCACGTCAACATTTCGGGTGGGGGCGTCACGAAGCACGCAAAGAACCGCGAGGAGGCCGTGCGCTTCCTCGAGTGGCTCGCCTCGCCGGCGATCCAGCAGCGCTTCGCCGCCGTCAACTTCGAATTTCCCGCCAACGCGGGCGTCGACCCGCTGCCGGAAGTCAAAGCCTGGGGCCCGTTCAAGCCGAACGAGGTCAACGTCGGCCTCATCGGCAAGGCGCAGCCGGCGGCGGTGATGCTGATCGACCGGGCCGGCTGGCGCTGAAACCGGGCCGCCGGCGGTGGATTCCCTGAACCCGCGCGCCGGCCCGGCTATTGCGGCAATCCTCGTCGCGCTGCCGATGGTCGCGATCCTCGCGGCTGTCGTTCACGGCGCAACCGGCGCCGATCCCGCGCTCTGGGCGCACCTGAGCGAACACGTCCTCGCGCGCGTGACGGTGAATACGGCGATCCTGGTCGTCGGCGTCGTCGCGATCGCCGTGGCGCTCGGAACTTCGCTCGCCTGGTTGACGGCCGCCTGCGAGTTTCCCGGGCGCGGGTTCTTTTCCTGGGCACTGCTTCTGCCGATGGCCATGCCGGCCTACGTGCTCGCCTTCGTCGCGGTCGCGACGCTCGACTACGCGGGTGCCGTGCCGGTCGCGCTGCGCACACTTCTTGGCGAGGGATTCGCCATGCCGCCGATCCGCTCCACGGGCGGCGTGATCGCGGTGCTCGGACTTGCAAGTTACCCCTACGTCTACCTGATGGCGCGCGGCGCCTTCCTGACGCACGGCGCGCGCGTGCTCGAGGCCGCGCAATCGCTCGGCTTCGGTCCCTGGTCGGGGCTGTTTCGCGTCGCCGTGCCGCTGGCGCGTCCCTGGCTTGCGGGCGGCGCGGCACTCGTCGCCATGGAGACGCTCGCCGATTTCGGCGCCGTGTCGGTGTTCAACTACGACACCTTCACGACGGCGATCTACAAGGCCTGGTACGGACTGTTCTCCATCGAGACGGCGCTCGGCCTTGCGCTGCTGCTGCTCGTCCTGGTCGCGCTCGCGCTCGCGGCCGAACGCCTCGCACGCGGGCGAGCGCGCTACACGGCAGCCGATGCCGGACTTCGCGCTCCGGCCCGGCTGGCGCTGCCCGGCGCGCGCGGCTGGGCCGCCTTCGTCTATGCAACAGTTGTCTTCGCGCTCGGCTTCGTGCTGCCCGCCGTTGTGCTGGCGCGCTGGGCGCTCGGGGTGGCACCGCTCGACCTCGACGTGCGCTACATCGACTACACGCTTCGCACGCTCTTGCTTGCCGCGATGGCGGCCGTCGCCTGTCTCGCGCTCGCCGTCGTACTTGGTTATGCAACTCGCTTCGAGGCAGGCCCGCTGCCGCGGGCGGCGGCGCGTGTCGCGGGCCTCGGCTACGCGATTCCCGGTACGGTGCTCGCCGTGGGCGTCGTGACGGTGCTTGGCGGAATCGATGCGGCCTGGCGCTCGGTGGCGGGCGGCGAGGGACTCTGGCTGCAGGGCACGGTCGTGGCGCTGCTGTTCGGCTACGTCGCGCGCTTTCTCGCGGTTGCGAACGTGCCGGTGCAGGGCGGATTCGCGCGTATCCGGCCTTCACTGGAGGAGGCTGCGCGCTCGCTCGGACTCGGGACCCGCGGCCTCGTCACGCGCCTGCACCTGCCGCTGCTGGGTGCCGGTCTTGGCACGGCGCTCCTGCTGGTGTTCGTGGACGTCATGAAGGAGATGCCGATCACGCTGATGACCCGGCCGTTCGGCTGGGACACGCTCGCGGTGCGTGTGTTCGAGATGACCGCCGAGGGAGAATGGCAGCGCGCGGCGCTGCCCGCGCTCGTTGTCGTTGCCGCCGGCCTGCTGCCGGTTGCGCTGCTGACCTGGAGGATGGAGCGTGCGGCTCGAGCTGCGTGAAGTCTCGCGGGCGTTTCCCGGCGTCGCGGCGGTCGACCGGCTGTCGCTGGTCGTGCAGGCGGGCCGCATCGGCTGCCTGCTGGGTCCGTCGGGCTCGGGCAAGACCACGGTGCTGCGCCTGATCGCCGGCTTCGAGCGCCCGGATGCGGGCGAAATACTTGCCGGCGGCGAGGTCCTGTCTGGCCCGGGGCGCTGGGTGCCGCCCGAGCGGCGGCGGATCGGGATGGTTTTCCAGGATTTCGCGCTGTTCCCTCACCTTGACGCCATCTCGAACGTCGCCTTTGGCCTGCGCGATTCCGACTCCGGCGCGCGTCGGCGACGCGCCGAGGAACTCCTCGAACTCGTCGGCCTCTCCGCGGAGGCCCGGCGCCTGCCGCACGAACTCTCGGGCGGACAGCAGCAGCGCGTTGCGCTCGCGCGTGCACTCGCGCCGCGGCCGCGCCTGGTGCTGCTCGACGAGCCGTTCTCGAACCTCGATGCGGACGTGCGCATGGAGCTCGCCCAGCAGCTGCGTGCCGCGCTGGTCGCCGAGGGCGCAACTGCACTTCTCGTGACGCACGATCAGCGCGAAGCCTTTGCGATCGCCGATGAGATCGGAGTCATGCGCGCGGGCCGCCTGGAGCAGTGGGACGCGCCCTGGGAGCTTTATCACTCCCCGGTGACGCGCTTCGTGGCGGATTTCGTCGGCGAGGGCAGTTTCATCGAGGGCACGGTGCTCGGCCCGGGCCGCGTGTCCACCGAGCTCGGCGTCATCGAAGGCCAGCTCACATCGGAACAGCCCGTCGGCACGCACGTGGACCTGCTGCTTCGCCCGGACGATGTGATCCACGACGACGACAGCAAGTTGCGCGCGGAGGTCGTGGAGCGCGCCTTTCGCGGTGCGGAATTCCGCTACAAGCTGCGGCTACCTTCCGGCATGCTGGTGCTGTGCTTCGTGCCGAGCCACCATGACCACGCCATCGGCGAGCGAATTGGCATCCGCCTCGATGCGCAGCACCTCGTCGGCTTTCCGCGCGGATAAATGGGACGTTCACCTTTTTTTTATTTCGGACGTTTACCCAAGCAGAAAAGTTTAACGTCCCAAAAAAAGGTGAACGTCCCATTTATCCATTTATCCGCGCTGGCGATGCATCAGCCAGAGGAACAGCGGCACGCCGATCAGCGCGGTGAGCGCACCGACCGGGAGTTGGCGCGGCGCGACGATCGTGCGTGCGGCGAGGTCGGCGACGACGAGTAACGCCCCGCCCGCGAGCGCTGCCGCCGGGATCACGGCACGGTGCGAGGAGCCGACCAGCAGCCGCACCAGGTGCGGCGTCACGAGGCCGACGAAGCCGATGCTGCCGGCCGTGGTGACGGCGGCGGCCGTGAGCACCGAAGCCGCGACGTAGATCGCGATCCTGAGTCCGCGCACCGGCACGCCGAGCAGGCGAGCCTGCAGTTCGCCGCGCGCGAGCGCATCGAGCGGACGCGCGGCAAGCAGGCAGGCCGGAATTGCCACAATCGCAAGCCCGAGCAGCCACCAGGGCGTCTGCACGTAGCTGAAGTCGCCGAGCAGCCAGAAGAGCATTCCTCGCAGGCGCAGGTCGTCCGAGAGCGAGAGCAGCAGGCTCACGATCGCGCCGCAGCCGGCTGCCACGACGACGCCAGTCAGCAGGAGCCGGGTCGTAGTCCAGCCGCCCGGCCCATGGGCGACTGCGAACACCAGCAGCATGGCGCCAAAGGCGCCTATCGCGGCCGCGATGTCGACCGCGAGGCCGGCCGCGCCCACCAGCATGAGGCCGAGAGCGCCGACCGCGGCGCCGCCCGAAACGCCGAGCACATAGGGGTCGGCCAGTGGGTTGCGCAGCAGCGCCTGCATCAGCACGCCCGCGAGCGCGAGCACGACGCCCACGCTGAAGGCCGCGAGCGCACGCGGCAGTCGAAGGTCCCAGACGATGGTGCGCATCAGCGGATCGCCGTCCGCAAGCCGCTGCCAGGGCGCGTCCAGTCCCGAGCTGCCGAGCGTCAGCGAGGCGGCAATGGCCACGACGCACGCCGCCAGGAGCAAGGCCACGAGGTACTTTGCGCGCATCCTCCCCATGCGCGCACTGTAGCCGATTAAAATCACGGCCATGGATCGCGACTCGGACTACATCGACGCCGACGGCTACCGGGCGAACGTCGGCATCATCCTGATGAACGACGATCGCCAGGTATTCATCGGCGGTCGCGTGAATGCGCGTGGCTGGCAGTTTCCCCAGGGCGGCATCCGCCGCGGCGAGCGCCCGGAAGAAGCGCTCTACCGCGAGCTCGCCGAGGAAATCGGCCTGCGCCCGGGTCAGGTCGTCGAGGTCGGTCGCACGAAGAACTGGTTGCGTTATCGCCTGCCGCCGCAGTTTGTGCGGCGTGACTCGACCCCGCTCTGCATCGGGCAGAAGCAGCGCTGGTATCTGCTGAAGCTTGGCGCCGAGGACTCGGCGCTGCGCTTCGACGCGACCGAACAGCCGCCGGAGTTCGACCGCTGGCGCTGGGTCGACTGGTGGGACGCGGTGCACGACGTCATCTACTTCAAGCGCCGTGTGTATTCACGCGCGCTGCACGAACTCGGCACCCAGGCTTTCCCCGAGGGACTGCCGCCGTACCCGCCGTGGTGGCAGCAGCGCCTCGGAGCGTCCGCGCCAGAAACGGGAGATTGAGTCAGAAGGGCCGGGCGACGGCGAGCAGTACGATGCCGATCAGGAGCAGTGACGGAACTTCGTTGAACCAGCGGTACCAGCGCGGGCTACGGGCGTTGCGGCCCGCGGCGAAATCCCGCAGCAGTCGCCAGTTCCAGGCGTGGTAAACGATGAGCAGCACGACCAGGGCGAGCTTCACGCGCATCCAGCCGGTCTCGAGCAGTAACGGGTTCCGGGCAAGCAGCCAGAGACCGAACAGTGCCGTCATCGAGGCCCCGATCGTCATGATCACGAACAGGCGGCGCTCCATGACGCGGAACCGCTCGATGCCCGCGCTGTCCGTCGTCGAGGCGTGGTATACGAACAGGCGCGGCAGGTAGAAGAGACCCGCGAACCAGGTCACCATGAAGATCACATGCCAGGCCTTGATCCAGGGCATCGCCACACGCTCCCGTCCGTGGACCGATTCTAGCGGCGACTTCCGCCGCCAGGCGAGATGAGCACGAAAACCACCTGGAAGCGGGTACTGGCGGCGGCCGGGATCCTCGTCCTCTGCTACGGGGCCTTCGAGCTCGGCCGCGCGAGCTCAGGTCACTTCATCGTGAGTTCAATGCTCGAGCGCTTCGCGCTGCAGAAGCGCAGCCAGGCGCTGGCCGAGGAGAACGAATCCCTGCGCGGGCGCGTCGCGGTCGCGGAAGTCGGCCAGCAGGTTGACCGCCAGGCGCAGGTCGACACGCAGCAGATGATGGGCGAGCTGCAGTCCGAGACGGCGCGCCAGAAACAGGAGCTGGAGTTCTACCGCGGGCTGGTCGTGCGCCAGTACGGGTCGGGGGCGCTGCGCGTGCAGGAGGTCCGCGTCCGGCCGGAGGAGGACGAGCGCCATTATGTCGTGCTCATCACGCTGGTGCAGGCCGCGACCCGCGACACCGTCGCCAACGGTACGGTCACTTTTACCGTCGAGGGCCTGCAGGGCAAGAAGCCCGCGACACTCGCATTGCCCGAGATCGAGCTCGACCAGCGCAAGCAGTTCCCCTTTTCGCTGCGCTTCTTCCAGCAGATCGAGGTGCCGATCGAGCTGCCCGTGGATTTCCGGCCCGAACGCCTCCATGTGGCGTATCAGCTCGGCCGGAATCCGGACCCCACGAAGCAGACTTTCGACTGGCGCGTGGAAGGCGGCGCGGATACGCCTGCGCTTTGACCCGCCACCGGCAGAGGCCTAGACTTCAGCGGCGAAATCGCGGCGCAACAGGAGCGGCAACTTGAATGAGACAGCGCAGGGCAACGACGGTCTCGTCTTCACCGACGCCGCCGCGCGCAAGGTCGGGGAGCTGATCCGCGAGGAGGGCAACCCCAAGCTCAAGCTGCGCGTGTTCGTCTCCGGCGGTGGCTGCTCCGGATTCCAGTACGGCTTCACTTTCGACGAGAAGATCGAGGAAGGCGACGCGGAGTTCCCGAACCAGGGCGTGACCCTGGTGGTCGACCCGTTGTCCTACCAGTACCTCGCGGGCGCGGAGATCGACTATCGCGAGGAACTCGAAGGCGCGCAGTTCGTCATCCGCAACCCGAACGCGACCACGACCTGCGGCTGCGGTTCGTCCTTCTCGACCTGAAAAATGGGACGTTCACCTTTTTCCGGAGGCCCGGAGGAAAAAGGTGAACGTCCCATTTTTCGTTAGCGCCCGGCGCGGGCTCCGGAAATCTGCGGCGTGCTCGCGACCTGTACGTCAGGCGCAACCTGCACCTCGAGGCGTGCGAGCAGTGGCGTCGTCTGCGTCTTGAAATCCGCCATTAGGCTCGCGGGGATCGGGTCCGCCTTCGGCATCGTTACCCTTGCCGGGTTCTTGTGCACGCCGTTGACGCGATACTCGTAGTGCACGTGCGGACCACTCGCGAGTCCGGTCATGCCGACATAGCCGATCACCTGGCCCTGCGAGACACGGTCGCCGACTTTCTGCGCTTTCCCGAAACGCGACATGTGCCCGTAGAGCGTCGTGATGCCCTTGCCGTGGTCGAGTACCACCGCGTTGCCGTAGCCGCCGTTGCGCCCGCGGCTGACGATGCGGCCGGCACCCGCCGCCTTGATCGGCGTACCCGTGGATGCCGCGAAATCGATGCCCTTGTGCGCGCGCACGCGGTTCAGCACCGGGTGGCGCCGCGCCAGGCTGAAGCCTGAACTGATGCGCGCGTAGTCGACCGGGTAGCGCAGGAAGGCCTTGCGCACCGGCCGTCCGTCCGGCGTGTAGTAGTCCGCCTTGCCGTTCGGACCGACGTAACGCACGGCGCGGTAGGTCTTGCCGGCGTTGACGAACTCGGCGGCGAGAATGTCGCCGTCGCGCACGAACTCGCCGTCCTGGAACTGCTGCTCGTAGGCCACGATGAAGCTGTCGCCGGGCTGCGCCTGGTTGACGAAGTCGATGTCGTACTGGAACACGTGGGCGAGCTCGACTGCCAGGCGGTTGGTGCCGCCGGCCGCGTTGACCGCCTCGTAGAGCGAACTGTCGATCGCACCGCGCAGCGAGTGCTCGGCGGTCTCGATCGGGTTCTCGACGATGTTCGCGCTGAAGACGCCATCCGGACGCGTCACCGACAGCGTCGCCGTCTCGTCGATGCGCCGCGTCAGCGACTTGATCTCGCCGTCGAGGTGCGTCAGCTGGATCACGTCGCCCGGGCGGATGATGTCGAGGCTCTTGCGCACGTCCGGCAGGCTGCGGAGCTCAGCGAGGTCCGAGAGTTTCAGCTGCAGGCCGCGGAAGACCTGGTCGAGCGTGTCATTGCGCCCGATCGTGATGGCGACGAACTCAAACGGGGCCGCGGGATCGATCGGCTCCGCCGCAGCGGGCAGTTCGGTGACCGCCAGAAACTCGTCGCTGTCCGGCGCGAGGACCGGATTGCGGACCTGTGCACCCGCGGCCGAAAGGATGGCGCCCGCCACGATGCAGGACGCGATCACGCCGAAGCGCCGCGGCTGGTTGGCGGAGATGGCTTGGGCGGCGGCCTGGACGAAATACGGTCGGGTCACGAGCGGATCTTTCCGGATGGTAGGGGCGGGACGTTAAATCAATGCAGGAACTCTGGTCAACCCGTTGATCGGGCAGCCTTTGTACTCCGTCACAGATATGATGCCCGCAGGGGAATCCATGCTGGCACCGGGACCACAACTCGAAGAATTGCGCCGGGGCGCCTCAGAGCTCCTGACCGAGGAGGACCTGGCCAGGAAACTCGCCCGCGGCAAGCCGCTCCGGGTGAAGGCCGGCTTCGACCCGACAGCCCCTGACCTGCACCTGGGCCACACCGTCCTCATCAACAAGATGCGCCAGTTCCAGCAGCTGGGGCATACGGCCATCTTCCTGATCGGCGACTTCACGGGGATGATCGGCGACCCCTCCGGCAAGAACGCCACCCGCCCGCGCCTGACGCCCGAGGAAGTGCAGGCCAATGCCCGCACCTACCAGGAACAGATCTTCAGGATCCTGGACCCCGAAAAGACCGTCATCGACTTCAATTCCCGCTGGTTCGGCTCGATGGGTGCCTCCGGCATGATCGAGCTGGCGGCCAAGTACACGGTGGCCCGCATGCTCGAGCGCGACGATTTCGCCAAGCGCTACAAGTCGCAGCAGCCGATCGCGATCCACGAATTCCTCTACCCGCTGGTGCAGGGCTACGACTCGGTCGCGCTCAAGGCCGACGTCGAGCTCGGTGGCACGGACCAGAAATTCAACCTGCTGGTCGGGCGCACGCTGCAGGCCGATTACGGCCAGGAACCACAGGTCGTGCTGACCATGCCGCTGCTCGAGGGGACGGATGGCGTGCAGAAGATGTCGAAGTCCCTCGGCAATTACATCGGCATCCACGAGCCGGCCACCGACATGTTCGGCAAGCTCATGTCCATTTCCGACGAGCTCATGTGGCGTTACTTCGAATTGCTGTCCTCACGGACGCTTTTGGACATCCAGAAATTGCGCAAATCCGTGCAGGAAGGGCGCAATCCTAGGGACGCCAAGTTCGAGCTCGCGGCCGAGATTGTGGACACCTACCATGGCTTGGGCGCGGGCAACGCCGAGCGTGAGAAATTCATCGCCCGGTTCCGCGACGGGGCCTTGCCCGAGGCAATCCCCGAGAAAAACCTGGCCTGTCCGGGCGGCTCCCTGAAGCTGGCCAACGCACTGAAGGACGCTGGCCTGGCTGCCAGCGCGACTGCCGCCTATCGCCTCATCGACCAGGGCGCCGTGCGGGTCAATGGGGAGCGTGTCGGTACCCGGGACGCGGTGCTCGAGGCCGGCTCCACCTATCTTTTGCAGGCGGGAAAACGCGGCATCGCGCGCATCATCTTGCGCAAATCCTGAGCCCGCCCAAAAACCGTTGACTCCCTCAAAAGGGGGGCTATACTGCGCGCCCCCCCGAACTTGGGCGGTCCGCAAGGATGGCCCGGGTGGGTGTGTGCGACATGTTTTATGTTGTACGGGACCCCTGACCGCAGGTAAAATACGCGGTTCACCCCTGACGCTTTTGCCGGCTGGGGTTCTTTAAAAATCAGCAGGTAATTTGTGTGGGGACTCGCGTCAGGTGTCCATTTATGGGCGCCATTGCGAGGAACCAAGAGTCCAGCGAGTCCGGGTCAAACCGGACATGTTTGGAGCTTGGGATCTCGCTTCAGCTCAAACCATTGAACTGAAGAGTTTGATCCTGGCTCAGATTGAACGCTGGCGGCGTGCTTAACACATGCAAGTCGAGCGGTAACAGGCGTAGCAATACGTGCTGACGAGCGGCG
>Ga0209254_10000458_pt1 | contig 32835 bp, 30 predicted proteins | sample FrelakmetDIP11DI_FD_187148 | JGI IMG/M metagenome (GOLD analysis project Ga0209254, IMG submission 187148) | Freshwater lake sediment microbial communities from the University of Notre Dame, USA, for methane emissions studies - DIP11 DI (SPAdes)... | ecosystem: Environmental > Aquatic >... | reverse complement strand
CGGAAGCGGGCGCACGACACGCATGCATAAGCCCGGGGGACGACCCCGGGTCTAAAGACCGGGGCTCCACCAGACAGATGGATCCGGGGGGCCTCCGCCTTCGCCAGACGGCCTGCCGGCCGGCCAGGGCGAGACAAGCGGGACTCGGGGTTCAGGCGTCCCGGCGGCGATGCAGCAGGCGGATTTCCCGGCGGCGGGCGGCATCCCTGAAGCGCCGCCTTTCCACCGCCGTCACGGGTTTCACCGGCGACGCAACCACCGGCTCACCATCGTCATCAATCGCGACGAACGTCAGATATGCCGTGTTGGTATGCGTGCTGTCGCCCGTGAGCGTGTTCTCGGTGGTGACATTGACGCCCACTTCGAGCGATGTCCTGAATACCCGGTTCACCGAAGCGCGCAGAACCACCACTTCGCCCTGCTTCACCGGGTTGAGGAAGTGCAGCTCATCGACCGATGCGGTCACGCACACCCTCCTGGTGTGACGCGACGCGGCGATGGCCGCGGCGATGTCAATCCAGTGCATCAGGCGCCCGCCAAGCAGGTTGCCCAGCCTGTTGGTGTCGTTTGGCAGCACCAGTTCGGTCATTTCGACCTGTGACGCTTTCACCGGCCTGATCGTCGTCCTGGCCATCTGAGTCCTCCCGGAACGCGCCGTACGCCCTATTCGACCGCTTCCACCGCGCTCGGGTCCGTACGGTCCAGGACGCGCCCGAGGCCTTCGATCGCGAGCCAGCACTCCCCTGCCACGACGAGTGCGACGATGATGGCGGGCAGCAGGATCAGGATCGCGCCCGTCACCTGGTACGCCAGGAACGCGACGGCGCCCGCGGCGACGACGCCGGGGACGAGCGACACGACGAGCGCGAGGAGCATGCCGGCGAGCAGGAGCATCCGCTGACCCATCGCGTCGATGCCTCTCGCGCGCGACGCGCCGATGGCCACCCAGCCCGGGAAAAGCACCGCGAGTCCGTTCTGGACGACCACCTGCGAGAGGATGATCGCCGGTGCCAGCAAGAAGGCGGCAGCGAGGAACGGGAGACGGTGCGTACCCAGAACCATCGCCTCCCGGCTTCCCGGCCTCAGCCCGCCGCCGAGGATGACGCCTGTCAGCAGGAGCAGCCACGCGACGGCGGTCACCACGACGGTCGGCGCAAGTACCTGCCCGCGGATGAGGGCCGCCCCGCTCATGGGCCACGTCTTCAGCAGAGGCAGGCGCGCAAGGTCCTGGCGCAGGTCGTTGCGCAGCATCTGCGGGCCCAGCAGCACGGCGATAGCGGCCAGCGGCAGCGCCAGAGCGCCGGCAAACGCCGCCACGCCTCCGCTCACGTTTGCCCACGCCACCACGCCGAGCAAGACAACGAGCGGCAGCAGCCGCAGCGCGGTCCGCCACGACACGTACCGGCCCACGAGAATCAGGTTCTTCCAGAGGATGGCGGCCTCGGGCCGACCGTCGGGCGCCAGCGTGAACGGCGTGGCCGAGGCGCCTTTCACCGCGGCCCGCGGGCCCTGGCGCCGGCTCGCCTGCCGCTCGGCGTGGTCGGCCGACGCCTCTTCGAACGCGGCGTCGGACTGGAGGACCCAGACGTAGTTCAGCGCGAGCAGCGCGAGCGCGGCGGGAAGCGCGGCCAGGAAGGCCCCGGTGGACGCGGCCGTGGGCAGGCGGACCAGCGCCATGAACGGCCAGAACACGACCGCGGCGGCGCCCTCTCCGGCGAGCCGCTGCACTTCGGCGAGGACCTCGCGTCCGCCCGTCATCGCGCCGAGCGCCGGCCACGCTCTGACGAGCGTGGCCAGGATGACGCCAGTCCCGCCGAGCACGACGGACAGCGGCAGCCACTGCCGCGTGAGGCCGCTGGCGCCATGCGCCACGAGGCTCAGACGCCGCAGGGCCACGCCGATCAGGTGCAGGCGGACGGTCATGAGCACGATCCAGAGGCCTGCCATCAGCGTCCATCCGCCCGCCAGCGACCCGGGCCTCATGAAGAACGTCGCGATCGCGCTGCCGAAGAGGATGGCGATCTGGGACCGCCACAGCATGAAGTGCACGAGCTGGCGGCGGGTCACCGGCGCCGTGAACAGGAACTGCACGTCCGCGCGCGTGAACGGGAGCGGCGGCCGGCCCGCGGGCCACAGCCACGCGATGACGGCGGTGCCCATCAGGAAGAGGCTGGCCAGAAACTGCAGCGGCGCGGCCACTGCCGCGATGGCCGGGACCTCGGCTGGCGCGTGCCGGCGCGCGCTGCGCCGGAAGAAGACGACGTAGAAATACGCCAGGCCGACAAGCAGCCCGATGACGTACCTCGGCTCGCGCAAGCGCCGGAGCCGGCGCCGCAGCCGGTTCTTGAACGAGCACGCCGTCAGATACAGGAACGCGCCAACCATCTATGGCTCGCCTGCGGTCGCGGCCAGGAAAATCTGCTCCAGCGACGACCCGGCGGCAGCCAGCTCCGGGTGGGCCTTCAGCTCGTCCAGCGTCGCGTCGGCCACCTTCTTCCCGTGGTCGATGATCACGATGCGGGTGCAGATTTCTTCGACCATGTGCAGCAGGTGCGACGACACGATCACGGCTGCTCCGCTCCGTCCCCGCGCCACGATCGTCTCTTTCATGTGCCGGATGCCGAGCGGATCGAGGCCGGTGAGCGGCTCGTCGAACAGCAGCGCCTTCGGCTCGTGCAGCAGGCCGCAGGCGATGGCCACCTTCTGCTTCATGCCGCGCGAGAGCTCGGCCGGCAGCGCGTGCTCTTTGCCCGTCAGCTGGAGCTCGCCCAGCAGCTGCTGTGCGCGCGACTCGACGTCGCGGACACGGTAGAGCCGCCCCGTCAACCGCAGGTGCTCCATCACGGTGAGGTACTCGAACAGTTGCGGCTCGTCGGCCATGAAGGCGAGCAGGCGCTTCGCCTCGACAGGCGCCTTGACGATGTCGTGACCGCCGATCGTGACGGTGCCCGCCGAGGGCGACTGGATGCCGACCAGGCAACGCAGCGTCGAGGTCTTGCCGGCGCCGTTCGGGCCGATGAGGCCCACGACCTCCCCCGGGCGGACGCGGAACGAGAAGTCGTCGACCGCCTTGAACGATCCGTAGGTTTTCGTCAGGTGTTGAACGTCAATCACAGCCCGGCAGTCTACACCGGATCGGCGCCCCGGGGCCTGAAGGCCCCGAGCTCCATCAGGCCTGGGGACGGGACTACGGGGACCCGACGATCTTGCGCTTGCGGTTGGCGAACTCGGGCGCCTCGGCCACGCACGTGCCGAGCACGCGGAGCGACCGCCCAAACGCCTTCGCGCCCATGCGGCTGATCTCCGCCGGCGCGATCCCGACGTCCGGATAGCCGTTGGCGTCGGCCTTCGGCGCGGCGCTCTCCCAGTTCTGGAACAGCCGGCCCCAGTCGCTGGCGAGCACCCCTGCCATCAGCCGGTCCGCGTTGCGAGGGTACCAGTAGCTGTCGTGGTAGACGACACTGGCGATGTAAGACCAGGGCGCGAGCACCGTCTTGAGGCTCCACTCGACGGGCTTCTTCAGGGGTCCCCAGTAGATCAGGTGCTGCATCCTCGACGCGAAGGTCATCTGCTTGAACGGGCCGGTGAAGTTCCAGTTCTGGCGGGCCGCCTCCACGTCCCCCACGATCTCGATCTCGCGCGGGTCGCCGCATCCGAGCCCGGCGTCGTGCGCGAGGCGGATGAACTTGATCGAGAGCGGGTCCATGCCCATGAGTTTCGCGGCCACCGCGTCGATGGCCACCTGGTCGGCGCTCGCGAGGATCACGTTCTTCACGTGCGGCATCATGCAGCGGGGACCAGGGCCGTCGCCGGCGAAGGTGCCGTCCATCACGGCGAACACCCCGCGATGGATCCTCTTCTGGATCATCAGAAGATCCACGAGCGTCTCGTGGATCACCGGGTGGGTCCAGTGCCGCCGCTCGTTGAGGAGGCCGCCGAACGCGTTCTTCATCGCGCCGGTCGTCGTGGTGAAGACGTGGGTCTTCACCGTCGGCAGGTGGATGATGTTCTCGCCGATGAACCGCCTGGGGATCAGGAAACCCTGCGGGTACACGTCGTTCAGGCACAGGAACTTCTTCGTCAGGTCGCCGACCGCGTCCCTGATGCCGATCCACTCCTCGCCTTCGTAGAGGTGGATGTTGCGCAGACCGTGGGCCTCGACGACATTGACCTGCTTGTTCTCGCGCTCGCCGAGATGCGCGTCGATCACCACGGTGCGGTTGTGACAGGCGTGTATGAGATTCGGATCGTATCCGTCAGCCTTCAGCGCCCGGATGACACCGTCAAGCTGCCACGGCACGGTCGAGCTGCCGGGGAAGAAGAAGTGCCACGAAATGTTGATCTTGAGGGCCGTGTCGGCGTCCTTCGCGATGACGTCCTGGTAGCCGGCCAGGTTCATCAGTTCGCGGTAGTCCCGCAGGACGGTGGCGGGCGTCGTGCGGAGAATGGCGACGGTCGACTTCATCGGGAATCCTCGATCCCTATCTTACCGGCTGGGAGCGGTCGTGTCGCCAGAGCATCCACGAAAAGAAGAGGCCGAGGACGCTCAGGCCAGACAGCAGCCACATCCCCGGGTTGAAGCCGGCGGGATTCGCGGCGCTCGCCGACGCCGCGTCGTTCAGTCTTCCGAGTGCCCAGGCCATGGACGCCCACCCGATCTGCTGGCAAAGCGTCATCAGGGCGTACGCGGTGCCGAGCCGCTTCTCGTCCACCAGGTAGGCGACCGAGGGCCACATCACGGCGGGGATGAGCGAGAAAGCCACGCCGAGCATCGCGACCGGCAGGTAGATCGGCAGCGTGGTGTGCGCCAGCAGCAGGAACGTGGGGGCGAAGATCGCCGATCCGACCGCCATCAGCAGCGCGCGCTTGCCGATGCGGTCCGCCAGCAGGCCGAACAGCGGCGTGGCGACCATGGCCGTCAGCGGCAGGAGGCCGTTGAGCCACGCGGCGGTTTCCGGCGACACGCCGCGGGCGTCGGTGAAGAAGATGTTCGCGAAGCGCCGGAACGGGAAGATCGCCGAGTAGAACGTCACGCACAGGCCCACGATCCACCAGTACGAGCGCCCGAACTTGAGAAGGTCTCCGAACGCCAGCCGGTCGACGCTGCCCGCGTGACCCAGGCCGTACGCGCGCTCCGCGTGCCGCTCGAGCAGGAAGTAGACGGCCCCGGCCGCCGCGGCCCCGACCCCGATGCCGGCGGCCAGGAACAGCGGCGGCTGCCACCCGGTGAAGAACGCGGACGCCCAGTTGGGCGAGTTGTCGGCTGCCACGGATCCGAGGCGGCCGAACGTCAGGTTGAGGGCGATCGCAAACGACAGTTCCTTGCCCTTGAACCACTTGGCGAGGGCGGTCGTGATGGCGACGATGAGAGGCTCCGAGCCCATGCCGAGCACGAACCGGCCGGCGGCCATCCCCGGGTAGCCGCCCGGCGACAGCGCGATGAGGAGCCCGCCGGCCGCGGCCACGATCCCGAAGGCCACCAGCGCGCGCTTCGTCCCGACGCGGTCGATGATGATGCCGCCGATGAGCAGCACGATCAGGGCGGCGATGTTGTACACCGAATCGAGCAGGCCGATCTGCGCCTGGGTGAACCCGAGCTCCTTCTCGAGGCGCGGGCCCACGGGATTCAGCGCGTCGAACACGTAGTAGTTGGCGAACATCGCCACGCTGATGCACGCGAACACCAGCCAGCGGTACGCGCGCGGCGGAGCGGGCAGTCGGCCCGGGGCTCGGTCGGTCATGTATGGCCTCGGCCCGGCATCATACACCGGGCGCGCGCCGCGTCCCACCGAGTGCGGCTACAATGCCCAGGACTCGCGCGCCGCCGGCCGCAACCGACTTCCGCAGGAGCCGTTCCCCGATGATGACAGTGGGATTCGACAACGAGCGCTATCTCGCCGAGCAGTCGGCCGCCATCCGGACGCGCATCGAGGAATGCGGCGACAAGCTGTACCTCGAGTTCGGCGGGAAGCTGATGTTCGACTTCCACGCCGCCCGCGTCCTGCCGGGGTTCGACCCCAACGTCAAGCTGCGCCTGCTGCAGCGGCTGGGCGACGACGTGGAGGTGCTCGTGTGTATCTACGCGGGCGACATCGAGCGGCGCAAGGTCCGGGCTGACTTCGGGATCGCGTACGACTCCGACGCGCTGAAGCTCATCGACGACCTGCGCCGCTGGAACATCGAGGTCTCGGCCGTCGTGATCACCCGCTACGACGAGCAGCCCGCGGCGCGCGTCTTCAAGAACAAGCTGGAGCGCCAGGGCTTCCGCGTCTACACGCACGGCTTCACCACCGGCTACCCCACCGATGTCGACACCATCGTCAGCGCCCGCGGGTACGGCGCGAACACCTGTATTCCCACCTCCAAGCGGCTCGTGGTGGTGACGGCCCCCGGCCCGGGCAGCGGGAAGCTGGCCACGTGCCTCTCGCAGCTGTACCACGAGCACATGGCCGGCCGGACCGTCGGCTACGCGAAGTTCGAGACGTTTCCCATCTGGAACCTGCCCCTGAAGCACCCCGTGAACATCGCGTACGAATCGGCCACGGCCGACCTCCGGGACTTCAACCTGGTCGACCCGTTCCATCTCGAGGCCTACGGGCAGACGGCCGTCAACTACAACCGCGACGTCGAGATCTTTCCGGTGCTGCGCCGCATCCTCGAGCGGATTCTCGGCAAGGCCCCCTACAAGTCGCCGACGGACATGGGCGTCAACCGGGCGGGGTTCGGAATCGTGGACGACGAGGCTGTGCGGGACGCCGCGAAGCAGGAATCCATCCGGCGCTACTACCGGAGCGCGTGCGAGTACCTGATGGGGTTCGTCAACACCGACACCGTCCAGCGCACGCAGTTGCTCATGGAGGAGATGGGCGTCGGGGCGCGCGACCGCGCCGTCGTCCAGCCGGCCGCCGACGCCGCGAAGCGGGCCCGCGAGACCGGTAAGGGCAACGACGGCATCTACTGCGGGGCGGCCATCGAGCTGGCCGACGGCACGATTGTCACCGGCACCAACTCGCCGCTGATGCACGCCGCCTCGAGCCTCGTCCTGAACGCCGCGAAGCAACTGGCTGGCATTCCCGATGCGATTCACCTGCTGTCCCCCACCACGATCGCCTCGGTGGCGCACCTCAAGCAGAACATCCTGGGCTCACGCACGATCAGCCTGGACCTCGAGGAAACGCTGATTGCGTTGACCGTGGGCGCCGCCACCAATCCGACGGCGCAGCTGGCCATGGAACAGCTCAAAGCGCTGCAGGGCTGCGAGGTGCACCTGACGCACGTGCCCACACGTGGCGACGAGGCGGGGCTGCGGAAGCTCGGCGTGAACCTCACCACCGAGCCGGTCATGCCGAGCCGGAATCTGCTGGACGATTGATTCGAGCAGGGGCTAGGGTCTGGGCGCTCGGCGCTAGTCAGTCACGCCGGTACGGCAGATACGCGGCGAGAGCCGCGTCCCACTAGCCCCTAGCGCCTAGCCCCTAGCCCCTGACGGTCAGGCGTCCCCCTGCGACTCCCCGTTCCAGCAGTAGGTGCAGAGCTTTTCGCGGGGCAGCCCGATGGCGGCCACCATGTCGTCCAGGCTCTGGTACTGCAGCGTCGTCAGGCCCAGGTTGCCGCGGATCCAGTCCACCATCGCCTGATAGCGGTCCGTCGACGGGTCGGCGTAGTCGTCGAGGTGGGCGTTGGCATCGCCCTCCAGGGCCTTCACCGCGCGGCGGGCGGCCAAGTCGAGTTCCGACTTCGACTGCGAGAAGTTGAGGAACCGGCAGCCGTGCACGAGCGGCGGGCACGCCGGCCGCATGTGGACCTCGCGCGCGCCGGCGTCGAAGATGCGGCTGACGAGGTCCTTCAGCTGCGTCCCGCGCACGATTGAGTCCTCGCAGAAGAGCAGCCGGTTGCCGTCAATCAGCTCCCGCACGGGGATGAGCTTCATCCGCGCCACCAGGTCCCGCACGCGCTGCTCCTGCGGCATGAACGACCGCGGCCACGTGGGCGTGTACTTCACGAAGGGCCGACGGTACGGCACGCCAGCCTCGGCGGCGTAGCCGATCGCATGGCCGATCCCGGAGTCCGGGATGCCGGCCACCAGGTCGGGCCTTGTCGAATCGGCGCGCGCCAGCGCCGCGCCGCAGCGGTTGCGCGTGATCTCGGTGTTGACGCCTTCGTAGTTCGACGCCGGGTATCCGTAGTAGATCCAGAGGAACGCGCAGATCTGCATCCTGTCGCCGGGCGGCACCAGCGTCTCGAATCCATCGGATGTCACGCGGACGATCTCGCCCGGCCCGAGGTGCCGCTCCACCTCGTACCCGAGGTTCGGCAGCGCGCACGTCTCCATGGTCACGGCCTGCGCGCCGTCTTTCCGCCCGAGGGTGACCGCGGTGCGCCCGAGCCGATCCCGGGCCGCGTACAGCCCGTCGGCGGCGAGGAGCAGGATCGAGCACGACCCTTTGATGATCGCCTGCACGTGCTGCAGGCCCGAGAGGATGGTGTCCTCGCCGTTGATCAGGCTGGCAACCACCTCGGTGGCGTTGAAGGTATTGCCCTTCATCTCGGAGTAGTGGGCCCCGCCGCCGTTGCCGAGCGTCTGCCGGGCCAGCGCATCGAGGTTCTCGACGCGCCCGACGGTGACGATGGCGTAGGAGCCGTGACGGGAGGCGATGAGCAGCGGCTGGTCCTCGGTGTCGCTGATCACGCCGAGACCCGAATTGCCGCCGTACTTGACCAAGTCGTCCTCGAACTTCGTCCGGAACGGCGAGTTCGAGATGTCGTGGATATTCCGTTTGAAGCCGTGGCCGTTGCGGACCACCATGCCGCCCCTGACCGTGCCGAGATGCGAGTGGTAGTCGGTGCCGTAGAAGAGGTCAGCCACGCAGTCCTCGCGGCTGACCACGCCGAAGAAGCCGCCCATCCGTGCCTCCCCTTCCCGCCGTCAGGAGGACACATCATAGCGTGGGAGGAAGCTGGATCGAGTACGGACGGCGAGCTGGCACCGCCGGCCTCTTCCCCCTCAGTTCATCGCGCGCGGGCGGTGACGATGAGCGATGTCTCCGTTCCAGCCAGGAACTTCTCGAGGTCGATCGTGGTGGTCTTCCCCGACATACTGACGCCGGGCGCCGGGCGCGCGCCGGGGGCGCCTGGAAACGCGTTGAGGCTGACGGAATGCTGCGGCGGCTGCATGATCAGCTTGGCGGTCTCGCCGGATCGCACCGTGTAGAGCTTAGCCGCTGCACCGCTGACCGCGCGGACCAGGGAGGGTTCGCTTCGGTTCGCCGCCGCTGGACGGCCTGCGTCGCCGCGCGATCCGATACCGGAGGCTGAATCAGGCGGCCGGGCGGCCGGACGGCCCGCGCGCACGAACCAGGAGTAGAGGACCCACAGTTCGATGTGCCCGTCTGGCAGGACCGAGCCACGCACCTGGCTGACCACATCGAGACGTACTGCCGCGTCCGGACTGCCGGCTGAGACAACATCTCCCCTCAGGGTCCAGCAAACCGGTTCGAAGAGTGTGGTCATGCTCCGGCGTGGAGCCACAGTCACGCGCTGGTTCTCGCGCAGCTCCCGGCCGGCACGGTCCTTGTGCTCGAACCACACGTCGAAGCTGAGCGGCATCGCGCCGCCGGCCCGCTCGTCGCGCCTGGACGCGGACACATCCAGAATCACGTTTGCGCAGCGTGAAGCGCTGCCCGGAGGCGCGGCCAGGAAGTCCAGCACGTGACGTTCTTCGTTGGATACAACGATGCGGCGGCGTTCGGGTACGCCCGCTCGTCGGCCGGTCAACTGGTCTCCGAGCCTGGTCCAGGTAAGGTCGAGCGTGAAGACGTCGCGGCCCACGCCCTGGTACTTCGCCGACACCACCTGGGCGTCCAGGCGCCACAGCGCGTACGTATGCTCCGCCGGCCCGCGGCCGGGTCCGACATCGATAGTGCAGAGGTCTCCGTTGCCGGGATCTCCGACCACGGCATGGAGCTGGACGCCTTCGCCGAGGCGGGCGGTGTCCCAGGAGGACTTGGTGAAGGGTCGGCGCTCGGAGAACGCGCCGGACGAGCCGCGCGCCAGGCTTGGCGTCCGCATTCCCGGAACCAGTGCCCAGACTGATGAGATCTCGGATTCGATGTCGCTGCCATCGGTGAGGCCGGCCGTCGCATCGTCGCGAAACGTCACGGAGGCCGTCAGCTTCACGGTGACCTCGCTAGCGTCGGGCATCCGCGAGATGGAGCGCCCCTCGACCGTCCACAAGGGAGGCGCCACCCTCGATGCCGGCGGAGCCTGCGGGCTGCCTGCCACGAGCGCAACGACACTGCCGATCAGCGTCAGAACCACGATCGATCGACGGGCGAGTTCTCCGGTCATGGCTGCCTGCTTTCGTCGGGAACGATGCCCTGCGTATGCGAGCCGGTCGCGACGTGGAAGACGTAGGTAGGATTTGGCGGACCCTGCTCGAGCGGGCCGGATCGCCTCGCCGTTCCTATCCACACGCCGGTCAGCACCGCAAGGACGAGGCTGGCCGCAAGGATTCCTGCCCGGGCCGCGGCAGGCCATCGACGGCGTGTCGGGAAACCCGTGCTCGTTCGTTCCTGCCAGCGGCGATAGAAACCGTCGCCCGGAAGCTCCGCCCGCGATCGCAACCGCTGCCGAAGCCCGGCGAACGCGACGAGGGCGGTAATGGCCTCGGGGCTGCGCAGCGCCCGCGCAAGGGCTTCAGGATCGACGGCTTCGCCGTCGGCCAACATGGACAACACCAGGTCGTCGTCTGTCATCTCAAGCGCTCCTGTCCGAGCTACCGCCGTCATCCCGATCGAGGAGGCGCCGCATTCCGGATCGTGCGCGGTAGAGGCGGGCTGCCACCGCGTCAGGCGTGGCTTCGGTGATCTCCGCGATCTCGGCGTAGCTGAGCCCAATCACCTCGCGCAGCACCAGCGCTTCACGTTCGAGAGCGGGGAGACGCTCCATCGCTTGCTCCAGCGCCAATGCGTCGAGCATGGCATTGCCACGGCAGGCGAGCGAGTCTGGCGCAATGCCGGCGTCGATGCGCGGCCGCCGCTGTGCACGACGGCTGCCGTCCACCACGAGGTTGTGTGCGATGCTAAGGAGCCACGCGCGGTCACGGCCCCGGCGCTCGTAGCCGTCGATGGCCCGCAGGGCCCGGAGGAACACCTCCTGCGTGAGATCCTCAGCGTCGGCGCGCAGCCCCGTCTGGCGCAGCAAGTAGCGGTAGACCGCCACATGATGGAGCTCGAAGAGGCCATCGAGAGCGGGCGCCATGCATCCCCCCTGTAGGACTAGAACGTCATGACGCCCGAAAACTGACAGATGAAGGGGCGCTTGGGGAGAGTCGCCGGCGCTGTCGAGGAGGCCAACAGCGCCGGCGTTCGAGCGAGCGGGTGAGCGATGGCAACTCCAGGGCCAGAGGCGCGCTCGGGTGCGCGCCCGGCCGGAGATCGAAAAACGCTAGCCCTTGAGCGCCGCGAGTGCTTTCGCGCTGTCCGCCTCCACGTCCCTGTGCAGGCTGTTCCCGCTGGCATCCATGGTGACGATCGCGGGGAAGTCTCTCACGTGCAGGTGCCACATGGCCTCCGGCACGCCGAAGTCGAACAGCGAGACGCCGTCGACGCGCTCGATGCAGCGGGCGTAGAACTGGGCCGCGCCGCCGATGGCGTTCAGGTAGACCGCGCCGCACTCTTTGAGGGCCTCGAGGGTCTTCGCGCCCATGCCGCCCTTCCCGATGACCGCCCGCACGCCGTACCTGCGAATGACGTCGGCCTGATAGGGCTCCTCGCGGATGCTCGTCGTCGGCCCCGCCGCCTTCATCACCCACTGCTCGCCCTCCTTGATCGCGACCGGGCCGCAGTGATAGAGCGCGGCGCCGCGGAGGTCGACCGGCGGGTCGTGCTTCATGAGGTAGGCATGCACCGAGTCGCGGCCGGTGAACATCCGGCCGTTCAGGAGCACGACATCGCCCACCTTCAACGCGCGGATGTCGGCCTCGCTGAACGGCGCCGTGAGGACGACTTCCCTGCCGCTGCGCCTGAAGCCGGCCTGGTCCGCCATCGGCACGACCGGGCTCGACGGGTCGCGGTACTGCCAGTCCGTGATCGCGCCGGTCTTGGCGTCGAGCACGACGCCGAGGCGGCGGAACGCCCAGCAGTCGTAGGCCACCGACACGAAGAAGCTGGCCGGCAGCCGGTTGATCGCGCCGATCTTGCACCCGATGAGCGTCGTCCGTCCCTCGAAGCCCATCGTGCCGATGCCCAGCGTGTTCACCGTACCCATGATGCTCGCTTCGAGGTCCGCCAGCACCGGCTCGGGGTTCACATCGTCGAGCGTCCTGAACAGCTGCGTCTTGGCGTGCGCGTAGCCCGACGCGCGGTCGCCGCCGATCGAGACGCCGACGGCGCCGGGGCTGCAGCCCTTGCCCTGCGCCTGCCAGATCGCGTGCAGGATGCACCGGCGCACGCCGTCGAGGTTGCGGTCCGCGCGGCCGAGGTGCGCGAGCTCCACCGGCACCGCGTACTGCGCGTTGCAGTTCTCGCAACCGCCGCCCTTGAGCAGCAGCTTCACCTCGATGGCGTCCTGCTCCCACTGGTGGAAGTGGATGACGGGCGTCCCCGGGCCGAGGTTGTCACCGGAATTCTTGCCGGTGATCGAGTCGACGGAGTTCGGACGCAGCTTGCCGCGCCTGGTCGCCTCCGCCACCGCGAGCCGAATCTGCCCGGCCATCCAGAGCTGGTCGGCGCCGCGCGGCACGCGAATCTCGAAGGTCGGCATCCCCGTGTCCTGGCAGATCGCCCCTTCGCCCTCGAGTGCCTGGTCGATGTTGATATTGATGATGGACAGGGCTTGCCCCGACCGCGTATCGGGGGGCTCCAGGTTCGAAGCCGCCTTCATCGCGGCGCGCACGTCGGGAGGAAGGTCGGTCGACGTCTTGATGATGAGCTCGAGCATGCTGGCGGAGAATTCTGCTAACATGGACGGGAGTATAACCCGTTTCTTGGGCGGCTTTTAAACCATTGATGCACAGCGGGATAGGTCTCCACGGCGCTGGCGTTTTCCGGCGCGGTTTCGCGGCTGCGGCCGTGGCGGCGGCCTGCTGGCTGGCGTTTGCCGCCCATCATGCCGGCGCGCAGACACGGCCCCTGCACGGCAAGCTGTTCGCGCCGATCGATCTGGGCCTGCTCGAGGGACCCGACCGGGATCTCTGGCAGCTGCCGGACGAGATCATGGACAGCCTCGGGATCGCCGAAGGGTCCGTCGTGGCCGACATCGGCGCCGGCGGCGGGTGGTTCACGATCCGGCTCGCCCGCCGGGTCGGCGTCAACGGCATCGTCTACGCGGAGGACATCCAACCGCAGATGCTCGAAGCCACGATGCGCCGGGTGGCTCGCGAGGGCCTCGGCAACGTCAGGCGCGTGATGGGCACGTCCGAGAACCCGCGGCTGCCTGCCGGCGCCATCGACGCGGCGCTCATCGTGGACACCTACCACGAGTTCGACCGCCGCGACGCCCTGCTGCGGAACATCGCGACGTCGTTGAAGCCGAACGGCCGCGTCGGGGTCGTCGACTTCAAGCGCGACGGCCTGGGGCCGGGCCCGGCCCTCGAAGACCGGGTCGATCCCGACGAGGTCGTGCGGGACGCGGAGGCCGCCGGCCTCAGGCTGGTCCGCCGCGAGACGTTCCTGCCCTACCAGTTCCTGCTGGTGTTCAGCCGGCCGCAGCCCGGCCCCCGGTAGCGCCGACCGCACGCCGGGCCGATGCCTTGGGCGGCCCATCCCGGCTGCTATACTGACGTCTTGCCTGAGATGTCCATACCGCTGCTGAGCGTCACCGCCGACCCGCTCGACGTCCAGGCCGTGGTCGGGCGGGCGGAGATGGAGGCCGGCGAGGGGCGCCACGGCGCGGTCGGCGTGTTCATCGGCAACGTGCGGGGCGAAAACCTCGGCCGGCGGGTGATCGAGCTTTACTATGAGGCCTACGAGCCGCTGGCCCTCAACGCGTTCGCGATGATTGCCGCCGAAGCCGGTGCGTCTTGGCCGGGTGTCGGTGTCGCGATCCGGCACCGCGTCGGCCGCCTCGCTGTGGGAGACGCCAGCATCGTGATCGCGGCCGCGTCCCCCCACCGGGCCGAGGCGTTCCAGGTCTGCCGCTACGTGATTGAGCGCGTGAAGCAGATCGCGCCCATCTGGAAACGGGAAGTGTTCGAGGGCGGCGAGGAGTGGGTCGAGGGCGCCACCGCCGATCCGTCCGACGCGGCGGCGCGGAAGGCCGCTTGTGAGCGCGCATGCGGGTAACCATCCTGGTGTTCGCCCGGCTCCGGGACCTTATCGGCGCGCCGCGGCTGGTCCGCGACGTGCCGGCCGGTTCGACCGTCGAGCAGGTCTGGCAGGCGCTGGCTGGGGAGTTCCCGGCCGCGGCGCCCACCCGGGCCGCGCTCTCCGCGGCGGTGAACGCCTCGTACACGAAGTTCTCGACACCGGTCGCCGAGGGCGACGAGGTGGCGTTTCTGCCGCCGGTATCGGGCGGCTAGACCGCGGTCGGAAGAAGACAGAAGCAAGACGTCAGAAGGGCCTACTATCGATTGTCAGAAGCCAGAAAGGGACAAGCTGCACCGGGGAAGTTTTCTTCTGGCTTCTGGCTTCTGAATTCTGGCTGCTGACAAGGATCTGAGATGCTCGATAAGCTCCTCTCCGTCGAATCGAAATATCACGAACTGATGGCGCTGCTCGGTGATGCCACCGTGCAGGCGGACCAGTCCCAGTACCGCACGCACGCGAAGGCGCTCTCCGAGATCGAGCCGACCGTGGAAAAGTTCCGCGAGTACAAGACCATCGTCTCCGAGATCGCTCAGGCTGAGGAGCTCGCGGCGAGCGACGATGCCGAGATGCAGACACTGGCGCAGGAGGAACTGCCCGGCCTGAAGGCCAGGGCGGAATCGCTGATGAGCGAGATGAAGATCCTCCTCGTTCCGAAAGACCCGAACGACGAAAAAGACGTCGTCCTCGAAATCCGCGCCGGAACCGGCGGCGACGAGGCGGCGCTGTTCGCCGCGGACCTGTTCCGGATGTACAGCCGCTACGCGGAGCGCCAGGGCTGGCGCGTGGACGTGCTGTCGAGCAACGAGAACGGCGTGGGCGGGTTGAAGGAAGTCATCGCGACCATCGAGGGAAAGGGCGTCTACCGCCGCCTGAAATACGAGAGCGGCGTGCACCGGGTGCAGCGGGTGCCGGCCACGGAGGCCAGCGGCCGCATCCATACCTCGACGGCGACGGTGGCCGTGCTGCCCGAGGCCGAGGAGGTCGACGTCCAGATCGAGGCCAAGGATCTCCGGGTCGATACGTTCTGCTCGAGCGGCCCCGGCGGCCAGAGCGTGAATACGACCTACTCCGCCGTCCGCATCACCCATCTCCCGACGGGCCTGGTGGTGTCGCAGCAGGACGAGAAGTCGCAGATCAAGAACCGCGCGAAGGCCATGAAGGTGCTGCGCGCGCGCCTCTACGAGATGGAGATGCGCAAGCAGCAGGACGCCATCGCGAAGGACCGCAGGAGCCAGGTGGGGACCGGCGAGCGATCCGAGAAGATCCGCACCTACAACTTCCCGCAGAGCCGGATTACGGACCACCGGATCAATTTCACCACCCACCGGCTGCTCGACGTGCTCGATGGCAACGTGGCCGAGCTCATCGACGAAGCCGTGACGTTCTTCACCGCCGAGCGGCTCAAGGAGGCGACGGTGGTAGGCAGCTAGAAGCAAGAAGCCAGAAGGACCCACTAACGATTGTCAGAAGCCAGAAGAAGACAGACTGCACCGGGGGGTCGTCTTCTTGCTTCTGTCTTCTTGCTTCTGTCTTCTGTATTCTTCCTTCCATGGTCCACGTGGACACGGTTCACCGACGCATTCAGGACGCCCGGCGGCGCTTCGAACAGGCGGGCATCGAGCCCGCCGAAGCGGCCCTCGACGCCGATGTGCTGGCGCGCCACGCCCTCGGCGGATGGGAACGAGGCCAGTTGCTCGTGCGCGCGCACGACGCATGTCCGGCAGGCTTTGCCGGCGTCTTCGATGCGCTGGTGAGACGGCGCGAGCGCCGCGAGCCGACCGGGTACATCATCGGTCATCGGGAGTTCTGGAACCTCGACATGGAGGTCGGCCCCGGCGTGCTCGTGCCCCGTCCGGAAACGGAGTTCCTGGTCGAAGAAGCGCTCTCCCGCCTCAGCCCCGCGGACGCGAGAGAGGGAGACACCGTCGGACCGTCGAGTGCGGCGCCGCCCGCGCACGCCCGCATCGCCGACGTCGGCACCGGGTCGGGATGCATCAGCGTGGCGCTGGCCCGCTGGCTTCCGCGCTCCGTCATCGTCGCCATCGATACGTCGGACGAGGCGCTCGCCGTCGCGCGGCGCAACGCGGAGCGCCACGGCGTCACCGGTCGTGTGCGGTTCGTCAGAGCGGACCTGCTCGCCGGCGTGGAGGGGCCTTTCGATGCCATCGTGTCGAACCCGCCCTATGTGCCGGTCGCCGACATCGCGGGCCTGCAGCCGGAGGTGCGCGATCACGAACCGCCGCAGGCCCTGGCGGGCGGTGACGATGGCCTGGACCTCATCCGGCGCCTGGTCCCGGAAGCGGCCGCCGCGCTCGGTCCCGGAGGATGGCTGTTGTTCGAATTCGGCTTCGGCCAGGCGGATGGCGTGCGCGCCATCGTCGCGGCCGAGCAGGCGCTGGAGTTGATCGATCTGCGCGCGGACTTGGCCGGCATCCCGCGCATCGCGGTGGCGCGACGACGCCCGGCATCAGACCAGCCGCGCTGACCGTGGCGGCGCGACGCCCGAGTCCCGAGTCCCGAGTCCCGAGTCCCGAGTCCCGAGTCCAGAATTATGAGCTGCCTCTTCTGCCGCGTTGCCGCGAAAGAGCTTCCCGCGAAGCTGATTCACGAAGACGACACGCTGGTCGCCTTCCACGACGTCAACCCCCAGGCGCCGGTGCACGTGCTCATCGTGCCCAGGCGCCACATCGCCACGCTGAACGACGTGTCAGCCGAAGACGATGCCCTGGTGGGCGCGATGCTGCGCAGGGCCGCCGTCATCGCGCGCGACCTGGGCGTCGCGGAGCGGGGCTACCGCACGGTGTTCAACTGCAACCGCGAAGCCGGGCAGACGGTGTTCCACCTGCACCTGCACGTGCTGGGCGGCCGGCCGATGGCCTGGCCCCCGGGCTAGCCGGCCAGGCTCGCCTCCGCCCGCGCGACCACCGTTCGAACCTCGAACGCCGGCGGGTGTTCGAGGTGCTTCTTGACGGCGCACTGATCCGCCGCGCGGACGAGCGCGTCGTGATACTTCGCCGGGAAGTCAGGCGGCACTTCGATGTCGAGCCCAATCCTGCCGACGAGCCCTGTGCGCGGGTCCCGTTCCGTGCGCTGCACGATGCGGATGCCGTCGGTCGGCAGGCCGCGCTGCTTGCAGAACCCGAGGACGTAGATGCCCGCGCAGGTGCCGATCGAGGCCAGAAACAGCGTGAACGGCGCCGGAGCCGAGCCCTCTCCTCCGCCCTGCGGCGGCTGGTCCGTGGCGATGATGTAGGGGCCGATCTCGGCGTCGACGCGAGCGCCGCCGGGGAACGTGATGGTCATATCCATGTAACCCGCCTCCAGATGATTCCGGGGCTCGGCGCCCGTCGCGCGACCCCTTCTACAGATGCGAGGGCGGCGCGTTTGGTGACGGCGCCTCCAGCAGGTAGACGCCCCGATCGGCATCGGGTCCGAATGCGAAATCGACGACCCGGTATCCCCTCGAGAGATACGCGGTGAAGATCTCGCGCGTGGCCATCCGCCACGCGCGCGCCCTTTCCGGCTGCCGCTCGAGCATGTCGGTGAAACGCGGCGGGATCGCCACCGCCAGCCTGGGATCGCTGCGCGCGAGATCGCAGCCGGCGCACACGAGCCAGCCGCCCTCGCGGCCGACGTCATTGACACGCGCCACATCAGCCCAGGCGTCCTCGCCGGCCGGCGCTCTCAAGCCTCCGAGCACGGCTTCCACGCGAGGCGAGCGCATCCGCCACAGCGCGATGAACCGATCCGTGGGCGCGCCCTTGTGGAGCGGGCTGACCGAATCGCCGTAGACGTTGACGACGTACTCTTCGACCTCCACACCAAGCCGCCGGAAATTCAGGCGGGCGTTCACGGCCACGAGGGGATCGAAGGTCCACTCCATCAGGTCGATCCCCATCGCGAGGCTGGCGCGGCGCTGCTCGAGCTTCAGCTCGCGACCGATGCCCGACGCGCGGTACTCGGGCCGCACGCCGAGCATGTGCGACCAGTGCATCGGATGTCCGTCCTTCAGCCCCGGGAACGAAAAGACGAATCCGACCAGCGTGCTGCCGTCGAAAGCTCCGAGCAGGATGGCGCCGCGCTTCAGAGCCGCCACGAACAAGGGAACGCCGACGGCGTCTTCGGGGACCGATGCGCCCCAGATCTCCTGCTCCAGGGCGATCACGTCGCGGTACTCGGGAATCGTGTGGAGCGGGCGGATGGTCGTCACGTTCGGAATTCCCTTCGGCTCGCCTGAGCCCGGGCTCGCTCAGGGCAGGCGGGACTCCGGCAGCAGCAGCGCGGGCAGCTCCGCGAGCGACGCGATCACGGGCACGTCCTCGTAGCCGGGGCCGAGAACGTGCTGCAGTGGGCTGGAGAGGCCGTCGCCGGAACGGCGGACCAGGACGGCGCGCATGCCTATCCGGCGGGCGCCCTCGATGTCGGCCTTCACGCTGTCGCCCACCATGACCGCAGCGGCCGCGGGCTCGCCGACGGCGGCCAGCGCCGCCTCGAAGATCGCCGGGTGCGGCTTCAGGAACCCGAGTTCGGCCGACGAGATCGCCGCCGAGAAGATGCGGTCGAGGGCGAAGTGGGAGGCGAACTCGTCCAGGGGGCGCTGCGTGTTCGAGATCAGCCCGATTTTCAGGCCGGCCTCAGCCAGCCTCCGCAGGACCGGCTCGACGTCGTCGTACAGGAAGAAGTGATGGCAGGCCGCCCACTCGTCGTAGATGTCCCTGGCCGCGAGGTCGGCGCCGGAGCCCCGCCCGCCCATCTGCTCGATGATCGCCCGCGTGTAATCGATGAACAGCTGGGCGTCGTAATTGTGCGCCTTCACTTCGTCGAGCACCGGCGACGCTTTCGCGACGGCCGTCCGGAACAGCGCCGTGTCGACGGCCACGCCGTGGCGGGCGCAGAAGAACCCGTAGCCTTCTCCCTGAAGAGAGGGGCCGGGGTAGATCAGCGTGAAGTCGACGTCGAAGAAGACCGCGCGCGTCATCGTTTCGTCTGCCGGGCACCCGACGGGAACGGCGACCATTATACCGGCCGGGCCTGGCTCGCACGCGGTGTCCAATTTGAGACAGAGGCGCTGCGGGCCTCACCGTATAATGGTCCTGTACCATTCGCGGATCCGGACTGTCGCTTGGCCTGCAGGAGAGTGCATATGGCAAGACGTGTTTCTACGCTCGTGGTCTTCGGAGTCCTCATGGCCGTTACGGCCTCTCTTGCGGTTGCGGCGCCGGTCACCCTTGTCCTGAGGTCGGGCGACCGCGTCAGGGGCGATCTCGTCGATCTCAACGCCGCCGGGTTCGTCCTCAACGTCCGCGGCGCCGAGCAGCAGATCGCGCGCGGCGAGGTGGCGGCGATCGCCTTCGGGAATGCGCAGTTTCCGGCTGCGGAAACCGCGAGGATCCGGGGCGGCCGCCCCTTCGTCGTCCTGACAGGCGGCGACACCTTCGACGGCACCCTCGCCGACATCGGCGGCACCCGCCCGCTGCGCCTCTCGTTCCGCACGCCGGACGGCGACCGCGAGGTGGACTCGGACCAGGTGGCCCGCATCTACTTCGCGACCTGGCAGGGCATGCCCGACTCCGGCGGGGCGACGACGCTGCCCGGGGTGGCGCCGGACCTCGATCCGGGTGGCGCCGGCATGACCGTCGCGGCGAACCCGTGCTGGACAAGCACCGGCCGTTCGGTCCGCCAGGGCCAGCGCGTGACGTTTAACGGCAGCGGGGAAATCCGGCTGAGTGCGGACAGGAACGACATTGCCGGCGTGGCGGGATCGCGCACGGGCCGGACCTCGCCGAATGCGCCGATTCCCGGCACCCTGGTGGGCGCCCTCATCGGCCGCGTCGGCAACAGCCGGCCCTTCGGGATCGGCGACCAGACCATCGCGCTGGGGATGCCAGCGGCCGGCATGCTGTTCCTGGGCATCAATGACGACAACTGCGGCGACAACAGCGGCCAGTTCAGGGTGCAGATCAACCTCCTGAGGTAGCCGGCCAGACAATCGGCCCGGCTCCCTCGGCGGGAAGGCCCGGCGTGGCGCGCGACAACGCGCCGCACCGGGCCTTTTCGCGCTTTCGGGCTAGAATACGAGGATCACCATGGCCGACTGGAAAGACACGCTCAACCTGCCGAAAACCGGCTTCCCGATGAAGGCCAACCTGCAGGCCACCGAGCCGCAGATGCTGGCGCACTGGGACGCCATCGACCTGTACCGCAAGCTCCGCGATCAGCGCCGCGGGGCGCCGGTGTTCATCCTCCACGACGGCCCGCCGTACGCCAACGGCAGCGTCCACCTCGGCACGGCCCTCAACAAGGTCCTGAAAGACGTTGTCGTCCGCTCACGGTCGATGATGGGCTTCGACGCCCCCTACGTCCCGGGGTGGGACTGCCACGGGTTGCCCATCGAGCTGAAGCTGCTCAAGGAACTCGGTCCGAAGAAGAAGGACATGAGCGTGGGCGACCTGCGGCGGGCCTGCCGCGCGTACGCCGCGCGGTTCGTCGACGTGCAGCGCGAGCAGTTCAAGCGACTGGGCGTCATGGGCGACTGGGCCGATCCGTACCTGACGATGGACTACCGGTACCAGGCCGCGATCGTGCGCGCGCTCGGCCGGTTCGTCGAACAGGGCATGGTCTACAAGGGCAAGAAGCCGGTGCACTGGTGCATCCACTGCCGGACGGCCCTGGCCGAGGCCGAAGTCGAATACGAGAACCACACCTCGCCGTCGATTTACGTCGAGTTCCCGCTGAGCCAGGAGGGCGCCGACGCGCTGACCGCGCACCTGCCCGCGCTCGCGGGCCAGCCGGTGTCGGCCCTGATCTGGACGACCACGCCGTGGACGATCCCGTCGAACCTCGCGCTCGCGTTCCACCCGGACGCCCGCTACGGCGCCTACCCGGTTGACGGCCGCGTGGTGATTGTCGCCGAGTCGCTCGCCGATCAGCTGTCGAAGGAGCTGGGCCGGCCGTTCGAGCGCCCTCTGGCCACCGCCACCGGGTCGGCCTTTGAGCACCTCCGCTTCCTCCACCCGTTGTACGGACGCGACTCGATCGGCGTGGTGGCCGACTACGTGACGCTCGACACCGGCACGGGCGTCGTGCACACCGCGCCGGGGCACGGCAGCGACGACTTCCACACCGGCGTGCGGTACGGCCTCGAGATCTACGCGCCGGTCGCGGGCGACGGCCGGTTCACGGAAGAGGTCGAGCGCTTCGCGGGCCTCACGGTGTTCGAGGCGAACCCGATCGTCGAGCGGGCGCTTTCCGATGCGGGCCGGCTCTGGAAAGCCGAAGCCTTCGACCACTCCTACCCGCACTGCTGGCGGTGCCACAACCCGGTGATCTTCCTGGCCACCTCGCAGTGGTTCATCGGGATGGACGACACGGGGCTGCGCGCCAGGGCCGCCGCGGAAACGGGCAAGGTGCAGTGGGTGCCCGCCTGGGGCGGCGAACGCATGCGGAGCATGTTCGAAACGCGCCCCGACTGGTGCATCTCGCGCCAGCGGTCGTGGGGCGTGCCCATCCCCGCCGTCACGTGCACGTCGTGCGGCACGGCGACGCTGACCGGCGCGCTGGTGGCCCGCGCGGCAGACGTGTTCGAGCAGGCGGGCGCCGAGGCCTGGTACGAACGGCCGATCGAGGAGTTCCTGCCGGCCGGCTTCGCGTGCCCGTCCTGCGGCGGATCGGGATTCGAGCGGGAGCGGGACATCCTCGACGTCTGGTTCGATTCGGGATCGAGCCACGAGGCCGTGCTCGCCGTGCACCCCGAACTGCGCTGGCCGGCCGACCTCTACCTGGAGGGCAACGACCAGTACCGCGGGTGGTTCCAGAGTTCGATGCTGGTGGGGCTGGGCACGCGCGGCCGGGCCCCGTACCGCCAGGTGGTGACGCACGGCATGGTGGTCACCGACGCGGGCAAGAAGATGTCGAAGTCGCTCGGGAACGACGTGCCGCCCGAGGACGTCATCCGCAAGAGCGGCGCCGAGATCCTGCGGCTGTGGGTGACGAGCGTCGACTTCCGCGAGGAAGTGCGCTTTGGCCCCGAGATCCTGGCGCGGGTGGTCGAGGCGTACCGCAAGCTCCGCAACACGCTGCGCATCCTGGTGGCCAACCTCGCGGACTTCGATCCGGCCACCGACATGGTGCCGCCGCTGCTCATGGACGAGGTCGATCGGTTCGCGATGGCCCGGTACGGCGAACTCGCGTCGAAGATCATCGCCTCCTACGAGCGGTACGACTTCCCGGCGATCGTCCAGGCGCTGAACGCCTTCGTCGCCGTCGACCTGAGCGCGTTCTACGTGGACGTGACCAAGGACCGCGTCTACACGCTGGCGGCACGCTCCCGCGGCCGCCGGTCCGCGCAGACCGCGATGTTCGCCATGGCCGACGGCCTCGCGCGCCTGATCGCCCCCGTCCTGCCGGTCCTGGCCGAGGAGTACTGGTCGCACCTGCCCGGCGCGCGCGAGGAGTCGGTGCACCTCGCCCAGTTTCCGAAGCAGGTGCACCTGTTCAGGAACGAGGAGCTCGAGGCGCGCTGGTCGCGCCTGCTGAAGCTGCGCGCGGCCGTCAATCTCGAACTCGAGACACTGCGGCAGTCGAAGGCGATCGGCCAGTCGCTCGAGGCCGTCGTGCACCTGCGCGGCGTGGGGCCGATCGCGGACCTGATGGCGAGGCACCGGGACGATCTGCCGGGCCTGTTCATCACGTCGCAGGTCGATGATGCGACCGGCGCGCCGGTGCCCGGCGAGGAGCCCGCCAGCGGCGCCATCTACCACGAGGGCGATGGCAGCTCGGTGCACATCGACGCGGAAAAGGCCGGCGGGAACAAGTGCGACCGCTGCTGGCGCTACGTGCCTGCCGTCTCGATGGCCGCGGGCCGCGAGCGCGTCTGTCCACGCTGCGAGGACGCGCTGGCGGCCGGCCGATGACCGCGCCGGCCGCGGGCGGCGCCCGGAGCGGCCCTCCGCCCAGGCGCTTCCTGCTCGAGCTGTCCCTCGTGGCGGTCATCGTGGCGCTCGACCAGCTGACGAAGCTGCTCGTGCGGCTGGAAATCCCGCTGCACGACAGCGTTCCCGTCATCCCGGGATTCCTGAACCTGGTGCATGTCCGCAACACGGGCGCGGCATTCGGGTTCCTGAACGCAGTGGACTTTCCGTACAAGGCGCCCGTGGTGGCCCTGGCCGCGGCGCTGGCGCTGGCGGGCATCGCGGTGTACGCCGCGCGGCTGGCGTCGCACGAACGGCTGGCGCGCATCGGCCTGGCGCTCATCCTGGGCGGCGCCTTCGGGAACCTGATCGACCGCCTGACGCTCGGTTCCGTCGTCGACTTCGTCGACGTGGTCATCGGCGGCTGGCACTTCTGGGCCTTCAACGTCGCCGACGCGGCCATCACGGTGGGTGTGACGGCCATGCTGGCGGACATGATCGGATTGGACAGGCATGCTTCCAGTACTGTTTGAGCTGGGCCCGATTACGGTCTACAGCTACGGCGTACTCCTGGCGTCGGCGTACCTGCTGGCCCTCTACTACGCGGTGCGGCGGGCGCGGCGGTTCGGCCTCGACGGCAACCGCGTGCTCGACCTGGGCATCTACATCATCATCTCGGCCCTCATCGGCGCCAAGCTGCTGCTGCTCATCGTCGACTTCGACTACTTCTGGCGCCAGCCGGGCGAGTTGTGGACGCTCGTGCGGTCGGGCGGCGTCTTCTACGGGGGCCTCGTGCTCGCGTTCCTCGTGGGCCTCTGGTACGTCCGCAGGCACCGGCTTCCGGTCTGGCCGGTCGCCGACGCCGTGGCCCCCAGCATCGCGCTGGGGCACGTCGTAGGCCGCTTCGGCTGCCTGCTGGCCGGGTGCTGCTACGGGAAGCCGACCTCGCTCCCGTGGGGCATCACGTTCACGGACCCCTTCGCCGCCAGCAACGTCGGCACGCCCCTGCACACGGCGCTGCACCCGACGCAGATGTATGACGCCGGGGCCGAGTTCCTCATCCTCGTGCTCCTGCTCGCGACGGAGCGGTTCTGGCGGCGGCACGCGGGATGGACGTTCTGGGTCTACATCCTGCTCTACGGAATCTCGCGGTTCGCCATCGAGTTCTTCCGCGGCGACCCGCGCGGGGCCACCATGGGTTTCTCCACCTCACAGTGGATCTCGATGGCGCTGGTGCCGCTGTCGTTCGTGATGCTCTACGTGCTGTCGCGCACGCGGCCCGCGGCCGTGCCGGCTGCCGCAGCCGCGCCGCACGGGCCGCCGGGCCGCCGGAAGAAGCGCGGCCGCTGACAGGCGCGAGGCCATGGACCATCACGACCTGCTGGTGAGCGCCGAACAGGCGGGGCTCCGCCTCGATCAGTTCCTCGTGGGCGAGCTGCCGGGGCACTCCCGTTCGCAGATCCAGCGCCTCATCAAGGACGGCCGCGTCCAGGTGGCCGGCCGCGAGGCGAAGGCGAACTACGTCATCCGGCCCGGAGACGCGATTGCCATCGACGTGCCGGCACCCGTCGCCGCTCTGCCCGAGCCCGAACCCCTGCCTCTCGACGTCCTCTTCGAGGACGCCGACGTCATCGTCGTCAACAAGGCGGCAGGCATGGTGGTGCACCCGGCGCCGGGGCATGGCGGAGGGACGCTGGTCAATGCCCTGCTGCACCACGTGGACGACCTGAGCGGCGTCGGCGGCGAACTGCGGCCGGGCATCGTTCACCGGCTCGATCGGGGCACGTCAGGCGTCATGGTGGTCGCCAAGCACGACGCGTCGCACCGCGAGATGGCGCGCCAGTTCCACGATCGCGAGGTCGAGAAGGAGTACGAGGCGCTCGTGTGGGGCCTGGTGCACCAGGGCCGGCGCATCGACGCGGCCATCGGGCGCGATCCGAACGACCGGAAGAAGATGTCCAACCGGGCCAGGTTCGCGCGGTCCGCGGTGACGCGCATCACGTTCTCGCGGTTTCTGGACGGCGTGTCGTACCTCCACGTGGCCATCGCCACCGGCCGGACGCACCAGATCCGGGTGCACCTGAGCGGCATCGGCCATCCGATTGTCGGCGACACGGTCTACGGCGGCGTGCGGCGGGTGATGCCGGCGCATCTCCGGGCCGTGCAGCGGCTCGAGCGCCCATTCCTGCACGCGCGGCGGCTGGCGTTCACGCACCCGGCCGATCCGGATCGGCGGCTCGAATTCACCGCGCCGCTGCCGGAGGACCTGCAGAGCGTGCTGGACGAACTCGTCGCGCGGGCCGAGGCGAAGAAGACGAAGTAGCGGCGACTATCGTTCGAGGGCGCTCCCGAGCGACGCCGGCCGCGGCCTCGAGCTCAGCCACACGTTCCGGTACGTCGCGCCGACGATGACCGACATCTCGCCCCCGCTGCCGACCGGTGCACCCAGGTACGCCACGTGGCGCGAGGGGTTGTACGCGTTCCCGACCGGCAGCGACTGGTCGTAGAATTTCGCGCCGTTGATGCCCTCGGAGACTTCGAGGCGGAACCCACTGCTCCAGCTGCCTTTCCAGAAGTAGGTCTTCGACGGGTCGAGCAGGAACACCATCGAGTACCGGACGGCCGTGTCGGGTTCGATTTTGTACAGGTCGCCGCCGCCGAACATCGCGCGGAACTGGATGCAGTTGGGAGGGTTCCCTTCCAGGCCCCTGTACTGCCCGTCGATGCGCCAGTTGTTGGAGGTGTAGTCGCCGTCGCCGTCCTGCATGCCGAAAATCTTCGGCTTGTTCACCGAGAAGCCCGCCGCCACGGGGATGTTGGGCCGCAAGCCCTCGACCTCCATCGAGAATTCGCCGGACGTGATCGTCTGCGGCAGTCGGTAGCGAACGTAGCTGTTGGACGAGTCCAGCCTGAGGCCTTTCTCCGGGATGAACGTCGTGGATCCCACGCGCTCGCCTACCGTCTCGCCGCCGATGAGCGGGTCGAACAACTCGCCGGGCATGTTGTAGCCTGCGATCCTGGTCTTGAAGGAGGCCGTGGCCGACCATGCGGAGGTCACGCCGCCCTGGGATGTCCGGGCGCGCCAGTACATCCTCGTGGCCGGCTGCAGATCGGTGTCGACCGTGAAGCTCGTCTTCCCGCCCGGATCCTCGGGCACCCCGGTCTTGTTCACAATGACCGCGAAGTAGGCGCTGGACGAGCCCCCGCTGACGGTGAAGTTGGTGTTATCGGCGATCTGGAACTCGTACACGCGCGCGCCGCTCGACCCGGACGACGTGCTGTTGCGCACGATCAGGGTCGGCCTCAACGTGGCCAGTTGCGTGTTCTCGGCCGGCGAGTCCGACGCTGGGGCGGTCAACGCCGAACTGCCTCCCGACGAGCCGGACGGCGAGGTCGGCGTCAGCTGAATGGTCTTCGGTTCGGTCGATCCGCCGTCACACCCCACGCTCGCCAGAAATGCCGCCGCTGCGACCGCCCACACCACTGGTCTCACACTGGCCTCCTTGACCGGTCGAGCATGGCACCTCTGCCGACGCATCGGGGACCGGTCATTTATCTCATAGTAATTCATGGGCCGGCTCCGGGCCAAGAGTTCGCACGCGTCGACTGGCGCGGCGCGCCGGCCGTGCGCTAAGCTGCGCCGGGGCCGCATCACGCGCCCCGGCGCAGGACTGGAGACCAGCGATGAGCGAGCGCGGGGGCACACGGCTGTCTTCGACGGAGTCCTTCAAGGGGCGCATCTTCACCGTCACCGTCGATCGCGTGACGATGCCGAACGGCCGGACTGTGACCCTGGACATGGTCCGCCATCCCGGTTCCGTAGTCCTGATTCCGATGCAGGACGACGGGCGTGTCGTCCTGATCCGGCAGTACCGCTACGCGCTCGACCGCTGGATCTGGGAACTGCCCGCGGGCAGCCTGGACGCGGGCGAAGACGCGGCCGCGGCCGCCGCCCGCGAGTGCGAGGAGGAGATCGGCCTGGTTCCCGGCCGCGTAGAGTTCGTCGGGGCGTGGTACCCGACGCCGGGGTTCTGCACCGAGGTGATGAACTACTACCGCCTCAGCGATCTGCGCGAACGCGGCGCCGACGATGCACCGGCGCACAAGGACGACGACGAGGACATCCGCGTCCACGTCTTCGAGCTCGACGAGGCCCGCGCCATGGTCCGCCGCCGCGACATCGTCGATCTGAAGACCGCGTGGGGGCTGACGCTGGTCTGAAGCGCGTGCGCGCGTCCGCGAGCACGTTTTCGCGCGATGTTCGCCCGAAGATGCGCGCCTGCGCGTCCCGGGCGCCGATCGGGCGTATGATGAGAGGTACTTCCTCTCCATGCCTGCCGGAGTGGTGAGCGTGCCGCGCCGCGGTCTGAAGTCGGCCGGCTCCCGAGGTTCTTCAGCAAGGATTCCGCTCGATGCAACACCCGCCGCAACAGCATCCGAAGGGCACCAGCGCGCGTGTCCTCCTGTCCTCCGTGTTCGGCCCGTACGCCCAGGACGACGAATTCGGCAGCCGGTCGATCAACCCGATGGAGCTGTACCACAACCAGGTGACGCGCGAGCAGGGCCCGTTCTCGCTGCGCATGTTCCACCGGTCGTGGGGCATCATCTTCATCCAGCACAACATCTCCGCGCCGTGCGCCGTGCTCGACTTCCCCACCCGCGAGCGCTTCGTCGAGGAGCTCAAGGCCCACCACTACGACATCGTCGGCATCTCGAGCATCATCGTGAACGTCGGCAAGGTGCGCGAGATGTGCCGCCTCGTGCGCGAGCACTCGCCGCACTCGACGGTGGTGGTCGGCGGGCACGTGACCGCGATCCCGGGCATCCAGCACATGATCGACGCGGACCACGTGGTGAAGGGCGAAGGCGTGTCGTGGTTCCGGGAGTACCTGGGCGAGCCCGCCGACGCGCCCATCCAGCACCCCGTCATCCCGTCGTCGTTCGGGTTCCGCGTGATGGGCCTTCGCGGGCCGAAGGGCGGCGGCAGCCCGGCGGCGACGATCATCCCGTCAGTGGGATGCCCGATGGGATGCAACTTCTGCACGACGTCGGCCTTCTTCGGCGGCAAGGGCAAGGTGGTCAACTTCTTCGAGAAGGGCCAGGAGATCTTTGGCGCCATGTGCGACGCCGAGGAGCGGCTCGGCGTGAAGTCCTTCTTCGTGATGGACGAGAACTTCCTGCTCTACAAGGCGCGCGCGATGGAGCTGCTCGAGCAGATGAAGTCGGCGCACAAGGCGTGGTCGCTGTACGTCTTCTCCTCGGCCAACGCGCTGAAGAAATACTCGATGCGCGAACTGGTCGAGCTGGGCATCAGCTGGGTGTGGATGGGGCTGGAATCGCCCGAGAGCCAGTACCAGAAGCTGGACGGCACCGACACGGTCGCGCTGACGAAGGAACTGCAGTCCCACGGCATCGGCGTGCTCGGGTCGACGATCGTCGGCCTCGAGCACCACACGCCGGAGAACATCGCGCGCGAGATCGAGCATGCCGTGCTGCACGACACGGACTTCCACCAGTTCATGCTCTACACGCCGGTCCCCGGCACGCCGCTCTACGACGAGATGCTCGACGAGGGCCGATTACTGGCGGATGTGGACCTCGCCGACATCCACGGGCAGGACCACTTCAACTTCCAGCACGCGGCCATCCCCCGCGAGGAGTCGAAGCGGCTTCTCGACTGGGCCTTCCAGCTCGACTACGAGCGCAACGGCCCGAGCGTCTACCGCCTCGCCAAGACGATGCTCGAGGGCTGGAAGAAGTACCGCTTCGACCCCGATCCCCGCGTGCGGGAGCGCGTCCGCGATGCGGGGCACGGCCTGCGCGGCGGCTACGGCGCGGCGCTGTTCGCGATGGAGAAGTACCTCCGGACGTCGAACGCCGAGGTGAGCCGGAAGATCCGCGACCTGCGCAAAGAGATGGAGCAGGAACTCGGCGTGGCCCAGCGATGGATGAACCGCGTGGCCGGTCCCGCAGTGCTGTGGCTCGCCCGCCGCGACGCACGCAAGTACCCGCACGGGAAGCGGATCGAGCCGATGACGTTCCTCGAACGCCGCAACTGGCCGAAGACGGCCTAGGCTCCCAGCCTGACCGCCTCCTCGAGCGTGGCGATGTGAATGGCCGCGGTGTCTTCGACGCGCCGGGCGTAGCCGCCGGCGAACACGATCACGGCCGGGACCCCGGCGTCACGAGCGGATGACAGGACGAGAAAATCCCGGCCCCTCAGGCCTTCGTACGTCAGGCACAACCCGCCCAGCTGATCGTCGACGTACGGGTCCGCACCCGCCACGTAGACGATGAGATCCGGCCGGCTGGCAAATACGACGGGCAGCGCTCGTTCGAGGGCGTGCAGGTATTCGCGGTCGCCGGTGCCATCGGGAAGCCCGACGTCCAGCGACCCTCGGGGCTTCACGTGCGGGTAGTTGTGCTCCTGGTGGATGGAGAAGGTGAACACCGACGCGTCGCCCTCGAAGATGAAGGCGGTGCCGTTCCCCTGGTGCACGTCCACGTCGACGACGGCGGCGCGGCTGATGACCCCGTCGCGCTGGAGCACGCGGACGGCGACGGCGACATCGTTGTAGAGGCAGAAGCCTTCGCCGTGAGACGGGAACGCGTGATGGAACCCGCCTCCCAGGTTCGCCGCGGCGTCAAGACGCGGCGCTCCGGCGTCACCGCCCACGGGGCCGCCCTTCGGCCGGCGCCTCGCCTCGACCGCCAGCCGGGCTGCGGCAATCGTGCCGCCCGCCATGAGCCGGAAACCCTCCGCGACCTCCCGTGACCACGGCAATTCGAGCAGCGCGAGTTCTGACGCGCGGAAACCGCCGTCGCGCGTCTTCTGGAGGTAGTCGCCGGTGTGGACCAGCGCCAGATCGTCCCAGGCGGCCGGCTCGGGCTCGACAAGCGACGCCGGACTGGCCAGGCCGGTTGACGCGAGGCCATCGCGCACCTTCGCGTACTTCCCCATGTGGAAGACGTGCGCCCCGATGTCGACCTCGTACCGGTCGGAATAGACGATGTCCACGCGCGACCACTATCCCCGGACACCGGCGGGGCCGCCTGCCGCCGGAGCGGAGCCCTCCGGGCCGTCGGGCGGCGATGCGGGCGCCGGCTGCAGCGCCAGCGCGAGGACTTCGTCGATCGTGGTCACGAAGTGCACCGTCATGTCGCGCCGCAGGTCCTCGCTGATGTCCTCGTTGATGTTCTTCTCGTTCTGCCAGGGCAGCGCCACCTCGCGGATGCCGACCCGCCTGGCGGCCAGGACCTTCTCCTTGATGCCGCCGACCGGAAGCACCCTGCCACTCAGCGTGATTTCACCGGTCATCGCCAGGTCGCCGCGAACCGGCCTGCCGGTGATTTCCGAGGCGATGGCGGTCACCATCGCCACGCCGGCCGAGGGGCCGTCCTTCGGGATGGCCCCGGAGGGCACGTGGAGATGGAGTTCGGCGTCGCGGAAGAAATCCCCAGCGACGCCGTAGCGATCCGCGTTCGCGCGGAACCAGGACAGGGCGGCCCTGGCGGACTCTTTCATCACGTCGCCGAGGTGACCGGTCAGCGTGAGCAACCCGCCGCCCGGCATGCGGGACGCCTCGATGAACAGCACCTCGCCGCCGGTGGGCGTCCATGCGAGTCCGATGGACACGCCCGGGTACTTCGTGCGTTCCTCGACCTCCTCGTCGAGGAACCGCGGAGCGCCGAGCAGCTCGGTCACCAGTTCGGGGGCCACCGTGACGGGCTCCTCCCGGCCCTCCGCCCGCATGCGCGCCACCTTGCGGCACAGGGCCGCGATCTCGCGTTCCAGGTTCCGCACACCGGCCTCCCGGGTGTACCCGCGAATCACGGTGCGCAGGGCGTCGGTCGAGAAGCGGATGAACTCGGGGGTCAGGCCGTGGTTCTCCACCTGCTTGGCCACGAGGTGCTCGACGGCGATCTCGAGCTTCTCCTCCTCGGTGTAGCCGGGCAGTTCGAGCACCTCCATGCGATCGCGCAGCGCCGGCGGGACCGGGTCGAGGACGTTCGCGGTCGTGATGAACAGCACCTCCGACAGGTCGAAGGGGACGTCGAGATAGTGGTCGCGGAACGTGTTGTTCTGCTCGGGGTCGAGCACCTCGAGCAGCGCCGAAGCCGGATCGCCCCTGAAGTCCGAGCCCAGCTTGTCGATCTCGTCGAGGATGAAGACGGGGTTCTTCGACTCCGCGCGGCGCAGGCCCTGAATCACCTGTCCGGGGAGGGCGCCGATGTACGTGCGCCGGTGGCCGCGGATTTCGGCTTCGTCACGCATGCCGCCGAGGGAGACGCGGACGAACTTGCGGCCGAGGGACGTCGCGATCGACTTCGCCAGCGACGTCTTGCCCACGCCGGGCGGCCCCACGAAGCAGAGGATGGGTCCCTTCACGGCGGGGTTGAGCTTGCGCACCGCGAGGTACTCGAGGATCCGGTCCTTCGCCTTCACGAGGTCCGAATGGTCGGCGTCGAGGATGGCTTTCGTGCGCGGGAGATCGATCACCTCGTCGGCGCGCTTCGCCCACGGCAGCGCGATCAGCCAGTCGATGTAGGTGCGCGCCACGGTGTACTCGGCGGCGGCCACCGGCATCTTGGCCAGGCGGTCCAGCTCGCGGACCGCTTCCTTCTTCACCGGCTCCGGCATGCCGGCGGCGTCGATCTTCTCCCGCAACTCTTCGATCTCCTTCGCCTGGTCGTCGCCCTCGCCGAGCTCGCGCTGAATGGCCTTGAGCTGCTCCCGCAGGAAGTAGTCGCGCTGGTTCTTGCCGAGTTCCGACTGCACCTGCGACTGGATCTTCGACCCGAGCTCGAGAACCTCGAGCTCCTTGATGAGGATGCGGTTCAGGGTGGCCATGCGCTCGCGGAGATCGAGCGATTCGAGCATCTCCTGCTTGAGCGCCGTGGTGATCGTGCTCAGGCTCGACGCGATGAAATCGGTGAGCCGGCCGGGCTCGGTGATGCTGAGCGCGAGCGTCTGCAGGTCGTCGGAGAGCAGCGGCGACAGCGACACGACCTGCTGAAAGTTCGACTTGATGTTCCGCTGCATCGCGTCGATTTCCAGGCGGTCGGCGTCGAGTGTCGTCTCGGCGGCGCGGCGGACGCGCCCGCGCAGGTAGGGCGAGGTGGCGACGAGCTCGTCGATGTGGACCCGCGCGAGCCCCTGCACGATCAGCCTGAGGCTGCCGTCGGGCAGCTTGAACATCTTGTGGATGTGCGTGGCCGTGCCGACGGCGTACAGATCCGCCTGCCCCGGCTCCTCGACCGCGGCGTCGCGCTGCGTGCAGACGGCGATGAGCTTTCCCGCCCCGATGGCTTCGTCAATCAGGCGCACTGAACTCTCGCGCGCCACGGCCAGCGGCATGAAGGAGCTCGGGAACAGCACCGTGTCGCGGAGCGGCAGGACCGGCAGCTCCGGCGGGACGACGAGGGCCTTCTCGACCTCGCCCACGTCCTCCAGCTGGGTTGTTTCTGGTGTGTCGCTCATCGGCATCCCTCAGACAGCCGCACAGCGGACGGACGGCCGCCCGGCTGCGACGGGCCGGAAAAGGGGCGGGCCGCCGGCCGCACTCGGCCGGCGGCCCGCGTGAAGAATGCCGCAGTTAGCCGGAGATGTCAAAGAAGAG
>Ga0209254_10000457_pt1 | contig 32857 bp, 34 predicted proteins | sample FrelakmetDIP11DI_FD_187148 | JGI IMG/M metagenome (GOLD analysis project Ga0209254, IMG submission 187148) | Freshwater lake sediment microbial communities from the University of Notre Dame, USA, for methane emissions studies - DIP11 DI (SPAdes)... | ecosystem: Environmental > Aquatic >... | reverse complement strand
TTAAATTGATCAGAATTTAAAATTAGTAAAATTCCGTTACCCGGTTAATCAAATACCTTAAGCTGACGTAAGACTATTATGTGCCTGCCGGTTTGGCACAGAAGAGATTAATCAACTTTCCAGACTGATCCGCTGTTCAGCAGATCATCCATATTCTTTATTTTCGATGCTTTCTTAACCTCTGCGATCTGATTCTCGAGATCGGTTTCATATATTGGCCCGGGAACCGACCTTATCACCCCTAATGCAACCGGGTATTCGGGATATCTCATGTTTGCCAGCATGAACTGGATTCCGGAATTGGGTTCGTAAGCGTTGTGTATGAGTATATCCTTTTCAGTAATGCCATTTTCACCCAGTTTAACCACTCTGAGCTTAAGTCCATCAAGGATCAGTCCTTTGTCGTTCTCTTTTCCAAATATCATTGATTTACCATGGCTTAGTATCAGCGTCCTGTCGTCCCTAACCTCTTTACCGGTTACATTTTCATGAATACCGTCATTGAAAATCACACAGTTCTGAAGCACTTCCACAACTGAAGTGCCTTTATGCTTTGCTGCTTGAATATAGATCTGAGTGGAAAGCGACACATTTGAATCGAGTGTTCTGGCAAAGAACTTACCTCTTGCCCCTATTACAAGTTCACCTACCGAAAAAGGCTCTTCAACTGTCCCGAAAGGTGATGTTTTGGTTACCAGGCCCCTCTCGGAAGTCGGAGAATACTGACCTTTTGTAAGACCATATATCTCATTGTTGAAGAGTATAATATTTATATCTATATTGCGGCGGACCACGTGGATGAAATGATTTCCTCCGATAGCAAGCGCATCTCCGTCGCCTGTTATCTGCCATACTGAAAGTTCCGGATTTGCTATTTTCACTCCGCTGGCAATTGCCGAAGCCCGGCCATGGATTCCATGAAATCCGTAGGTGTTCATGTAATAAGGAAACCGGGAAGAACAGCCGATCCCCGAGATAAAGGCGAATTTTTCCCTTGGTATCCCCAGTTCAACGAGCGCTTTCTGAACAGAGTTGAGTACTGCATGGTCTCCGCATCCAGGGCACCAGCGGACCTCCTGGTCGCTTTTAAAATCCTTGAGAGTTAACTGAGTTGAATTTGTTTCGGTCATAGTTTTACTTTTCCAATAGTTTCAAGCACTTTTCCTTGATTTCCCTGATTGTAAATGGGAGTCCCTGAACTTTATTTATTTGTTCATAATGGAATTCAGGATATTTCATCCGCAGATAATTGGCAAACTGGCCTAAATTCAGTTCACAAACCACAATCTTTTTGAATCTGCTGAAAACCTCTCCGACATTGCGGGGAAGAGGATTTAAATAGTTGAAAGTGACATTACTTATTTTATGGCCTTCAGCCTGCAATTCACGGACTGCCATAACACGGTAACCATAGGAACCACCCCATCCCACTACCAGAAGATCGCCAGATTCTTCGCCGCTTACTGTAAGATCAGGGACTTTCTGAACAACCCTGGCGATTTTCTCTTCCCTGAGGTTGACCATCAGTTCATGGTTATCAGGCGTATAAGATACAGTTCCTTTAACTGTCTTTTCAAGTCCTCCAATACGGTGCTCGAGACCTGCTGTACCCGGAACAGCCCAGAATCTCGAAAGTCTTTCAGTATCCCTTTTATAGGGAAGATAAGGAAGCTCTCTGTTTGTTGCAAAAGGAGGCTTGATTTCCGGCAGATCGCTCATTGCCGGAATTCTCCAGGGTTCTGTTCCATTGGCAAGATATCCGTCGGTAAGAAGAATTACCGGAGTCATGTGCTCAAGAGCAATCCTGGCTGCCTCAAATGCACAACGGAAACAGTCGGAAGGGGTACTTGCCGCAAGAACGACTACAGGGCATTCCCCGTTCCTTCCGAACAGGGCCTGCATGAGGTCGGCCTGTTCTGTCTTTGTTGGAAGACCTGTCGATGGACCTCCCCGTTGAACATCAATAATGACTATCGGCAACTCGGTCATTACAGCAAGGCCAATAGCTTCCGATTTTAAAGCCAGCCCTGGGCCCGAGGTGGATGTCACCGCCAGCATTCCGGCAAAACTCGCCCCAAGGGCAGTGCAGATACCTGATATTTCATCTTCAGCCTGAAAACTTTTTACACCAAGATCTTTCCTTGCGGCAAGCTCCTCCAGTATCCCCGTAGCAGGAGTAATCGGGTAGGAACCAATATAGAGCTGAAGTTTCGCTTTTTCTGCAGCAGCAAGCAATCCCCATGCTGTTGCGGTATTCCCGGAAATGCTCCGGTACATGCCTTTGGCTATTACTGCCGGATTTATCCTGATCGGAGCAAGGGCTTCAATTGTCTCAGCATAATAATATCCTGCCCTGAGAGCAATTTTATTTGCTCCAGCTATCTCTGGGTTACTGCTGAATTTCTTTTCAAAATACTGTTCAGTGTACCTTAGCTTACGGTCAAAAAGCCAGTAAACCATCCCAAGTGCAAACATGTTCTTGGTCCTTAGAACAGTTTTGGGATCAAGCCCAAAATCCTTAAGGGCTTCCTTCACCATTGACGTTATGGGAGCCGCAATAAGGTTAAAATGATCAAGATTATCCTCCACAATTGGGTCTTTTATGTACCCTGCTTTTTCTATGTTCTTTTCGGTAAAATTATCCTTGTCATATATTATGGTGCCTCCTGATTTGATCCACTTTATATTGGCACGGATGGCAGCAGGATTCATGGCAACGAGCACATCGGCGTTATCGCCCGGTGTAAATATCTCAGTATGACCCATATGAATCTGATATCCTGAAACACCGCCAACAGTTCCCTGGGGAGCGCGTATCTCAGCAGGATAATCCGGAAAAGTAGTCAGATCATTTCCGTATAAAGCCGCAGTATCCGAAAAAAGTGAACCGGTCAGCTGCATTCCGTCTCCCGAATCACCCGAAAACCTTATTACTACATCTTCCCGTTCAATAACCTTAGATTTTTTGCCCATGGTACCTTACAAATTATTAAAAGCAAGTTATTTTTTTGATTATTCTCAGTTTCTGCTCCTGACAAAAATAAGCTAATTAATGATCGAAAAACCAATTATTACCTGATAATCAACTATGATTTTGATCATATTGAGCTGACTGTTTTGACCAGGTTACAGGAGGAGGGTTTGTGACAAACTATCAGCTCCATATATCAGCTTTCTTCAGGTTTATCTCACCTTCAAAAAACATTCTTGCTATCTTCTCAAAATATGTCGTATAATCTGAAATAAAGAACTGGTCATGCGCATTTCCTGAATCATTCAACATCTTGTTCTTTTCAAGCGTTTCCCTTAAGACCATAGATACAATTCGTGCGGAATCGACAACTTCAACATTAAAATTAAAAAATTTGCTGATCTGATTCTTTATGATTGGGTAATGTGTACATCCGAGTATAAGGGCTTCTATACCTGCAAGTGTCTCATCCGAAAGATAGGTACGTATAATTGCATTGCTGATATCATCGAAGATAAAGCCTTCCTCAATCATAGGTACCAGCAAAGGTGTGGCCATCGAAACTACCGTTGTCTGGGGTGACATGTCCTTTAATTTCTGATCATATGTTCCGGAACTTATTGTTCTCTTTGTGCCAATGACCCCAATTTTTCTGAAATTCCTGGTACTCAGGTAATTTACAACCGGGTCAATTACGTCTATAAGTATCGCCCTGTCCTGAAATTCCTTTTTCAATGTGTCAAATGCGGAGGCTGAAGCAGAGTTACAGGCAACCAGAACAACTTTAGCGTTCTGATTCAGGAGGAATTCGGTTATCCTGCCAGAGTAATACCTGATCGCTTCAGCTGATTTATCGCCATACGGTAAATGAGCTGTATCTCCGAAATAGACCAGGCTTTCGCCAGGAAGTATTTGCTTGATTGCATGGGCGACTGTCAGTCCCCCGACTCCTGAATCAAAAATCCCCACGGGTTGTTCTTTCATCATGCCAATATATTAAAAAAATGACCATCCGCCTTCCGGTGGATGGTCATCGGTTTATTATCCGGAATTTATTTTAAGCCAAGCTTTGCTTTGGCAAGCGACATTATATCAGTGCTTTTAGTATCGTCAAAATAAATTATCTGGGGTTGAGACAGATCAAAAACATAGATAAATCCGTTTGATTTTCCAACTTCCCTGATAGCTTTGTCAGCCTTATCAGTTACCGGAGTAAAAAGTGAAACCTGTTTTTCCTGCATCTGATTCTGGGCATTGGTCTGAAATTCAGTCAACCTTCTCTGGTAATCCTGAAGTTCCTGTTCCTTGGTCTGCCGTACCAGATCGGTAAGGTTCTTGCCATCTTTGAGATATGCTTCGTATTTGGTATTTAATTCGACCTGTAAAAGTTCGGCTGCATTTTGAAGTTCAGTATTGAGTTTTTCGAGTGTCACTCTGGCTGAATCAAATTCAGGCATTGCCTGAATAAGTTCATTCCTGTTAATGTGACCGAATTTCAAACTCTGAGCGAAGGCGCTCTGTCCCACAAACATAACTGCGATGATAAGCGCTGCTATTGTAATAAATCTTTTCATTCTTGATTCCATTTTATAAAATATTTGCAAAAGTAGTTAATTAATTCTTATAACCTAATTTTTCCAGAACCTGATCGCTTATATCAAATTTAGGGTTGGCAAACAAAATGTTGCCACCTGAAGCAGTGTCAAAAATAGCAGCGTAGCTTCCTTCCGCAGCGATGGTTTTAATAGCTTTCAGTATCTCATCCTGTATTGGTTTAACAAGCTCTTCCCTCTTTTTAAAAAGTTCTCCTTCGACTCCGAAATATTTGTTCTGCAATTCTTTCATCTCTTTTTCTTTGGTTATGATCGCTTCTTCCCTTTTTGTTTTCATATCCTGCGAAAGAAGCACAACATCATTCTGATAAGATTTGTACATCTGCTCAACAACTGCATACCCGTCGGCAACCTCTTTTTCCCATTGCTTCGATAAATTTTCAAGCTGCTCCTGTGCTTTATTAAAAGCAGGAATGTTCTTCCTTATATATTCGGAATCCACAAATGCATATTTCTGAGCTGCGGCAAAAACCGAAGTCATAACTGCAAACACAATAAAAACAACTATTCTTTTCATAACATTAATTTTTAAATTTAAATGATTAAAACTGCTGACCCATTGTAAAATGAAACTGTCCTCCGCTTGCATCCGGGTAGCGGATCGGATCATCAACAGGATCAAAACCATAACCCCAGTCAACACCAAGCAGTCCGAACATCGGGAGGTTAGCCCGTACCCCGAAACCTATGGACCTGTGCATTTTGAACGGATTGTATTCCTGAAGCTCATACCAGGCTTTACCCGCTTCAAGGAAGGTTAGCAAATAAATTGTTGCCTGTTGATTTAGTGAAACAGGGTACCTGAGTTCAACCCCGATTTTTGAATATACGTTACCTGTTGGAGATCCTGTTTTCCTGTCAGTGGGGGTTACCGATCCGTCAATATATCCCCTCAGCGAAATTATTTCCCTTCCGTAAAGACTGTAACCGCTCATCCCGCTTCCTCCAACATAAAAGTTCTCAAATGGGGAAGGTCCTATATCCGGATTATAGTAACCCAGGTATCCGAAAGCAAATTTGGCGTTAAGCACAAGCTTGTCATCCTGTGAAATAGGATAGAAATAGTCTGCTTTGAACACCCATTTATGAAACTCAATCCATTTGTATTTCTCCTCATCCGGCGCTCCTGCCATATTGGTACCGCTTATCGCCGACCATGGAGGTGTCAGCTGGAGCGAAAGAGAAAATGTTGATCCGCTCCTCGGATAAATAAGGTTGGGACTTGTCGAAAACCTTGTAAGCTTTGTCGTGAGCGTCAACATGTTGGATATCCCGTTAGAAAAAAGGAAATTATAATAGGTGAAATCGTTAAGGTCATATCTTTGAAAAGCTAATTCGCCATAAAGAGAAAAATAATCATCGGGCCACTCAAGTTGTTTTCCAAGTCCGACGCTTGCACCGTTGGTTGTCATAGACTGGTAATTTTTGCTTTCCGGCTTCTGCCCGTTTGTGTTAAGCGACCTGTAATATGATGCAGTGAAGGAATTTCGTTTTTTCCCTCCAAGCCACGGTTCCATGAATGAAATATTATATGACTGGTAAAGCCGCCCGTTGGATGATATCCTGAGGTTAAGCGACTGGCCGTCTCCTGAAGGATAGGGTCTCCACTCCTTAAGGTTGAAGAAATTTCGCATCGAAAAATTGTTGAACCTGACACCTACAGTACCTACAAGCATTCCGGCTCCCCATCCGCCTGAAATTTCAAACTGATCGTTTGCCCTCTCCTCAAGCTTATACAGCAGGTCTACCGTACCATTTGCCGGATCGGGAACAACATTGGGATTAATTTTTTCAGGATCAAAATGGCCAATCACACCCAGCTGGCGAATAGACCTTATTATCTTATCCTTGCTGAAAAGATCCCCAGGCAGGGTATAGAGTTCGCGCCTTGCTACATGCTCGTTGGTTCTTGTATTTCCGGCAATAATAATATTGTTAAGGTATGCCTGGTCTCCCTCGAATATCCTTATTTCAAGATCAACCGAATCATTTTCTATTTTTGACTCAACAGGGGTCAGTCTTGAGAACAGGTAACCGAAATCCTGATACAAATTGCTGACAGCATCCTGTGCACCTGATGATCCATTAAGCCTGTCGGCTAAATGTGACTGGTTGTAAACAGATCCCTTTTCGACATTCAGAACCTTTTCGAGATCTTCCTTTCTGTAAACACTGTTACCGACCCAGTTGATGTCCCTCAGAAAATACTGCTTCCCCTCATCCAGTTTAATTAAAAGCCCGACACGGTCCTCGGATACCGGGTACAGGGAATCACCGAGTATCTTAAAATCCTTATACCCGTTATCATTATAATAGGTATAGAGTTTATCCTTATCCTCATCATATTTTTCCGAGATAAATTTCGATGCCTTGAAGAAATTAAGGTTTTTCGCCTTCGTATTTTTCATCTTACGCTGAAGTTGCTGGGTTGTGAAATTTTCATTCCCGACAAACGTGATTTCAGCTATTTTCACCTTCTCCTTTTTATCGACATCTACATTAAGGATTATATTATTAGGTTGTGAGGGATCATCTTTCTGAATAAATTCGACAGTTGTATTGAGGAATCCTTTTTCGATAAAATGATCCGTTATAATCTTTCTTGTATTGGTTAACTGGTAAGAGGTAAGCTGTGATCCCACAGGCATATTGATCTTCTCAGTGAGATCCTGGATTTCCGAGTTTTTTAACCCGTTATATTTGACTGATGAGATCCTCGGTCTCTCCTGAAGCGCAATATCGAGAAAAACAGTATCGGAAACAGTTTTGACAATATTGATCCGAACATCGGAGAAAAGGCCCTGCTGCCATAATTTCTTTACTGCATTTGTTATGGCATCACCGGGAACAACTACTTGCTGACCCGGACGCAAACCTGAAATTCCGATAAGGGCATTAGTATCGAGAAACCTTACACCTGAAACGGAAACTCCGCCAATAATATAATCGTAAGAATTGGAATAATCGATGATCTCCTCTTTCTCCTGCGACAGCAGAGCAATGTTCGAAAGAACCAGAAATGCTGCCAGAAAAATCCTTTTCATTTTATTAATCACCATCATAAGATCATTTATCCTAAAGCTGTTCACTTGTTTTTCCAAATCTTCTTTCTCTTTTCTGGAAATCAATTATTGCCTTATAAAATTCTTCCTTACTAAAATCGGGCCAAAGTATTTCCGTAAAGTATAACTCCGTATAAGCCAGCTGCCATAATAGAAAATTACTTATCCGGATTTCCCCACTTGTCCTGATCATCAATTCGGGATCGGGAATTCCGTATGTGGTAAGGTGTTTTTCGAAGTTCTCTTCAGTTACCCTGTCCGGATCCATCCTGCCGTTGATTATTTCAGCCGAGAGCTTCTTTGCAGCTTCAGTTATCTCCCATCTGGAGCTGTAGCTCATGGCAATAATAAGATTGAGCCCCCCGGAGACTGAAGTAAGATTGATAGTTTCCATCAGCCTCTTTCTTAAATCAACTGACAGACGTTCAACATCCCCGATTGCAGTCAGTCTGATATCATTCTTAATCATTGTATCAGTTTCTTCATTCAGCGACTGCACCATTATGCCCATTAAAGCAGAAACCTCTTCGTCGGGCCTGCCCCAGTTTTCAGTTGAAAAAGCATAAAGTGTAAGGTATTTTATTTTCAGTTCAGCGGCAGTCTCAATAATTTCCCTGACTGCTTTTACTCCCTGATGATGTCCAAATATCCTGTCCATCCCCCTCTGCCTTGCCCACCTTCCGTTACCATCCATTATTATTGCTACATGCGAGGGGAGTCTGTCAGTGTTAATCTGTTCTAAAAAGGACATAATTCATCGTCTTCTTGATTCATCCTCATCCTTAAAGGCCGGACAACCTAACAGTTTGTTATACATCTTCCAGGTAAACGAAATTCCTGCAAAAGAATACCAGTCGTTGTTGTAGAGCCTTAATTTATCGTTGGGTTCTTGATTAATTTTATCGTTTACGCCGTCAAAGTTATCATAAAAAGTCTTACGAAAACCATATTCAACTTCAAGACCGAGGTTTTTATTGATATTTATTTTAAAACCAAGAGAGAATGGGATGACTGGTTGGAGCGGTCTATATTTGATGGGGGAATCTGTATTAAAAAAGGCAACACCCACGCCTGCAGCAAAATATGGTGTATAATTCCATTTTTTACCCTGCGTGGAATATGGTAAAAAATTGAATTCAAATTGAATTACTCCCTCCCCAACCCAACCAGAGAAAGAAGAATTTCTCGCTTGTTGAAATGAATTATTGAAATCAAAATCATTGCCCTTAAGGCCTCCCATGAAAATATTTGCCCTGATTGATTGGCGTGGATGAAGGTTATATCTGTAAAAAAGTCCGCCGGCCGGTAGCGGAGAATAAAACAGCCGGTTAGTATTTATGTCTCCCATATATGAAGACACACCGCCAAAGATACCATAATCAGCGCTACGCTGACCGGAAACCGACAATGATAAAAAAATTGACAGAAGAAAACCGAAAACTCTTTTCATCCAAAGGATTACAGCTTATTATTATCTGAAAGAGGGCAGTCCTTTCGGACCTGTTTTCAGCTTATAAGTAACAGTAAAGTTCAAAACATAATAAACGTCGTCGTGTTCGGAATATTGTGAAGTGTAACCGTCGAGGTAATCTGTGAAAGCATATCTGCCGCCCAGCTCAATCCCGAAATTAATGTTGGGAGTGTAAATCAGTGTTGCTCCGATACCCCCTGGAATAACTGGTGCAAAACCGCTGGTTGAAAGATCTCTTCCCTCAAGTGCATCATTCCCGTTAACACTGTAAGCTGCTCCTCCTATTCCTGCAAAAGCATAAAAATCGAGTGAGGAGAGTAAAGCCCACAATCCCTTACCTTTCATAAAAAGGTAACTGCTTTCATATTTGTTTTTAATAAAAAAATATTCAAACATCAGGGCAGGCTCGAAGATATTTGTTGTTGATTCAAATTGTCTTCCCTCATTCGATCCCCTGTCATCAGTAGAATGAAGCATCACATATGTCAGGCTCACTCTGGTATTAAAAGTTCTTGATAAACGATATGTAAGATTTCCATTAATGTCAAACCTTGTCTGCCTGTAGCTTAAGTCCTTGAATCCCAGTAAATTCTCACCGCTTGTATATCCCCCTACATCCGGAAAGGAAAATGATGGGCCTATTCCTGCCTTTGCTTCCCAGCGTCTCATTTTCCAAAGCTGGGCATCAGATAACTGAACAGCAAAACAGATTATTAGAACGACTAAAAGTGATCGTTTCATTTTGGGGTAGTTTAATTTGCAGATACAAATATAATAATCTAATACTAATCAAAACGCTTAAACAATTAATTTAGTTCCTTTTGTCCGCTCCCCACATAAGTTTATTTCTCAGAGTGCTGTAAAAATCCATTCCCTTTAACATAACACTTTTCAGTTTATCGGACGAACGGGCAATAATTATTTCCTCACTGAACAGAAGCCTTCTGGATCTGAAATCGCATGTTGCTATATAATCTTTTGCGCGGCCTTCAACTATCATTCTGAGGCTGCTCTCACCTGAAAGGATGATCGGACGGATAGTCAGGTTATGGGGCGAAATTGGCGAAATTATAATACTTTCATCCTCAGGCGACAGAATCGGTCCTCCCACACTAAGGTTATATGCGGTGGAACCGGTAGCTGTTGATATAATCAGGCCGTCAGCCCAATATGTATTCAGATGAATCCCATCGACATATACATTGATGGTTATCATACCTGGGTCACCTTTCTGTATCGTTACTTCATTCAATGCTGCTGAATATCCTTTATCGAATAATCCTTCAGGTTTCCTTATTTCTATTAACGATCTTTCAACAATCTTAAATTCTCCCTCACATAAAAGATCAATAGAATGACCTATTTCATCCTCAGAGATATTTGCCAGAAATCCCATTCTTCCCGTATTGACTCCGGCAATGGGAATTCCAAGATCCCTGACTCTGAGCACTGTCTCAAGAAAAGTACCGTCACCACCGACGCTTAATACAATGTCGGGAAGCGTCTTCAGGTCGTTCAGATCGGTGAACTTTTCAATCAGTTCGCCACTCTGGCAGGTACCGGTATCAACAGATTTCTGATAAATATACATCCGGATACCTCTTTTGCAAAACTCCTTGATCAGCCTGTTAACCCCTTCAGTGGTTTTGGGGTTATTTTCCTTACTGTATATGGCGACTGTTCTCAGCATGATCTGTCAGATATTCAAGTATTTCATAAGTAGGTCAAACCTCTCTGAATAGAATTTGTCCATCGAATCATCTGATGTAACCCAGGATTTGACATCGTAATTGTAGCGTTCGAAAGTTCTTATAACCGAAACCAGGTCATTTGTATTTACTTTTATTGTAACCTCAAGCCTGGTTGAATCGGGTGGCGAGGTAATATACATGCTAAGAACCCTGACATTATTACTCTCAACTATCTGAGCGATCTGGGATAGTGAATAGTCCCTTTCGATTAGCTCCAGCACAATTATCCCGCCCTGCTGATCCATCGAAGAAATACCTGCCAGATAACGAACCAGGTCGGTTGTTGTAATTACTCCCTTAAAATGGTTTTTTTCATCAAGTACAGGTACAACTGTGAGTTTAAGACGTGCAGCCAGTCCAATTACTTCAAAAAGATGCTGTTCGGTTGTAACAAAAGGCTTTAGTAATGTAAGTGTATGGTTTCCGATAGGCTCCTCAGGCTGATTCATATCGTAAATATCGGAATCAGAGATGAGACCGAGGAAATCAAGATTGTTAACAATGGGCAGATGTGATATTCTGAAAATCTCCATCCAGTTGAGTGCTGTCTGCCCTGTATCAGATGTTTTAAGAGAAGGAACTGCTTCGGAAATTAAGTCTTTTGCCTGCATAAAAAGAGAGCATTCATTTAAATTTCATCTAAATTAAGAAAAAAAAAGTCAGTTGTTGTATTTTTGTATCACATTACAATACGGATAATCATCATTTTTATTATGACAAAGCTGAGTGTAAATATTAATAAAATAGCAACTTTAAGGAATGCCAGAGGCGGTAATATTCCAAATGTAAAGACAGCTGCGATAAACTGTGAGCTCTTCGGAGCTGAAGGGATAACCGTTCACCCGCGCCCTGATGAACGTCATATCAGATATAAAGATGTACTTGAAATCAGGCCCATAATAAAAACTGAATTCAATATTGAAGGTTATCCTTCCGACAGTTTTACAGATCTTGTCCTTTCAGTCAGGCCAGATCAGGTTACACTTGTACCTGATGCACATGATGCGGTTACATCAAATGCCGGCTGGGATATCACAAAATACAGGCTTTTTCTTACAGATGTCATATCAACCTTTAAAAAGGCAGGAATCAGAACCTCTTTATTTGTTGATACTCAGCGCACAAATATTGAACAGGCTGCTTTGGTCGGGGCCGACAGGGTTGAATTGTACACCGAACCATATGCTTCAGCCTTTAATAAGAATGCCATGGAGGCAGTCGAACCATTCGTGATTGCTGCAGGGATTGCACGTGATTCAGGACTGGGTCTTAATGCGGGACATGATCTGAATCTTGAAAATCTCAGATATCTCCATCAGAATATACCATGGATCGATGAGGTCTCAATAGGGCACGCACTGATTTCTGATGCACTCTATCTCGGACTTGAAAATGCAATCCAGATGTACAGGAGACAACTGAAAGACTAAAGCCGCCTATGAAACTGTTTTACAGGAAATACGGTTCTGGTCCTCCGCTAATAATACTTCATGGCCTTTACGGATCATCTGATAACTGGGTTTCTGTTGCTAAAAGCATAAGTGGCAGATTTACAGTTTTCCTGCCTGATCAGAGAAATCATGGACTTTCACCCCACAGCGACATTCATGATTATGATTCTATGAAAGAAGATCTGTATGAATTGGTTATGGATCTCAGGCTAAGCAGGTTTTTTCTTGCCGGTCATAGCATGGGCGGAAAAACCGCTGTTAATTTTGCTTTGAACTGGCCGGAAAAACTTTATGGTCTGGTGATTGCCGACATTTCACCATTTGCAGAAAAAAACAGGTTTCAAGAGGAATTCAATCAGAATTTTAAGATATTGAATTCGATGCTGAACCTGAAATTATCAGGAATTAATTCACGATCGGACATAGATTCGCAACTTATCACAACGATCGGATCTGAAAAAGTGAGAGGATTAATGATGAAAAACCTGAGGAGGGAACCGGATAATTCTTTTTCATGGAAAATAAATGCAACAGCCCTTCTTAAGAATCTAGACAGGATCCATGATCCTGTTAATACCGGAAGCACTGATAAAAAGGAAATTACAGGTTTCCCGGTTTTCTTCCTGAAAGGAGAGAATTCAGATTATATTCCGGAAAGTGATTTTGCTAATATAAGTAAAGTCTTTCCTGCTGCGGAGTTTATAACGGTACCTGGTGCCGGACACTGGATTCATTCTGACAATCCGGAAGCTGTGCGGCAATGCTTTCTGAAATTGCTCGAAACTTAATTATCAGAACTGTGTAACTGATTCTATTCTCTCTGCTTCAATCTTTGGAAGATTCATAAGTCTCAGGAGTACCTGGGCAACGGCAAGAACATCCTTTTCACAATATCTTGCAATCCTGTGAATATCATGTTCTTCGTGATAAACACCGGCTACCATGCTCCCGTCAATGTCATCCTTCGGGGAAGGTATATTAAGTATGGTTGTCAGAAGATCAAGCGAAGTGTAGCTTTTATAATCACCAAATTTCCATAAATCTAGGGTATCAAGCAATTTGACCTCCCATGGTTTCTTACCTGCATTATCAAGAATATCAGGAATTATCATCCTGTTTATTATCATTCTGCGAGCTATATACGGATAATCAAATTCTTTCCCGTTATGTGCACAGAGCAACGCTTCCCTGTTCCTGGAGAATTTTGAGAGCATAGCTGAAAACTCTGACAGAAGGGATTTTTCATCATCCCCATAAAACGATTTTACCCTGAAAATATAAGGGTCTTTCTCTTTGATCAGCCCGGCTGAAATGCAGATTATTTTTCCGAACTCGGCATAGATCCCGGCTCTGTCGTACACATCTGCCGCCGACTGATCTTCGCCTCTGAACTGTTTTGATTTCTTTTCCCAGAGAGCCTGAAATGACTTATCGAGTGTGCTGTATGAGGATACTGCGGGTACCGTTTCAATATCGAGGAAAAGAATATCCTCAGGTTTAATATTTGCAAGCATATAATATTCTTTTTATAAGTGCTTTTCTATTATTGAGATCAGAACTTCGATCCCTACCTGGTTCTCCCCCCCACCCGGTATTATTATATCGGCATACCTTTTTGAAGGTTCTATGAACTGAAGATGTGATGGTTTGACTGTGTCGTGATATCTGTTCAGAACCACCAGCAGTGAACGCCCCCTTTCAATAATATCGCGTTGAATAACCCTTCCAAGGCGGTCGTCGGCATCGGCATCAACAAAAACCTTTATATCAAGCATATTCCTGAGACCACTGTCAGCCAGTATTAAGATTCCTTCAACCAGAACTACTCTTGCAGGCTTCACCGTTATTGTTTCCTTCGACCTGAGGCAGGTGAGGTATGAATAAATCGGCATTTCAATGCTCTGGCCTTCCCTCAGCTTTTTCAGATGGTCGATCAGCAGATTGAATTCCAGAGAATCCGGATGATCAAAATTTATTTTCTGCCGTTCTTCAAGCGGGATGTCTCCGTTATCCTTGTAATAAGCATCCTGAGGTATCACAATGACTTCCTCGTTTGGAAACCGTTCAATTACCTTTTTCACAACGGTTGTTTTTCCCGATCCTGTACCTCCCGCTATTCCTACAATCAGCATTTATTTCTATTTTTGTGCCATATATAATTTTCAAAAATAACAATTTACAGTGAAGAAGCGCCTATAGTGAGCTAAAGTTTGGAGTGCCTGAAATGTAAATCCTTAACACGATACTTAATGTCTCAATTATACCCGTTAAAATTTGAACCGATATTAAAAGAAAAGATATGGGGAGGAAATTCTCTGTCCGAACATTATGGAAAGAAAGCCGGTAATCTGAAAAATATTGGAGAAAGCTGGGAACTCTCGGCTGTTTCAGATAATCTGTCAGTAATAAGCAACGGATTCCTTGCCGGCAATAATATCGAGGAAATAATTGAAGTCTACATGGGAGATATTACGGGTGAATCGGTATATGAAAAATTCGGAAATGAATTTCCCCTTCTTATAAAACTGCTCGAAGCAAGGAGTGATCTTTCAATTCAGGTTCATCCGGACAACGAACTGGCAAAAAAAAGGCATAATGCTTATGGGAAAACTGAAATGTGGTACATTCTTCAAAGTGAAAAAAATGCAAAGATTTACACAGGTTTCGCCAACCCGGTTACCCGTGAATCATATATTAATGCATTTAATAACAACACGATCCTTGATCTCCTGAATATTGAAAATGCCGATGCTGGTGATGCATTTTTCACTCCGGCAGGAAGAATTCATGCTATTGGAGCAGGAATCGTTCTGGTTGAGATTCAACAGACATCTGATATAACCTACAGGATTTATGACTGGGGAAGAACCGATCAGAACGGGAAATCCCGTGAACTTCACACAGACCTTGCCATGGATGCTCTTGATTTAAAGGCATCAGGCAGAAACAAAATCAGAAAGGAACTGCTTGCAAACAAGGCGGAAAATCTTGTCAGCTGTGAGTTTTTCTACACTAACATTATCCATTTCAATAAACAGATTAACAGGGACTATAGCCTTATTGATTCTTTTGTTACGTACATTTGTACGGAGGGCAGTTTCCTTATAAGATGGGATAGCAAATCAGAAAAAGTGACAAAAGGAGAAACAGTGCTCCTGCCCGCTGTAATTAATGATGTTGCTCTTATTCCTGAACCGGAAGCAACACTGCTTGAAATTTACATCAACAATAAAGGGGGTAATTGAGAATCATAAATAACCATCATGAAAATTGTACATATTCCACTCATTGTCTTGTCGGTCATGCTTTTAGCTTTCGGATGCTCAGGAAAGGGTTCTTTAAAGAAAGGATCAAATGTTCAGACAGATTCTATAACAGTACCTGATACGGGTTATACCGGAATTAAGAAATATCTGAGTAATGATCGCCTCTTCAAGGAAGTTACTTTTAAAAACGGGATAATGGAGGGAGAGATGAAGACTTATTACCCCGGAGGTCAGCTGAATCAGACATACTGGTACAGGAATGGCCTTCGTGAAGACTCAGCAAGATGGTACTACCTTGAGGGACAGGTATTCCGGTCAACGCCTATGAAACATGATACCATCGATGGCACTCAGATACAATATTACAGGAATGGCCGGAAAAAAGCAGAAATAAATTACAGCAAGGGATTCCGGCTGCCTCTGCTGAAGGAATATACCAGGGAAGGAAAGCTCATCGTCGGATATCCTGAGATAGTTTACAGCATTATTGATAATTACAGTACCACAGGAAAAGTCAGGATCAATCTGGAATTAACAGATAAAACCAGAAAGGTGAAATTCTTCCGGGGTGAATTCACAAATGGAGTATTTGACACCACTACAATTGCAAGGATTAGTCCTGCTGACGGGAAGACTTTTCTGGACCTCAGAAAAAGCGGTACTCCTCAGTCTGACACTATTGGCATAATTGCCGCCATTCTTACTGATTTCGGGAATAATTACTTGTCTTACAAAAAGATAGGTTTACCCTACAAAGACCTCAAATAAGGACCCGGGTCATGATAATCCACTCAGCTTCCTATATAAAAAGCAGCGCCTCTCTTAAACAGTGCCCTCCTGCCCTGAAACCCGAATTAGGATTTATTGGACGTTCAAATGTCGGAAAATCGTCGCTGATCAATCTCCTGACGGGAAACTCCCGCCTCGCCAAAATATCAGGGAACCCCGGAAAAACAAGAACGATAAATCATTTTCTGATAAACGACAGCTGGTACCTTGTCGACCTGCCAGGATATGGGTTTGCCAGAGTTCCTGTTAAGATGAGAGAGAAATGGGTCAAAGCGGTCGAAGACTATATTCTTTCCAGAGAAAACCTTATCTGCTTATTCGTTCTTCTTGATTCACGACATAAGCCCCAGAATTCCGATATGTTATTTATGGGGTTTTTGGGAATGAATCAGGTTCCTTTTGCCAGGGTATTCACAAAAACTGATAAACTTACGCAGGGGGCTCTTAAGAAGTCAATACACAACTACGACATTGAGATGCTTAAATTATGGGAATCGCTTCCGGTCACATTTCTATCATCGACTGTAAACAGAACAGGAAAGGAAGAGATACTGGACTTCATTGAAGAAACTATAAACAATTTATCAAATGCGGTATGATATGTTCCGGAATTTTTAAATTTGTGCCTGAGGAATTTCTAATACAAACCGGCTAAATCACAGTATAATGTTTGGTAAAGCACCCATGAAGGTTTTTTCCTGCAGGGCTTCAAAGCATCTGGCTGAAAGAATCGTAAAGGAACTCGGAATAGAGCTTGGAAAAAGTTCAGTAACAGAATTCAGGGATGGTGAATTCCAACCGGCTTTTGATGAATCTGTGAGAGGAGATATGGTTTTTATCATTCAATCTACTAATCCTCCGGCTGATAACCTTTTTGAACTGCTGCTGATGATTGATGCAGCAAAAAGGGCCTCAGCCTATAAAGTAATTGCAGTCATCCCGTATTATGGATTTGCCCGGCAGGACAGGAAAGACAGACCAAGAGTATCGATCGGGGCAAAATTATCATCCGATCTGCTTGGAACTGCAGGAGTCGACAGGATAATTACAATGGACCTTCATGCCGACCAGATACAGGGATTTTTTAATGTCCCGGTCGACCACCTCTTTGGCTCTGCAATTTTTGCCCCTTATATTGAAAAACTGAAGCTCGAAAACCTTACTGTTTCAGCACCTGATATGGGTGGATCAAAAAGAGCCAATGCTTATTCAAGGCACCTGCAGTCTGAGATGGTACTCTGCTATAAACTGCGTAAGAAACCTAATGTAATCGAAGAGATGTCAATTATCGGGGAAGTTGATGACAGGAACGTGGTAATTATTGATGATATGGTGGATACCGCAGGCACTCTTGTACTTGCAGCACAAAAAATGAAAGAGAAGGGAGCCAGAAGTATCAGGGCATTTGCCACACATCCGATCCTTTCAGGGAATGCAATCGAAAGAATAGACCAGTCACCGATCACTGAACTGGTGGTTACCGATTCAGTACCTTTCATTAATAAATCTGACAAGATAAAGGTCCTTTCAATAGCCGAAATTTTTGCCAATACCATCCAGGCTGTTAATAACAATGAGTCTATCAGTACAAATTTTGTATTCTGAATCCTTTGTAATATATTTGCAGTCCAATTTTTTTGTCGTACGTGTAATGGGGAGTTGTCAGATGTACAACTTTGAGTAGCACAATAACTTTTATCAGATGAAGACACTTGAAATCAAAGGATCCTTAAGAACTGACCTGGGAAAGAAAAGCTCAAAAAATACAAGGAAAGAGGGCAATGTTCCCTGCGTGATTTACGGGAAAGAGCAAAATATTCATTTTCATACCCACGAAAACAACTTTAAAAATCTTGTCTATACACCCAGTGCTCATATTGTTAATCTGAACCTCGACGGTAAGGAGTACAAAGTCGTTCTTCAGGATATTCAATTTCACCCTGTGACCGATAAGATTACCCATGTTGATTTTATTGAGATCTTTGACAACAAACCTATTGTAATAAGTCTTCCGATCAAAGTAACCGGCGATTCAGTCGGTGTAAAGGCTGGGGGTAAACTCCGGATCAAAAAGAGGCACCTTAAGGTCAGAGGTTTTGCAAATGATATTCCTGAATTCCTTCTGATTGATATTACTGATGTCAAAATACACCATTCAGTAAAAGTCGGTGATCTGTCATACGATAAAATAGAATTGATTGATTCTAACATCACAACCATTCTTTCTGTTGCTACTTCACGCGTAGTTCAGAAGGAGGAAGGTGAAGGTGCTGAAGGTGCTGAAGGTGTCGAAGGCGCTGCCGCAAAACCTGCAGCTGAAGGTGGGGAGGGTGCTGCACCGGCCGCTGCTCCAGCTGTGGGAAAAATCAAATAACCCTGAAGATTTAAAGAATCAGGCACAATGAAATATCTGATAGTTGGCCTGGGTAATGTTGGTGATGAGTATACGGATACCCGTCACAATATCGGTTTTACCATTCTGGATGCTTTCGCGAGGGCATCAGGTGTTGTTTTTACCGATCGCCGTTACGGATCTGTATGCTACACAAAATATAAAGGCAGGACCTTTGTGCTGCTTAAACCTTCTACTTTTATGAACCTTAGCGGCAATGCGGTCAGTTACTGGCTGAAGAAGGAAAAGATACCTGTTGAGAATCTCCTGGTCATTGTGGATGATTTAGCACTGCCCCCTGGAAGCATAAAAATGAAGCCAAAGGGTGGCGATGGCGGTCATAACGGTTTGTCACACATCAATGCTTTATTGTCTACTTCTGAATATTCCAGGATCAGGGTGGGAATTGGAAATGGATTCAGGAAGGGGGCACAGGTAAATTATGTTCTCGGGAAATGGAACACAGAAGAGAAAAAATTCATTGAGGAAAGAATTGCAATCGTGATTGAAATGATCAGGTCGTTCGGAACAGTTGGTACAGAACTCACCATGACCGCATTTAACAGGTTAGCAAAATTACAGATACTTGATGAGGAAGAGGATAACCGGGATCAAAAGCTTAAATAATCTAATCAGCCTCGGGAAATGTCAGACATTAAACCAGTAAGGATCGATAAATTCCTCTGGTCAGTAAGAATATATAAAACAAGAAGTATCGCCTCCGAAGCCTGCGTAAAAGGGAGGATCATAATAAATAATGTCCAGGTCAAGCCTTCCAGAATCGTCCTTAAGAGTGAGATAATAACTGTCAGAAAACCACCTGTAATGTTTACATACCGGGTCATTGAGCTTCTCGAAAACCGTGTATCTGCAAAACTTGTAAGTAATTACATTGAAGATCTTACACCGGATCAGGAAAAGATAAAGCTGGATATCAGGCATTCCGGATTTTCAGGTTACAGGGAAAAAGGTTCAGGCAGGCCTACAAAAAAAGAAAGGAGAAGCCTTGACAGGCTAATTGACGATTTTGACCTGCCTGACAGGTAGTAAAAAGACTTATTATCTACCAGAAATAAAATTAATTTACTTCTTACTTAAAGACTGCAACCCATTTTTTTTAACTTGCATCAACCTTCCCGAACAGGATAAGCCTGCTGGGAATTCCTAATCAACCTGATTGAATGGGCAAAGGAGATATTGAGAAATATTCGACACGCTATGCACTTTTCAGGCGGACTGTCGCCTTCTGGCATGACAATATTTTCTACAGGAAAATTATTGTTATGGGAGTTGAAAATATAAATCCTGACGACCATTTGATTTTTGCCCCAAATCATCAGAATGCCCTGATGGATGCACTGGCAGTTCTTTTTACGCATAAGGGACAGCCGGTTTTTCTGGCCAGGGCTGACATTTTCAAAAAGAAAGCAATTGCCTCTATTTTGTATTTCTTTAAGATTCTCCCTGTCTACAGGATAAGGGACGGATTCAGTGCTGTAAAAGCCAATGATGAAATATTTCTTAAAACAATTGATGTCTTAAAGAATAAAAATGGTCTTATTATACTTCCTGAGGGTGACCATGCCGGATTCAGAAGACTCAGGCAGCTTAAGAAAGGGATCTGCCGTGTTGCCCTCCAGGCTGATGAAGCAACCGGTTTTAAGCTGAAAATAAAAATAATTCCCGTTGGCGTCGAATATTCAAGCTATTCCAGGTTCAGACAGGTGCTGACCGTTGTCTATGGCAAACCTGTGGAAGTCTCCGAGTTTCATCAGTTGTATACTGAAAGCCCCGAAAGAGCCCTGAATGAGCTCAGAAACAAGATTTCGGCAGGGATCAAAAAAGTGATGGTCCACATTGAATCTGAGGATGATTACGAGGCAATTGATGAACTGAGAAGCATAATAAACGGACGATACAGCGATAAAATAAAGTACCCCAAGCTTTTACGCGACAGAAACCTGATTGACAAGCTGAACCGGCTGAAAGTCTCTGATTCCCTGACTTATAATAAAATATGTTCCCTAAGCCTGCAGGTTAAAAATCAGGCAAAAAAACTAAATATTACCTACCGGTTGCTTGAAAAGAAAAAGCACCCAACCGGCTGGCTCATTGCAGGACTTGTAGCTCTTTTTCTGACTTTTCCGGTATGGTTATTCGGGAATATCTTTACTCTTACTTTCCTGTCATTGCCTGAGTTGCAGATACGAAAAACCAAAGACCTTCAGTTCCATAGTTCCGTCAGATTTGGTATATCGCTTGTCCTGGCATTTATATTTTTACCGGTTTACCTGATCATTTCTCTTTTATTATTTTCTCCCTGGTGGCTGGCACTACTTATCTTTCTGACCATTCCGGTTGCAGGAATATTTGCATGGAACTATAATATCTTGTTCCGTAGAATAATAGGAGGCTTCAGTTTTCTAAATTACAAAAATAAAAAAGATCCTTCCTTTCTTGAGCTGAGGAAAAACTATGATGAGCTGATTTCACTGGTCTCAAACCTTAAAGATGAGGAAAAATAATATGTTTAAAGGGAAAGTGGTCTGGATCACCGGGGCATCATCAGGGATAGGTGAAGCACTTGTCAGTGAATTTGCAGAGAGTGGGGCAAAGCTCATTATTTCGTCTAACGACCCGGCCGGGCTGGAACGAGTAAAAAAAGCCTGCGGCAGCCAATCCGCGATGATAACATGTGCCCCGTTTGATCTTTCTGATACATCAGGAATTGAAAAACTTGTTGAAAAGCAAATCTCCGAAGCAGGTCAAATCGACTACCTGTTGAATATCGGCGGAATAAGCCAGAGGTCAAAAATAGATGAAACACCGCTCTGGATTGACCGGAAAATCTTTGAAATCAACTTTTTCGGTACTATCTCCCTTACAAAGGCTGTTCTGCCTTATATGATAAAACAAAAATCAGGCCATATCCTTGCAACAAGCAGTATATCAGGAAGATTCGGATTTCCGTATAGGTCAGCTTATTCAGCTTCAAAGCAGGCTCTTCATGGTTTTTTTGAAACACTTTACCTCGAAAACAAAATAAATAATATCAGAGCATCGGTCATCATACCGGGCAGGGTCAGAACGAAGATATCTTTTCATGCTCTTGACAATGAAGGAAGGGAACATGGGAAGCTGGATGACGGACTGGCAAAGGGGCTTTCACCGGAAAAAGCAGCAAAAATAATTATCAGGGGCATTTTGAAAGATAAAAGGGAAATCCTTGTCGGAGGAAGCGAATTAACAATGCTGTATATAAGGCGTATCTGGCCTTGGCTGTTTTTCAGAATCGCAGACAGGATAAAACCTATGTAATTTTTAAAACTTTTGAAATGAAAGAATATAAACTTGGCGGGATCCAGCAAATAGGAATCGGGGTAAAGAGATTTGAAGAAGCATGGGACTGGTACATCAGGATGCTGGGTATGGACTGCAGAATTTTTGAGGAGGAGGCTGAAGCAAAGCTTATGCTCCCCTATACCGGAGGAGTCCCCCAGAAAAGGCATGCTGTTCTGGCACTGAACCTTCAGGGTGGTGGTGGTTTTGAAGTATGGCAGTACAAAGGAAGAGAACCAAAAGAAATCACAGAAGATATCAAAGTGGGCGATCTGGGTATCCTCATTTGTAAGATTAAGGTAAAGAATATTGATGAAGCATATTCTTTCTTCAGTAAAAATAATGCGGTTCTTTTAAACCAGCCAATACCCGATCCGTCAGGTAAAAAGGTCTTCTATCTTAAGGACCCTTTCGGAAATATATTTCAGATGGCAGAGGGAGATGACTGGTTTATAAATGAGAATAAAGTCAATGGCGGAGTATATGGTGCAATTATCGGAGTGACAGATGTAGATAAATCAAGAGCTGTGTATTCGGATATTCTAGGCTACGACCACGTAGTTTATGATAAAACCGGATCTTTCCCGGATTTTGCAAGCCTGCCTGATGGTAAAAATATATTCAGGAGGGTTCTCCTTAAAAGATCTGAACCATTAACGGGATATTTCAGCAGTATCTTTGGTCAAAGTTATATTGAACTGGTTAGTTCAGCTGTAAAACCCGGTAAAAGGATATTCAGGGACCGGTTCTGGGGGGACCCCGGATTTATTCATTTATGTTATGATACCTTTGGTATGGATAAGCTCAGGAAATATTGCAGCGATAAAGGGTTCCCGTTCGTTGTCGACAGCCAGCAAAGCCATCATGGGAATAGTTTTGATATGGGTGATGCAGCAGGTCACTTTGCCTATATTGAGGACCCTGACGGCGTCCTGATCGAATTTGTAGAGACTCACAAAATTCCTGTATTGAAAAAACTAGGGTGGTTTATTGACCTCAGAAAAAGAAATTCCTACAGGCCTCTTCCTTCCTGGATATTGAAGACATTTAAATTTTCAAAAGTAAAAAAACCATGACCTCTCCCCGGATAAGAATTAATTCAGGGACGTTATTCAGGCCGGAGTCTCTTTTTTCTGTTCAACTTCTTTTAAAACCCTCATAATATTTCCACCCCATATTTTTGCTATATCAGCTTTTTTATAACCACGGCGCAATAATTCAATGGTTATATTCTTCATATCAGCCACCGTTTTGCATCCCTCAACGCCGCCACCTCCGTCAAAATCGGTGCCGATACCAACATAATCCACTCCGATTACCTGGATAACATGGTCAATATGATCAACCACATCCTTCACTGTTGCCAGCTTCTTATATTTATCCTTGATAGCCTGGTATTCATTACGCATCTCCTTCTTTTTATCATCCGGAAGAGAATTATAATCTCCATATTTCTCCCTTAGCTCTCTGCGCTTTGTGTCCAGTTCGGGATTTGGATCCGGGATCTTTATATATTCACTCAGGATACATATCTGGATAACACCGCCGTTATTTTTAAGTGCAAGAAGCATATCATCATTCAGATTTCTCGGGGATTCACAAAGTGCCCTGCACGATGAATGTGATGCAATTACAGGAGCGCCTGATAACTGAATAACGTCATAAAATGCCTTGTCGGAAATATGAGAAACGTCTATCATCATTCCAAGGCGGTTCATTTCCTCAACAACTTCTTTTCCAAATGACGAAAGACCATTATGTTCGGGACCCTTTGAATCGGTCGATGAATCGCAGATATCATTGTTGCGGGTGTGCGAAAGGGTAATGTAACGCGCACCCTGATCATGAAACTTCTTTATATTTAAAATATCCTTCCCGATCGGATAACCGTTTTCTATTCCAATAAAAGCTGCAATCTTACCTGACTTTTTAAGTCTGTAGGCATCTTCAGGAGTGCAGGCAATCTCTGCAACATCCGAATTCTTTTCAACATTTCTGTGAATAGCATCCAGAACTTCAAGTGCATACCTGTTAACCTCGCTGTAAGCAGAATCATTTCTTGGTCCCTGGTCGGTAAAAACAGCAAAAAATTCACCATCCAGTCCACCTTCAGCCATCCTTGGAAAATCCACACACCCTTCAGCGTGACGCTGACCAAGGTCAAAATCTGATCCGACCATATCCATTGGCGTATCACAATGTGTATCGACAGTCAGAACTTTTTCATGAATTCTTTCTGCCAGTTTCAGCAATTGCTTTTCACTGTTGTTACAAGCCGGCAGAATAAGGATAAGCAGGGAACAGCATAGTATTTTTTTCATTCCTGAAATAAGGTTATTTTGTGCTGCAATATAATTAAATTGAGATATCAAATCGCCTGACAACCTGCATTTAACACAATTTAACAATGCAAAATTGATGACAATAAGTAACCTTACTGTCCAGTCTCAGATAAAATAGAGAAATAGTATCAGAAGTTAGCAATTCCCAGGGCAAGCCCTAAATATGGCCTGTTATTGTATATCCAGATTTTTGAATCACTACTCATAAGGTTGTCAAATCCCAATGTTATACCGACGGACAGATAATTGATGGTCATGAAGACTCCAATCCCTTTCTGAAAGACAATACCGTCATATTCAAGTGAAGTATTGCTGTTTGTGACAGTAGGGTTTATCGGGGTAATTCCTATTCCGGCAAAAATCCCAAAGTCATAACCAATCTGCTTTACAGATGAATAGTTTCTATTTAAAGGTAACTTATGGCTTTTGATAATATAATAGTCTTTCCTTGCACCCATATATATAAGAGCGTTCAGATTAGCATTCAGCTGAACAGGTACTCCAGAAGAGGCAGGGCGAAGCTTCGTAAGCATAGTTGAAAGATCAAGTTCCATTGAATTTTTGATAAATCTGCTGCTGAACAAATAACTATCCGGATTAATGGTACTTATTCTTGTCCCGTTTCCTGATCCCGGATCAAGGTCTTTAGAACTTCCTGGGTTCATCTTATAAATAACCAGAGAATCTTCGTAAACATCAGCATATACATTTATGGAACCTTCTTTTTCAGATTTAAGATTATAATACCCACTGCCGAATTCGTGAATTGCTATTGAACCAATAGGAGAACATGCAGATAAAATTATAATCAGAAGGACTGCCAGGGAAAGGAAGAGTTTTTTCATAGGATTTAACCATTTCAAACCATTAAGGTAGTACAAATTTTTTTATAGTCAGCATGTATCAATATTCCGGATAATCAGCTGACAATATATTTCTGTATATAGCAAAAAGCCCCGCTTTGAGAGCGGGGCAGCCATGAAAAGAATGGAAAAATTGCTTTTGGACAGTAAAAGCTTCTTTATAAAGTATTACACTCTATTATCCTCTATTGTTCATCTTAGTTCTGCAAGGTAATTAATCCTTGGCTCTTCTGTTCTTCAGGTCTTAAAAGATGTAAATTTATAATATTATTTTGCATAATCCAATAAAATCATTATTAATTTACACCTCCGGTTAAAATGCGTGACTTATTTTTACGGACTAATCAAAACCAGATTTGCCTGAGGAATTGAAATTATGGCAAATGGGCTTTAATGAATAGGTATATACTTATCACCCTGTCATTGTGCGGTGGAATTATTTCCGGACTTGCATGGACCGGCTGGTGTCCGGGACTTATCCTGCTGTGTGGTTTTGTTCCGTTTTTTTTTATTGAGAACCACTTGTTCGAAAACAATAAGAGATATGCTCCCGGTGCCTTATTTATATACCTTCTGCCCGGTTTTGTTGTCTTTTCCATTCTGACAATCGGATGGATCAGGGTTATCAGCATAACAGCAGCTGTTTGCACAATTTTATCCTCTGCATTCCTTATGTCATTTACAATGTTGCTGGCGCACAAGGTCAGGTTAAAAGAAGGAACTGTCCAGGGTTTTGTATCGTTGCTGGCTTTCTGGCTGACACTTGAGTTTCTTTGCTTGAAAATTGACATACTCTCACCATGGATTAACCTTGGGAACGGATTATCAAAAGACATTTTTTTTATTCAATGGTATGAAGCTACAGGGACTTCAGGAGGTACTCTATGGATATTACTTTCAAACATGTTTTTGTTTTTATTCCTCACCAGATTATTCGCGAAAAAAAGAATTAGATTCATATATCTTTTAATATGGCTGGGAATCGTTGTTTTGCCTTCTTCCGCTTCAATCATAAGGTACAAAACAATAAGAATTTCGACTGGCAATGAAATTGAGGCTGTAATTATTCAGCCTAATTCAGATCCGTACGGAGAGAAATTCACTGTCCCTTTTGAAAAGCAGCTTGAAAAAGTACTTGACATGGCGGAACCTGTGATTACAGATAGTACCGACTGGCTTGTTACACCTGAAACAACAGTTGATGACCCTGTTAATGAAAACAGTCTGACAGATAATAAATACATTGAAATGATAAGAAATCTTACAGAAAAACGACCTTCTGTAAGTGTGGTTGCAGGAATGGCCAGTTACACTACAAGTTTGTCAGGATTAGAAACTGAGGGAGATAATATAGTCAGCATACCGTCGTCTGTGGATCATAATATTTATTTCAATTCAGCTTTTAAGATTGACACCGGTGCAGATATCGAAATTTACCATAAATCGCGTCTTGTGCCCGGGTTTGAGTTCATTCCATCAAAAGGGATCTTCGGGAGAATAAGCAGGTTTCTTCCAAAACTCGGTGGAACTAACAGGGGTTACTCAACGCAGGAAGAGAGAACCTGCTTTTCCAATTCAGACAAATCACAAATAATTGCTCCTGTAATTTGCTATGAATCGGCTTTCGGAGAATATGTAACTGATTATATATTGAAAGGGGCCGGGGCTATTTTCATCATTACCAACGACGGCTGGTGGAAAAATACAAAAGGATACAGGCAGCATCTTTCCTATGCTTCCCTGAGAGCAATAGAGACACGCAGACCGGTGGTAAGAGCGGCAAATACAGGTGTATCCTGTTTTATAGACATCAGGGGAAGAGTGACTATGAAAACCCCCTGGTGGAAACCTGCAACCTTAAAAGGCACTTTCAATCCTGAAACCAGGATCACGCCCTATGTAAAATATGGTGATTTTCTGATGGTAACGGCACTGTTTTTCAGCGTGGTTGTAATAGTCATGGTATTTGCTGTAATGCCGGTTCTGAAAAAATAAAATAAATTTGATCTGATGGTGCAACCCATCCATCATAATTTTGTCTTTTAACCAGGTAAGCTTATCAGGTGGATAATATTAACGTTAATATACATGCTCAGCTAATAGAGAAGTGCAAAAAAGGCAATAGCCAGGCTCAGTTCAGTCTGTATAACCTATACAAAAAAGCTATGTATAACCTTGCACACAGGATTTTGAACAACAGGGAAGATGCTGAGGATATCCTCCAGGAAGCATTTGTTGATTGTTTCAGGAGCATAGGTTCATTCAGATTTGAATCTACTTTCGGGGCATGGTTAAAAAAAATACTCGTGAACAAGTGTATAAACCATCTCAGGAAAAAGAAAATAGATCTGACACTCTGCGATAAACTGCCATCTGTAGCTTATGAAGAAGAAGAGGAAGTGACATATGAAACAGGTAAAATCTTCAAAGCGATTGAAATGCTTCCCGATGGTTACAGAATAATATTGACTCTTTATCTGCTTGAAGGATATGATCATTCAGAAATCTCTCAGATACTTGGCATAACTGAATCAACTTCAAAATCGCAGTATATGAGAGCCAAGGAGAAGATAAGAAGAATACTTTCAATAAATTATTAAATGGATAAATTTGAAGAACATATAAAGAAGGTCAGGCAGGATCTCGACATGTACAATCCGCCCTCGGAGCTCTGGAAAAAAATTGAGAAGGAACTGAAAAAAGAAAAATCAATTAACTGGAAATGGCTTTCGGTTGCTGCTATGGTAATTGTGGTACTTGGTTTCACGACATTGCTGCTTAAGCCGTCCTTTAGTCTAAAAAATAATAACGAAATAAGCAATGCCGATGGAATTAATCCGGTCATCCCTCAGCTGAGTGAAACTGAAATATACTACAATAATCTTGTCAACACGCTTTACCGGGAGGCTGCCCCATTGCTGACTACAAATCCTGAAATTAATAAGGAACTGACTGAGGATCTTACAAGGTTGGATAGCATCAGTTCAGATATCAGGAAAGATCTTAAAGAAAATATTGCAAACCAGGAAGTCGTGGAAGCTTTGATACAGAATTACAGGATAAAGATCCGTCTCCTTGAGGATATCCTGAATTTGCTGAAAGAAAATGATGATAATCCCGGAAAAAACAAAAAGTATGAGCTATAAATCGATTGTAACATCCGGTTTAATACTTCTCTTATCGTTCTCGGCATCTGCCCAGGGTGAGTCAGAAACCCGAAGCTTTATGAAAAGTATGCCGGTAACAAAAGAAACCTCTCTTGATGTCTCAAATAAATACGGGAACATCTATGTTACCCCATGGAATAAGGATTCTGCCTATATAAAGGTCGAAATCAAAGCATTTGCATCAAACCCTGCAAAACTGAAAAAGATGTTTGACGGGATAACTGTCAGCATAAATGAATCAGATAAGTTGATAACAGCCCATACTGATTTCATTCAGAATATAGGTAATCTTTTCGAAGGTTTTAAAGGATTGACGAACAAGCTGATATCATATGAATCCCGTATGGAGATTGATTATTATATAAACGTCCCTGAATATCTTAATCTTAAGATTAACAATAAATATGGAGATGTATATATCGGGAGATGTACCGGTGATTTTTCTGTTTCACTTTCAAACGGATCCTTCAGGGCCGATTACCTTGGAGAAAAATCATCAGTCGAATTAATTTTCTGCAATGCTACAATTAATTCTGTCGTCTCAGGTACTATCGATGCTTCTTTTTCTGAGTTTACAATAGAGTCGGCCAGGGATATAAAAATAACCTCAACGTCATCAAGATATGATATCGCTCAGGCCGGAGAGATAAGGTTTGAATCCCGCAGGGACAAATTCTTTATAGATACTATATCTTCAATGAGTGGTAATTCCTATTTCACAGATTATGACGTTAAATATTTAAAAAAGTATATAAATCTGAATACAAAATATGGCAATCTGGATGCGGACCTGATTGGCCCGGAATTTGAATCGATCATTTTGGACTGCAGCTATTCAGATATATCTATTAATTTTGACGAAAACACATCTTATAATCTGGATATCAAACATATAAACGCTCTATTAGTATTGCCTTCAATGAATATTAATACTGAACAGGAAACACTGAATGCAGAAAAGAAGGAGTACAAAACTACAGGTATTGTCGGCAAAAATCCGGGATCATCAAAGGTCAGAATTGATGCTGTCCGGGGAAATATTTATCTGAAATAGTCTTTTCCCCTGCAACTATGAAACAAATTAAATGTCTTTATCAATAAAGTATTCAAAAAGACTGAATATGAAAAAAGAACTCATTACGGTAATTACTGGAATCATTCTTTTCCCTTCTTTTCTCTCAGGCCAGATGGTTATGCAGCAGGCTGGTTTCCGGCTTGGTTACAACAGCGGAATATTTTATCAGGTTAGTTCCGAAGCGGGAAATGCCGAGATAGCTTATAATGCAATGTTGAGTTTCAGAAAAAACGGACTTCAGTTTACCGGGTTAAAAATAGTGTACGAAACAACTATAAGCGGAATATCTCCTGATCTTGTTTTCGGTTGGGGCTACGGAGGTCATCTCGGCTTTATTTACTCAGATCATGTGAAATTCTGGGGGGAGGATTACTACTTCTACGGTGAACGGTTCTGTCCTCTGATTGGCATTGACGGATATTTTACTGCAGAATACCGCATTCACGAAATACCGGTTAACGTAAGCCTCAACATTAAACCTTTTGTCGAATTTACAACACCTTCCTTTGTCAGGATAGTGCCGTGGGATTTTGCAGTTTCAATCGCATATGTTTTTTAATATAGTAATTCTAAACAATTATAAAGATGAAAAAAACAGTCATTTTATCAGCATTGATAATACTATTTGGCTCTCAATCGTTCTCGCAGGATAATGATAAAGATGAATTTAAAACACTATTTGGTGATTATAATCCGCGTGGATTTTACGGAGCCTTCACAATCGGCTATTCTGAGATTAATCAGCAACAGGCTGTTGTTTTCGGGGGCCGGTTCGAATGGATAATAAGCCATTCAATAGGACTGGGATTTGGAGGCAATGGCTTTATTAATGAGTACCACTACGATCCGGGTCTTAATCTGGATGTGTTTATTACAGGCGGGTACGGGGGCTTTTACTGTGAACCAATAGTGATGCCTAAGTTTCCGGTTCACATCTCTTTTCCAATACTGATGGGTATTGGAGGCATTTCGTATATTACCAAAGAATCATATGATTACCATAATATGATTGAAGATTCTGAAGTCTTCCTGGTGGCTGAACCCGCTGCAGAACTTGAACTGAATCTCACAAGGAATTTCCGCCTTGCCCTGGGTGCTTCCTACAGGTTTACAACTCCATTTGACCTGGGTACTACAGGATCATCACTTGTCAGTTCCAAATCAATCCAGGGCTGGACATATATGGTAACCTTCAAATTCGGCAGATTCTGAAATATTCATTTACTTACAAACAGTATTTACCTGGAAATACTCGTTTCAAAGATTGCCAACCCCTCGTCGAGCCACGCCTTGAATTCCCCTATATTCAGATTCGTTGGCATCGGCTTGTTTAAGGAATTGCCCTCATGGTCGGTAATGACATATAATGGAAGGGCATTGGTTTTAAACCTGGATATCTCTATATCTTCGTTTATCTTTCCTATTGTTTTCTTTACCTTGCCATCAACCGTTGATGTGATCCATTCATTTTCAGGCAATAATGTCCGGTCGTCAGCATACAGGGCAATTATAACAAAATTATCCCTTAGTCTCCGGAGCACCTCAGGATCGGACCAGACTTTTGCTTCCATTACCTTGCAATTGGCACAAGCGTGTCCTTTAAAATCAATAAGGACCGGTTTTCCCTGCTCTTTCGCACATTGTAACCCCTGGTTAAATTCATAATACCCGGTAAGACCAAGCGGCATATCAAAAATATCATCAAATCGGGGTGTTGAGCAATTCTCACCCGAAAAAACTATTTGGTTTGAAGGCGCTGAAACATTATTCACTGAACCCATCCTTGTGAGGTTGAATTTTGATGTTTGCTGCGATGGAAGCAGGGCAGATAATCCTTTCAGCGGGGCTCCGAATAATCCGGGGATAAGATAAACAACGAATGAAAACACAGCAATAATGAGAAACAGTCTGAAGGTACCAATATAAGGGAGATCACTGTCGTGATGAAATTTTATTTTACCCATTAAATATAGTCCTGTCAGTGTGAATATTACAATCCAGATAGCAAGATAAATATCTCTTGAAAGGATCTTAAAGGAATAAACGCTGTCTATTGTCATCAGAAATTTCAGACTGAAGGCAAGCATGATAAAACCAAGAACGACCTTTACTGAATTGAGCCATCCGCCTGATTTTGGCATCTTGCTCATTACTGACGGGAAGAGAGCGAATATGGTGAAAGGCAGTGCAAATGCAAGTCCGAAACCCAACATCCCGATTGTAGGCCGGAGAACATCGCCCGAAGCTGCTTCAACAAGCAGGACCCCGATGATCGGACCTGTACAGGAAAAAGAAACTATAACGGTCGTCAGACCCATAAAAAATGCCGCAATCAATCCTCCCTTATCAACCTTTGAATCAGCGCCTGTTACCCATTTATTTGGCAAAACTATCTCAAAGGCGCCAAAGAATGATATTGCGAAAACAACGAACAAAGCAAAAAATAACAGATTGGGAATCCAGTGAGTACTGAGTGTATTGGCAAAACCAGCACCAGCACTGGTTAAAGAGACGATAATTCCAAGCATGGAATATATAATAACAATCGAAATACCGAAAATAAGAGCTTTAAGAACAGATTTAGCCCTGTTTTCTGAGCCCTGGGAGAAAAATGCAACTGTCATCGGGATCATCGGAAAAACACATGGAGTAAGAACTCCGGCTAATCCAGCCAGCAGTGAGATAAGGAAAAACTTTAGTAATCCGCCTGACTTTCTGCCGGTTTCTGTAGTCAGAACCTGGTTATTCTTCGAAACAGAAGTTACGATCCCGCCCTTTTCCCCGATCCTTATAGAAAACTCAACATCTTTTGGAGGGGAGCAGGTTGTATTATTGCACGACATAAAGTTCACAACACCGCTGACAGTAAAGGAGGGATTTTCAGAAGTCACTTTTTGCCTGAATTCTGCTTTATCGCTGAAAGATTTTATTTTAAACCCGAATGCCTCATCAAATATTTCTTCAGGCTTTGTTGCTTCAAAGGCCTTGCCATCGAGGGAAAACCCTGCAGGCTCATTAAATGAAAAGGATGTCGGGATAGGCCCTCCCTCCGGGACATCCATGGAATATATATGAGAGGCCTTTTCAACAGACGCCGTGAAAACAAGTTCAAAGGTTTTATCACCTGTTTTTTCGTAGGTGAAATCCCATGTTACAGGATCATAGATCTGACCTGTAAGATTAATATTCAGAAGAAGAAAAGCTGCGGTGAAGTGCAAAACTCTTTTAATCATAAAACTGGTATTAAATACTTAGTAAAAGTAATAAATTGACGAGAAATTAACAGAAAACTGCTTCAGGTTGTT
>Ga0209254_10000456_pt1 | contig 32883 bp, 34 predicted proteins | sample FrelakmetDIP11DI_FD_187148 | JGI IMG/M metagenome (GOLD analysis project Ga0209254, IMG submission 187148) | Freshwater lake sediment microbial communities from the University of Notre Dame, USA, for methane emissions studies - DIP11 DI (SPAdes)... | ecosystem: Environmental > Aquatic >... | reverse complement strand
ATCGAAGAACTCCTTTTATTAAGAAGCGTGGCTCAGGAAGAATTAAAAACGGCCGAAGTCATTCAAATGGATGAAAAGAAACTGGCGCTGAAAGAGCTTAAAGAAGCACAGCTTACAGCAAAAAAGGAAGCCAAACTAAAACAAATAGATGAAATTGCGATTAAAGAGGCCGAAAAGCTGGCGCTGGAAGAAAAGGTAACACCTTTAGAAAGATTTGAATTTAATTTAGTCGAGTATAAATAAGCCGGATTTAACGGATGATGTAATACTCTATTGCAAGGCCGATAAATATTACAAGGCCAATCCAGTTATTGTGTAAGAACGCCTTAAAACAATAGGTTTTATTACAGTCTTTTATTAAAACGTATTGCCTACAGACCAATACCAGAGCAGATCCCAAGCCTATGAAATAATACTTTCCATAACCCATGAATTTACCTACATACACAAGCAAACCCAGCATGATGGCATAACAAATCATCACGGCGATTACGTCATATTTACCAAAAAATATAGCAGAAGACTTAATGCCGATTTTTAAATCATCGTCCCGATCCACCATCGCATATTCCGTATCATAAGCCATTGCCCAAAACACGTTGGCAGCCAGCAACACCCAAGCCACAGGCGGAATATAATCATTCACAGCGGCAAATGCCATCGGGATGCCAAAGCCAAATGCTACACCTAAATAAGCTTGCGGAATGGCCAAGAAACGTTTGGTAAACGGATAGGTTGCGGCCAAAAATAACGCAGCGAAAGATAGCAAAATCGTGGTTTTATTAAACAGCAGCACCAGCGCGAATGCCACCAGACATAAGCTGGCAGCCAGTAAATATGCCTCTTTCAAGCTCACTTCTTTTGTGGCTAGCGGACGATTCTTGGTACGCTCAACAAAACCATCAAACTTGCTGTCCGCAATATCATTCATCACGCAGCCGGCACTGCGCATGAGCACGGCGCCTGTCACAAAAATCAGCAAGGTAATCCAATCTGGAATGCCGCGCGAAGCCAGCCATAGCGCCCAAAGCGTGGGCCACAGCAGCAGCAGAATGCCGATGGGTTTATCTAGACGCATCAAGCGTTCATAGACATCTAATTTTTTAGCTATATTTTCTAAATTCATTTCAACAATTCAGGCAGAAATATTTCTGTGACAAGAATTCTAGCGCAATTTAATTGAAACACCGAGCGCCGCGCCCACAACACTTTTGGTACTACTGGCATATGCTCTGCGACCCGCATGGATATTGGATGGTGGCGTGGCAGTTTTTTATATTCCAAGGGTGTGCGCTTTACTTTTGGATTGGCGAACAAAGTCGCGCCGAGTGGTTTATTGCCTAGCCTGCCAAGCCCATTCCATGCGCCTCTCAGACTTGCTCTCGGCAACACACTATGCGCAAACACCACAGGTTGATTGTTACCCATGAGCAGTACTTCGCGAATCAGCGCATGCTGGCTGACCTTCAATCCTAGTAGCGCAGCTTCATCCGTCAGCGCTTTGGCATTTTTTAATAGCACCGGCTGTACTGCAAAATCGCGGTAGCGTGCTTTCAAGCAAGCTGTCAGGGAGCTGTCATCTATTAACCAAGACCGCAAACTGCCACTTCGTGACGGTTTGGTAAGCCATCCTGACTTTTTGTTATGATGATGTACGCGAATTTGCATTGATTAAACTTTCACCAAGTCGCCAGCGCAACCCATCCATCGTTCCAAATGTTTTTCTACTGCTTGCGGATATTCTTTTATGAGCTTATCAGCCATATTTTTCGCTGCTTCCAGCAAATCTGCGTCGCGCTCCAAATCTGCGATTTTCAGCATCGGTACGCCGCTTTGGCGCGTGCCTAAAAACTCACCCGGCCCGCGTAAATGCAAATCAGCCTGCGCAATGGCAAAACCATCGTTACTTTCATAGATTACCTTAAGGCGTGCCCGCGCAGTTTCCGAAAGCTTGTTTTGGTATAGCAGGATACAGGTGCTTTTAGCCGCACCACGTCCCACTCGTCCGCGCAGCTGATGCAATTGGCTTAGACCTGAGCGCTCGGCATGCTCTATCACCATCAAACTGGCATTGGGCACATCCACACCCACCTCGATTACCGTAGTAGCAACTAGCAATTGAACGTTGCCTGCACTAAATTGTGCCATGACTTCTTGTTTTTCGGCAGGCTTCATGCGGCCGTGCACTAGGCCGATCTTGAGCTCGGGGAAAGTCGCCTGCATGTGTGAAAAAGTATCATTCGCAGTTTGCAATTGCAGCGCCTCGCTTTCTTCAATCAGCGGACACACCCAATAAGCCTGACTGCCAGCTATGCATGCCTCGCGCACGCGTTGTAAAACCTCTTCGCGCCGCTCATCTGAAACCAGCTTGGTCACAATCGGCGTGCGGCCAGGGGGCAATTCATCAATCACAGAAACATCCAAATCTGCTAAATAGCTCATGGAAAGCGTGCGCGGAATGGGTGTAGCAGACATCATGAGCTGATGCGGTTCAAGCTCGCCTTTCTTACGCAAAGCCAAACGTTGCTGCACGCCAAAACGATGCTGCTCATCAATGATTGCAAGTCCAAGTTTATGGAATTGAACGGCCTCTTGAAACAGGGCATGTGTACCTACGGCAAGTTGCGCATGACCGCTGGCAATATTTACCAAAGCGGCTTCACGCTCTTTTTTGCTTTGGCTGCCGGTAAGCCACGCAATATTCAACTCCAGCGGAGCAAGCCATGTTTCAAATTTTCGATAATGCTGCTCGGCTAAAATTTCAGTAGGTGCCATCAACACCACCTGCCAGCCGTGCTCAATAGCTTGTAACGCTGCCATACAAGCCACAATGGTCTTGCCGCTGCCTACATCACCCTGCAATAAGCGTTGCATAGGATGTGGCTGCGTTAAATCTTGACTGATTTCGGCTACTACTTTTTGCTGGGCATGCGTTAAATCAAAAGGTAAGTTCTGCAGTAATTTGGCCACTAATATTTTAGATAAGGCCATAGAAGGCGCATCAATACTGCGTCTGTGGGCATAATGCTTACGCATGGAAAGTTGTTGGGCAAGCAACTCGTCAAACGCCAACCTGCGCCATTCTGGTGTGCTACGATTTTCCAGTGCGTTTAAATTGGCCTCTGGCGGCGGATTGTGCAAGGTATTGAGACTTGTTGCAAAGCTTGGCAGGTTTAAGCTTTTATACACACCCGCAGGCATGGTTTCATCCAATAAGTTTTGCTGCATGGCAAACTGGATCGCCTTGCGGATATTGGGTTGCGTAAGGCCGGCTGTGGTGGGATATACCGGTGTCAGCGTTTCTGCAACAGCCGTCTGGCTACCCACGTGTTTGCATTGCGGGTGCACCATTTCGTAACCAAAATAACCGTGCCGCACCTCCCCGTATATGCGCAATTTTGTACCTACCTTTAGCGCCGCAATTTGACTTGGATAAAAATGTAGAAAGCGTAATGTTAGCTGCCCGCTGGCATCTTCTAACCTTGCAATTAAAGTTTTGCGCGGCTTATAAGTAACTTCTGCATGCACAATTTCACCCTCTACTTGCGCTGAATCGCCCAGCCGCAAATCACGAATTACAGAGATACGCGTTTCATCAATGTAACGCAGAGGTAAATGCAACAATAAGTCCTGAATAGACGAAAGACCAAGCTTATTAAGATTCGCAATTAATGGCTTGCTAAAAACTTTAAATTCGGCAAGTTTACTCAGAAGGTACCTTTATTAAGCTCTATTAAAAAATAATGCAAAATATCGCTATTGGATTTTTTCTTCATTTTGGATACCTTTAACGCGGTTAATACGAACCACATCAGGTATTTTGCGTAAATTGCGCATTAAATCAGCTAAGTGTATGCGGTTGCGCACTTGCACTGTAAAGTTCACATTCGAATATTTACTGCCGTCCGGCTCTTCTACGCTCACATTATCAATATTTGATCCTACATCCGAGATGCCAGCAGCGATTTTAGCCAGCATACCGCGCTCGTTAGCCACTACCATACGTACGTTCACTTTAAACAATTTTTTGTTGTCCGCATCCCATTCCACATCCAGCCATTTATCAGGATCCAGCTTAAATTTTCGTATGTTCGGACAATCATGCGTATGAATGATGAGGCCTTTATCTTTGTTAATAAAGCCCAGAATTGGGTCTCCAGGAATTGGCCGGCAGCATTGTGCAAACTGTACGGCCATTCCCTCAGAGCCGGTAATGGTGATGCTATCAAATTTTTTGTGGGCATTTGATTTCGTATTTTCAACCCCATGCAAGTCTGGATTGCCTGCAGTTAGTTGATGCGCCACCATCAGACTCACGCGTTTGCCTAAGCCAATATCAGTCAAAATCTCCGATTTATGCTTAGCACCATAATCGCGCATCACTTTCTGCCACTGTTTATCCTGCACCGCGCTCGGATCAACATGCAAAGCCCTTAACGCCATATTGAGCATGCGCTCGCCCAGATGCGCGGATTCTGTGGCACGTAACGTTTTTAAATAATGTCGTATATGTGAGCGCGCCTTGCCCGTCACAACATAATTAAGCCAGGCAGGGTTGGGCTTTGCCAAAGCAGCAGTAATAATTTCTACATTGTCACCATTGTGCATCTCGGTACGCAAAGGCGCGAGCTCATTATTGATTTTAACTGCAACGCAGCTATTGCCTACATCGGTATGTACGGCATAAGCAAAATCTACTGCCGTAGAACCTCTGGGAAGCGCTAATATATTGCCTTTGGGCGTAAATACATACACTTCATCCGGAAATAGGTCTACTTTAAAATTTTCTAAAAATTCGTAGGAATCGTCACTTTCAGTTTGAATTTCCAGCAAGCGCTGCAACCATTGATGTGTTTGTTGCTGTAATGCTGTGAGGTTGGCATCGGTTGTTTTATACATCCAGTGCGCTGCTACGCCTGCATTGGCAATTTTATGCATTTCTTCGCTACGAATCTGCACTTCAATCGGTGTGCCAAATGGTCCAAATAAAGTGGTATGCAATGACTGATAGCCATTAGCTTTCGGAATCGCAATGTAATCTTTAAACTTCCCTGGTATCGGCTTGTACAATGCATGCAGGCAACCAAGCGCCAAATAACAACTGGCGTTATCTTTTACCACCACCCTAAAACCGTAAATATCATGAACTTGAGCTAGTGCCGTGGCCTTGTTCATCATTTTACGATAAATACTATAGAGATGCTTCTCGCGACCTTTTACATCAGCTTCAATATGAGCGTCAGTCAAACGCTGTTTAATCTCATCCAGAATCTTGCTAATTACTTCTTTACGGTTACCGCGGGCAGCCATAATCGCTTTGGAAATCACACGGTAACGCATGGGATACAAATATTTAAAGCTTAAGTCCTCTAATTCCTGATAGATAATATTAAGGCCTAACCTATTAGCTATCGGTGCATAAATTTCCAGTGTTTCGCGTGCGATACGTTTTTGTTTTTCCGATTTCATCGCTTCTAGCGTTTGCATGTTATGCAATCTGTCGGCCAGCTTCACCAAAATCACGCGTACGTCCTGACTCATGGCCAGCAACATTTTGCGGAAATTTTCAGCCTGTGCCACCGTAGCACTTTGGAACTCGATTTTATCGAGCTTGGTAAGGCCGTCTACCAGTTCACCTACTTGTTTACCGAACTTCTCGGCAATTTCCTCGACTGCAACGCCGGTATCTTCCACCACATCATGCAACAATGCAGCAAGCAAAGTAGGCAAATCCAGATGCAGTTTGGCCAAAATACAGGCAACCGCAACGGGATGCGAAATATAAGGCTCTCCCGTTTTGCGCGTCTGTCCTTCGTGAGCGGCTGCGGCATAACGGTAAGCAGCCCACACTTGTTCGATGTCGGCCTGACTAAAGTATTCTTTAAGTAAAAGCGTGAGCTGCGAGGTTTCGGAATCTGCCGGCAACAAAGGCGGTTCGGCAGATTGGAAGGGTTCCGCTGATGATCTAAGAGCGGTTTTTACCATGATTTTAAATGCGGGGATTACATACTCGAAGCTTGATTAGAAGCTTAAGAATGTGTGCGGTTTAAAATCTCTAAACCCACTTTACCTGCGGCTATTTCGCGCAGCGCCAGCACTGTCGGCTTATCTTTTTGTCCAACGCCATGTACATATGGATCTGAGCCATTCGCCAGTTGGCGCGCACGATATGCTGCTACCAAGGTCAATTGAAATCGGTTAGGTATCTTTTCTAAACAATCATCTACGGTTATACGTGCCATTTTGTGTGCCTTTATGTTAGTTGCTGAATGAGAGTAGCGTAACGCTGTAACTGCGCCTGCAATTTAAGCCTGCTTGCGCGGATAATCGCCATTAGGTCTTGCAAAGCCGCTTCGAAGTTATCGTTAATTGTAACATAATCGAACTCCACTACATGACGCATTTCTTCACGCGCCGCTGCAACACGCTTGGCAATGACTTCCGGACTGTCCTGTCCTCGATTGTTAAGTCTTTCCGCCAGAGTCTCTACCGACGGCGGGAGAATAAAAATGCTGATTGCCTGCGGGTAAAGCGTACGCACCTGTGCCGCACCTTGCCAATCAATCTCCAAAATTACATCAAAGCCGCCCTGTAGGGCAGTATCCACGGCGCTTTGCGAGGTGCCATATTTAGCGCCGTGCACATCTGCGCTTTCTAAAAATCCTCCCGCAGATAAAGTTTCCAAAAACTGGGCTTCATTCACAAAATGATAATGCACACCATTTTCTTCACCACTACGGGGTGATCGCGTCGTGTGCGAGACAGAACGCTTAATTTGCGCATCTCTAGTCAGCAATGCCTCAACAAGACTGGTTTTTCCGGCACCGGATGCAGCTGTTACTATAAATAAATTACCCTTCAACATATATCAACACCAATCAGGGCTTGGTAAAGCAGAAAACACCGCTTTGAGACCTTCGCCCCAGCCCTGTCTTACCTTGGCAAAATAAGGGTCGTTTTCGGTAATGCGCTGTTGACAATCTGCATGGAAACTATCGCTTCTATAAAGCAACAAATCAATAGGTGCAGCCACCGATACATTACTGCGTATGGTGGAGTCGAATGAAATAAGAATGCATTTCACAGCATCCATCATCTCACTGTTATGTTTCACGACACGATCGATAATTGGCTTGCCATATTTGGTTTCACCAATTTGAAAATACGGTGTTTCTTGGCAGGTTTCAATAAAATTTCCAGCAGCATACACGTTAAACAAACGTGGCTTTTCCCCTTTGATTTGACCTGCCACCAAAATACTCGCATTGAAGTCAATGCTATGATTCTTTAAATGTTCGCCATCGCGCTCAAAAGCAGCACGTAATGCTGTTCCCACTAATCCCGCCGCGTCGAATAGGCTAATAACATTGAGTAAGTGTTTACTATCTGCTTCATCCTTATCAACAGCCGCTCTTAAGCTGTTGATAACAGATTGCGTAATTGCCAGATTGCCTGCGGTAAGCAACACAATTACCCGCTCGTTTTTTAATTCGAACACGTGCATCTTCGGAGAGATGGCAACTTGGTCTACGCCCGCATTTGTACGGGTATCCGAGGCTAATACCAAACCTTGTTCAAGCAGCAAACCAACACAATAAGTCATAAAAATTGTTCTAAAATAAACATCCTTAAATCATACCATTTTGCTTAGATAAATTTGTGGTTTGATGCTTAGTTGCAACTGAAAATTATTGTTGTGCCTGCTGTGCTTGTCTGAGTAATTCGGCTTGTTTAACAAGCTCAATTTGATTGATACGATGCTGTTGATTTACCGGTACACCTGATTGATTCACTACCACACTACTTGCCATGCCTTCTACCCCACCACCTGAGCGCATACCGGTGACAGGACTTGCGGAACGATAATCTAAACCCGAAGCTAGCCTGACATGTACAGCGTGCGTACGACAACCATTAGATACATCAAAACTTTGCCAACCTTGCTCTTGCAGCCAGACGTCGGCCCACGCATGGGTTTGCATCAAACTGCCATCTTCGGTAAATAAATAGCCGCTGACGTACCGCGCCGGCAGGCCAATACTGCGACAACAGGCAATGAAAATATGTGCATGATCCTGACAGACCCCTTGCCCGAGCTGAAATGCCTCGACTGCGGAGGTTGTGACTTCAGTCACCCCTTTTATATAACGCACACGCGCAAGCAGTGCATGCATCATCTCTTCTAATGCTAAATTCTGTTTAGATGGTGATGTCTGGAATGGTTTAGCAAATGCACGTATTACGCCATCACTCGCGGAAAGCGGTGTATCACGTAAATAAATTGGGAGTGGCAGCGCATGCTTTTGTGTTGATTGATTCTCCGAGATATTTGCTGTCAGGCCTGTTTCTACTTCACCAAACGCAATAATGATGATTTCTGTATGTGGTTTATCTATCACCATGGTGTGTGTGATATTGCCATAGGAGTCTTCAACCGCATGCAAATTCCCATTTGCTTTGATATCCCAGCACTTTACATGCTGGCCAAAACCACTAGGCGGTGTCAGGCGCAATTGCTGAATAGTGTAATTTACCGGCTCACTATAAATATAGCGGGTGTGGTGCTCAATACTTAGCAACATATCAACTCACAGCAGCGTTTAAAAACGTACGCTGAATTTCCGTACCTAGCAAGTTATTTGATTCAATAAAATCACTCAAAAACTCATGTAAGCCATGTTGAAAAATATCATCCATTCTGCCGTAATGTAATTTGGCATGTAACTCGCCAGCCAGCCTTCTGGATTCACTTGAGCGCACACCCGAAAGCTGCTCTAAAATCGGCGTAATCTCATCAAAACAAGCATGCAGCGAACGCGGCATATCACATCTTAACACCAATAGTTCTGCCACTCGCCAAGGCACAATCGTATCACTGAATATTTTCTGATAGGCCTGAAAAGCCGATACAGAGCGCAACACCGCACTCCACTCATAATAATCTACTGCACCGCCCACCTCTTCTTGCGAGGGCAATAGCAGATGATATTTCACATCCAGCAGACGTGCCGTATTATCGGCACGTTCAATGAATGTACCCAACCTGACAAAATTAAAAGCGTCGTCTCGCAGCATAGTGCCAAAACATACGCCTCTGAATAGATGGGAACGCGCTTTCACCCAGTCGCAAAATTCACGCAATCCATTTTTTGATAAATCCTGGCCGGCAAACTGCCCGAACTCCAGCCATAACGCATTAATGTTTTCCCAGGTTTCAGAAGTCATCGCCACGCGTACAGCACGCGCATTCTCGCGAGCACTGCGCAAAGTACTATAAATGCTGGACGGGTTATTCATATCCATTGCCAAATAATGGATCACATCAGCAGCTGAACACTCTTCGTAATCTTGCTCGTAAGCCTCTACATTGCCTGAAATCTCTAAAGCAGGTAACCATAGCGCCGCTTCGCTTGCAGCGGCATTCGGCACCAATGACATGTTATAAGTCACATCCAGCACGCGCGCCATATTTTCTGCACGTTCTATTGAGCGCGCCATCCAGTAAAGATGATCCGCTGTACGACTCAGCATACCAGCTCCTCAACTGCAGTATTAATTATTTCCACAGATTGCGTCAGATTTTCTGGCTCGCCTTCAAGCACCCATGTATCTTTTGTGCCGCCGCCTTGTGATGAATTGACAACCAGCGACCCTTCTTTTAGAGCAACCCGGCAAAGCGCACCCGGTACCAGAGTCACGGTTTTACCTGAAAGTACAAATGGCCGTAAATCAACATGACGTGGCGCTATGCCTTGCTCTACCAAAGTAGGACAAGTCGATAGCGCTAGCGTAGGTTGAGCAATATAACTGGATGGGCTAGATATAATACGCAAGCGAAACTCTTCAAGCTCTTTTTTACTTGCTGCAGGACCAACCAGCATGCCATAGCCTCCAGAACCTTGTACCTCTTTCACAACCAGTTCATCCAAGTGCGCAAGCGTGTACTGCAAGTCTTCTTCTTTACTCAATTCATAAGTAGGCACGTTTTCCAAAATCGGTGTTTCGCCTAAATAAAATTTAATCATGGCGGGCACATGAATATAGGTTGCTTTATCATCCGCAACGCCCGTGCCAACTGCATTCGCTAAAGTCACTCCCCCGTTTCTGTACACTGAAAGCAAACCTGGTACACCCAACATCGAATTTGGGTTAAATACCAGCGGGTCTAGGTAATCATCATCAATGCGTCTATAAATCACATCTATGCGTTGTGGACCTTGCGTAGTGCGCATATACACGGCGTTATTGCGCACAAACAAATCCTGTCCTTCTACCAGCTCGATACCCATTTGCTGGGCAATAAAGGCGTGCTCAAAATACGCACTGTTATAGGCACCCGGGGAGAGTAAAACTACTGTCGGGTCTTGTACCCCCGGTTGTGCTACAGCGCGCAGGTTATTTAAAAGCACCTGTGGATAGTGCTCCACAGGCGCAACTGAATAGCGACGGAATAATTCAGGAAAAAGTCGCATCATCATTTTGCGATCTTCCAGCATATAAGAAACACCTGACGGTGTACGCAGATTATCTTCTAACACATAAAATTGCGATTCGCTGGTGCGAACCAAATCAATACCTGCTATATGTGCATAAATCTGATTAGGTACATCTACGCCGAACATTTCCGGCCTGTACTGTGCGTTAGCCAATATGCTGGCTGGCACAATACCGGCCTGAATGATTTCCTGCTTGTGATAGACATCATGCAAAAACATATTGAGCGCACGCACACGCTGTATTGAGCCGGCTGACAAATGCGCCCATTCTTTAGCGGATAGTAAACGCGGGATGACATCGAAAGGAATCAGGCGCTCAGCACCATCTTCCTCGCCATATACATTAAAGGTAATACCGACTCGACGAAACAATACTTCCGCTTCTGCACGTTTAGTCGCAAGCTGCTGATGAGGTATATTTTGTAGCCATTTATCATAAGCTGAATAAATATCGCGAACATCTGCAGTATTGAGCTGCATTTCATCAAAAAATTGCTGGGCTGATTTTTGCATGGTTTAAGTCTTTATATATTTTATAAAGCTTAAGCAAAGCTCATACCAGTTTATTTATAGTTAAAAATCAATAACTTAATGATTTTAATTCTAGGTCTTAGATTTTTTGCACTATCAAGGTGCATTAAAATACCTATTTTTTAGCACATGCACTATTTGTGCGCTGTAAGAAAATTATCTAGATAACAATTATTCGATATTTTGTATCTGTTCGCGCATCTGCTCAATCAGCACCTTAAGCTCCATAGAGATTTGTGTAGTTTCAACCGCGACCGACTTTGAACCCAAAGTATTCGCCTCGCGGTTCAATTCCTGCATCAAAAAATCTAGACGTTTGCCCACTGATCCGGTGCCGTTCAAAATACGGCTTACCTCATTGATATGCGTGCTTAACCGTGAGAGCTCTTCATCCACATCGATGCGTTGCGCAAACAATACTATTTCTTGGCGAATACGCTCATCATCATTGCTGATACTCGCTTCGTTGAGTTTGGCGGTGAGTTTTTCCTGATATTGCCTGATTAACGCGGGCATCATCGGCTTTACTTTTGCCACGTGCTGTTCTATCTGCTGCAGGCGCTCAAAAATAATATCTTTGAGCTTTGCGCCCTCACGTGCCTTAGCCTCGATTAAATCTTGCAGTACCGCATTTAATGTAGTTTTTAGATCGTATTCCAACACCTCAGAATCTAATGCTTCTGTCGCCATCACGCCAGGCATTTGCAATATTTCTAACATGTTCACTGGTTGCGTATGCGGAAAATATTGTGCTGCAGTTTTTACATTTTCAGCAATTTGTTGTAAAGCCGTATGATTAAGCTGAGGCAAACCTCCGGCAGCAGTATTGCGTATCATATTCAAACGGCAATCTACTTTCCCTCGCCCTAATTTAGCCTGAATGAGTTCGCGTACAACAGCTTCAAACATGCGTAAATTATCATCCAGCTTAAGTTGCAGTTCGAGATAGCGATGATTCACCGAACGCAATTCAATCATCAAAATACCATTTATTGTGTTGCGTTCTTGCGACGCAAAGCCTGTCATACTGAGTATCATAGCTTGCTTTCTTAAAGTAATTGTTGATAATTGTATCAAACCCCTATGATTTTATGAGAGAATATTCTTAATATGTAAATTTAACGATGATTAATTTTAACCAAACAGATGGCTACCAGTAAAAATCAACCTTTGCCTATTGGCTATATATTACAAGACTACATTATCACCAAAGTCTTGAGTACTGGCGGCTTTAGTTTTGTTTATCTTGCACAAGACCTAAACAAGAATATTGTCGCCATCAAAGAGTATATGCCTACAGGACTCGCGCTGCGCGAAGAAGGCGCCACTGTGCTATTAGGCACAGAGGATGACGCGGCCACTTTTAAGCATGGCCTTAAATGCTTTTTTGAAGAGGGCTTGGCGCTGGCCAAAATCGATCATAAAAACATTGTGCGTGTGATTAATTTTTTTAGAGAAAACAACACAGTTTATATGGTAATGCAGTATGAACGCGGCAAATCGCTGCAAGATTACATACTGTCGCAGTCCGATCCAGTAAACGAAAAATTCGTACGGCGCGTATTTGGTGAGTTGCTCAATGGCCTGCGCGAAGTGCATACGCAAAAACTCCTGCATCTGGATATTAAGCCCGCAAATATTTATATTCGCCTGGATGGTTCACCTGTACTGCTGGATTTTGGTTCTGCCAGGCAGACGCTGACTCAAGTACAATCAAAGCTTTCGCCCAGTTATACGCCTGGTTTTGCACCGCCGGAACAATATTTTGAACGTAAACAATTAGGGCCTTGGAGCGATATATACAGCGTGGGCGCAAGTATGTATTCATGCTTGGTGCGGTCTGCACCAATGGCTGCAAATTTACGCGTTAAGGAAGATCTTTTGGTGCCTGCTGTTAAAGTAGGTAAGGGCACTTACACTGAAGAGTTGCTTAAAATTATTGATAATTGTTTAAAACTGGATTATCTCGAAAGACCGCAAAGCGTGTTTTCACTTCAAAAAACGTTACTTGAAAACGTACCGCCCTTAGTAATCAAAAAACCTGGCCTCGTCCACAAGATTAAGCACGTGCTGAATAAGCCGCTATAACTATAAATTTAAGACGTACTCGATGAAATTTACTATTTATCAAAATAGTCGCCAAGGGCCTAGGCAATATAATCAAGACAGATTGGCATATTCTTACAGCAAAGACGCTTTATTACTTGTGCTGGCCGACGGGATGGGCGGTCACCGCAATGGCGAAATCGCGGCACAATTGGCCGTAAAAACACTTACAGATGCATTTCAACGCCTAGCGGTGCCTGCATTGAGCAGCCCAGCAAAATTTCTTACCGATCATATTCAGCAAGTACACGATATGATTGAAAATGTTACGCAGGCTCAGGATCTTATCGAATCACCACGTACCACCATTGTTGCAGCCGTTATCCAGCGTGGTTATTTGTATTGTGCACATGTGGGTGATTCACGGTTATATCATTTTCGTGATGGACATTTGCTATTTCGCACTGAAGATCATTCGGTTGTGCAATCCTTATATAAAAAAGGCATGATCAGCAAAGAAGAAATGGCGACGCATCCTTACAAAAATAAAATATATAATTGTTTGGGCGGTGAAATACCGCCACAGGTTGATCTCTCGGATAGACACGAATTACATGAGGGCGACACAATACTCTTGTGCACAGATGGTGTCTGGGGCGTGCTAAGCGATCAGCAAATCAAGGAAATCATCCAGCAAAATATTACAATTGTCGATGCGACTACCCAATTGATGGATAGCGCCGAATTTGCCAGTGATGAAAAAGGCGATAACATGAGCGCCATTGGCGTGCAGTGGGGCGACCGGTCAATGAGTCAAGCCGCTGTATCAACACAGCTCATGCCGTTAGGTGAAACCACCACCATCATGAACCCTGTTACACATCAAAACATTGAAGGCGCTGACCCACTTGAACTATCTGATGACGATATTGAGAATACCATCGCAGCAATTCAAAATGCTTTAAATAAAACCCAGCAGAAACCCAAAATTTAATATTCGGTTTTAAAATCCCCACAATTTAAAGCCAACTTGCGTAATGCATCGCTTATAATTGGCATTTTGTTTAAAGCCAATGCTATGCAACCTAATACACGCCCCAGTCAACGCGCCAATCATCAACTGCGTGAAATCGAAATTATTCGCCATTACACCAAACATGCTGAGGGCTCCGTTCTAGTAAAATTTGGCGACACGCACGTGCTTTGCACGGCCAGTGTAGAAGAAAAAGTTCCAGGATTTCTCAAAGGTAAAAATCAGGGCTGGGTGACCGCTGAATACGGCATGCTGCCACGCTCCACAGGCAGCCGTATGGACAGGGAAGCCGCTAAAGGCAAACAATCTGGCCGCACGCAAGAAATTCAGCGTCTGATAGGCCGTAGTTTGCGTGCCATTATCGATTTGGAAAAGCTCGGCGAGCGCAGCATACACCTGGATTGCGACGTGATTCAGGCGGATGGCGGCACACGTACCGCCAGCATTACCGGTGCTTATGTCGCCTTGCACGATGCAGTTTCAACATTGTTAAAGAGCGGGAAAATCAGCCAGAACCCACTCAAGCAGGCTGTTGCGGCAATTTCTGTTGGCGTTTACAAAGGCGTACCAGTGCTGGATTTAGACTATATCGAAGACTCTGATTGCGATACAGACATGAATGTGGTCATGACTTCTGATGGTGGTTTTGTAGAAATTCAAGGCACAGCAGAAGGCGAACCGTTTGATAAAGCAGCAATGAATGCGATGCTGGATTTAGCACAAGCGGGCATTAAAGAATTACTCCATAAACAAATAACAGCGCTGGGTATTTAAGCTGAATCATTCCATGTTTACTCGACTTGTTATCGCCAGCGGCAATACCGGCAAACTAAGAGAAATCCAACAGCTTTTAGCCCCTCTGCATATTGAAGTCTTGCCGCAGTCAGCTTTTAATATTTCCGAGGCCGAAGAGCCGCATTGTACTTTTATCGAGAATGCTCTTGCCAAAGCGCGTCATGCCAGCCTGCATTCAGGTTTGCCTGCTATTGCTGATGATTCCGGTATTTGTGTTAGCGCCCTGCAAGGCAAGCCTGGCGTGCTTTCTGCACGTTTCGGCGGTGAGCCAAAGAATGATGAAAAAAACAATCAAACTTTATTAGATGCGCTTGCAAACGAAAGTGACCGTGGCGCCTATTATTACTGTGCGCTAGTATTGGTTCGCTATCATGATGATCCGCAGCCTTTGATTGCAGAAGGAATTTGGCGCGGCGAAATATTAACTGCTCCTCGTGGCATAGGCGGGTTTGGCTACGACCCATTATTTTTAGATGTAAATTTAAATAAAACGGGTGCAGAATTAACACCGGAAGTTAAAAATAAAATCAGCCATCGCGGACAAGCACTGAGGCAATTGATAAAAAAAATAAAGGTTTTATCCATATGAAAAAGTTACCTGTTTGGGTGCGTAGCGATGGAAGCATCGTCTCCTGTACAGAAAAAATCAAAGTGATGCGCGAAAACTTTGAAGAAATCAAACAAATCGCACAAGACGCACTGGAAGATGGTTTACTAATGGAAGTGTCTGAAACACAAATGCGTGAAACCTTGCATCACTTGGTCGATGAGCTTGTGAATCCTTATCAAAAACAAAAAGCAGCGATTGAAAAAAGTTATTCCAATTAAGGCCGAAGCAAGCTTTAATGCGCCTGCAAGGCTAGTCAAGACACATTCGCCGATTTTAGGCGAAACAACGTTATCCGGCCTTACCGCACCGCCACCGTTATCGCTATATATCCATATTCCGTGGTGCATAAAAAAATGTCCGTATTGCGATTTTAATTCGCACGAATCGCGCAGTGAGATTCCTGAAAATCGCTATGTACAAGCGCTTATCAAAGACCTGGAACAATCAGTGCCGCGCATTTGGGGGCGTAAAATTAAAAGCGTATTTTTTGGCGGCGGCACACCAAGCCTGTTCTCACCCGAAGCGATTGATGAAATCTTAAGCGCCGTACGCATGCTCACAGCGCTGGAATACGGCGCAGAAATTACGCTGGAAGCCAATCCAGGCACCGTTGATACAGCGCATTTCGTGGGCTACAAGCAGGCAGGTATAAACCGCGTATCACTCGGTATACAAAGTTTTAATGCGGACCATCTCAAAGCGCTGGGCCGCATTCATGACGATAAACAAGCTGTGCATGCAGCCGAATTGGCACTTTGCACCTTTGAACGGGTGAATTTTGATGTGATGTATGGATTGCCTAACCAAACACCGGCACATGCTTTACAAGACGCTTTGCAGGCGGTTGCGCTTCAACCGGATCATTTGTCTTTTTATCATCTGACCCTAGAGCCCAACACGCCATTTTACCGCGCCCCGCCAAGCTTGCCAGATGATGACATAAGCGCAGAAATGCAGGAAAAAATAGAAGCATTACTTTCTGAAAATGGCTATGAACATTATGAAACCTCCGCTTTTTGCAAACCCAAAAGCCAAGCGCGGCATAACCTGAATTATTGGCTGTTTGGGGATTATTTAGGCATAGGTGCGGGTGCGCATAGCAAACTCAGCTTTCACGATAGAATCACCCGTGAAACACGTCATAAGCATCCTAAAAGCTTTATGGAGAATGCCGAGAGTGGCAATGCAGTGGATAACACCTGGGTCATCGAACAGGCAGATTTGGGCTTTGAGTTTATGATGAATGCTTTGCGGCTTAACAACGGTTTTGAAACAAGGCTGTTTTCAGAACGCACAGGCATACCTTGGGAGGCAATGTCCATGCGCCTTGCAGAGGCATCAAATAAAGACTTGATTACAATAAATCACGATTGGATTCAACCTACTCTGCGAGGCCGACGTTACCTGAATGAATTACTGCAAATCTTTTTAGACTAATTAATTTCTTTTCTTATATCCAGCAACTCTATCAGCAGCAAAATTTCGTTAAGTACCGCCTCACCAAAACCAGTACGCTCACCGCCGCGGTTATCGGTAATCAGGTTGCGCAAATACAATGTGGCCGCATCATGCGGCCATGTGCTGTAAAGTTTTTCCATAATGTGTGGGAACTCTTCCAAACTTAGCGCCACTACCATGGGAATTTCTGTTTCCTGCCATGTAGGGGCGATGACGTTAAAAGTTTCATGCAAGCCTTCGGCATAACGTTCAAAATCTTGTTGTAAATTAAGTTTTCTAAATATTTCCAATAAGTACAGCCAATGGTTAATCGAGGCTTTCGGATGCGCTTCAATCGTCAACTTAAGGTGTGCGATTGCATCACTTGTGCGATTGATGCCCATCAATAATCTGGCTTCTTCTAAAGTAGTCCCTAACCTGGATTCTTTGTCTTTAGCGGCTTTGGCCAGTGGTGTGGTTTGCGTAATTTCATGCCTGGGCTCTACCCGTGTGTTTTGCCAATGACTGCCAATATCTGCGACGGTTTCCTGCATTTTACTGGTGACCAGACTCATTTTTGCAGCCATATGCCGTCGATATTTTTTAAAGAAATAGATGCTTAAGACCACCAGTAAACTTAAAGCCAGCAGCATTTTGATCAACTCGCTGTTTAAGCTATCAAATAGTGAATTTGTAGCTGGTTTTTCTGGTATTGAAGTTTTCGATTTGTCGATTGCCGGATGATTTAAGTATTTAAATGTCTTTTTGCTTGGCTGGGCATCAGCCGACAGGTTAAGGGTTTTATCCCAAGCCAGTTTCAATTCGTTTAATTTAGTTTGTAGAAAAGCCAGTTTTTCATTTAGCCTCGCCAGCTCTTCTTTTAAGAAGGCATTTTTACTTAACAAGGAATCATAATCCTGCATTAACTTTGCAGGAATTTTCTCTAAACCGTAACTCATTTTTAATTTTTGTTTTTTTTCTTTCCCGGACCCCGATTTAATCGCACGCGTGCTGTTTGAAAGCGATTTCAAGGTAGGAATCACTACCAGTGCAGGTGTGTCGAAGCGTCTAGCTGCCTCAAGCCTTGGCTGAGCATCAGCATTTAAACGCAGTGTTTTAAATACAAACTGGTGTTGCATGGATTGGTCTTTTGGATAAAACAAACGCGCAACATCTTCCAGACTTTCGCCTGGAAGCATCGGCCATGTCATACTGTTTGAATCTGGATCTTGTAACGAATTATCTAAAACCAGTAAATCATTGTTATTGGCAAAGGCATGACTATCTATTATCAGCGCTGTTAAAAAAACTAAAATCGAATTTAGCTTCAAAATAATTGTATGCTAACTGATTATTTTGCGGGCACGCTGAATCGCTTGTTTTACCTGGGCTGGCGCAGTACCGCCAATGTGGTTGCGGCTTGCTACCGAGCCCTCCAGCGTCAGTACGTTATATATATCATCCGCGATCAAGCCGCTAAATTGCCGTAACTCGTTTAACGGCAAATCGGCCAAATCACACTTTTTCTGCACGGCATGTTTCACAGCAAGCGCGACGGCCTCATGCGCATCACGGAATGGCATGCCTTTTTTTACCAAATAATCGGCCAAATCGGTTGCCGTGGCAAATCCTTCTAACGCAGCCTGGCGCATATTGGGTTTGTTCACGCTAATGCCACCCAACATATCTGCGTATATTTCCAATGTGATTAATACAGTATCGGCCGTATCAAACAACGGTTCCTTATCTTCCTGATTGTCTTTGTTATATGCCAGTGGCTGGCCTTTCATCAGAGTCAACAAGCCCACCAAATGCCCATATACGCGTCCTGTTTTGCCGCGCACCAGCTCTGGAACATCGGGATTTTTCTTTTGCGGCATAATCGATGAGCCCGTGCAAAAACGGTCTGCGATATCTATAAATGCAAAACGAGGTGAAGACCACAAAATCAGCTCTTCTGAGAAACGTGATAAATGTGTCATTAATATTGCACTTGCGGCGCTAAACTCGATAGCAAAATCACGATCTGAAACCGCATCGAGTGAATTCTCGCATACGCCGTCAAAGCCCAGCGTTTTTGCCACCATTTCACGGTCAATCGGGTAGCTTGTGCCCGCTAACGCAGCAGCGCCAAGCGGCAGCCTGCTGATACGTTTACGGCAATCGACAAAACGTTCCGCATCGCGCTTGAGCATTTCGAAATACGCCAACAGATGATGTCCAAAAGTCACTGGCTGCGCTACTTGCAAATGCGTGAAGCCTGGCATGATAGTATCCACATGCTGTTCTGCTAAATCCAAAATAGAGCTTTGCAACTTGCTTATACCCGCCAATACAGCGTCACTGGTAGCACGTAACCATAAACGCACATCAGTCGCTACCTGATCATTACGGCTTCTGCCGGTATGTAAGCGCTTACCTGCGTCACCGATTTTATCTGTAAGCCTCTTTTCAATATTCAAATGCACATCTTCTAAATCCAGCAACCATTCAAAATCACCAACTTGGATTTCTGCCAGAATCTCGTTTAACCCTGCTTCAATAGCCACCACATCTTGGTTTGTAATAATACCCTGCACACCCAACATTTGCGCATGCGCAAGTGAACCCTGAATATCAAATTCAGCCAAGCGTTTATCAAAACCCACAGAAGCGGTATATTGTTTGACCAGCTCGGCGACCGGTTCATTAAATCGACCTGACCAGCTTTGTGCTTTTTTATCTAAAGAGTTTTTTGACACGCTTAATCGCTTTATTCACTTGGTTTATATTTTTTAGCTTTATTGTAAAAATTACTTTAATAATAATATACTTATCGCAACATTATAACTAAGTATTCGCTGTGCGCAAAAATAGTCGCTTACCTAATCTGCATAATCTTGGCATTCACTTGCGAATCTTGCTTATCGTGAACCTATTGGCGGCGATGGCGGCGATTCTGCTAAGTAAGCAGCTTAGTGATTTTTTGCCCTTATTGGCGGAATTGTCGACTGTAGTACAACCTGTATTGCTGCTGAGCATGCTGAGCCTGTATATACTTTATCCCTTTTTGGACAAACTTAAATACTGGCAAGGTACTACTGCAATCATGTTGCTGGAAATTGCTTTTACCAGCTTCGTTTTTATTGCTGCAAATCGCTTTTTTGCGTTTGACTCAATCCCCGAAACAGGCCGCGCCTGCTTGCTCGCCGCGATAGTCACGGCTATTGTGCTGTATTATTTTTATCTGCAGGAACGCGCCTATTCGCCCGCCATTGCCGAGGCGCGCTTGCAGGCTTTACAAGCACGCATACGACCACATTTCTTATTTAACAGCATCAACGCGGTACTGTCACTCATCCGTAGCCAGCCCAAACAAGCTGAGACTGCGCTAGAAGACATGGCCGATTTATTTCGCGTGCTGATGAGTGAAAATCGAGACTTAGTGCCACTCGCTCAAGAAATTAGCCTATGTCACCAATATCTCGATTTGGAAAAATTGCGCCTAGAAGATCGCCTGAAGATCACCTGGCAAATAGACGACATGCCATCAGACGCCATGATCCCTCCCCTTATTATGCAACCCTTGCTAGAAAACGCTGTTTATCACGGTATTGAGCCGATGCCAGAAGGGGGAGAAATTATTGTCAAAATCTACACTAAGTTTAAGGAACTGCACATCGTTATCAACAATCCTTACTCCCCTCAAAATAACCATCATACTGGCAATAAGATGGCGCTGAAGAACATCAAGGAGCGCCTGAAACTGCATTTTGATTTGGAAAGCTCGCTTAAAGCCGAGGCCAGAAATAATCGCTATGAAGTACACATTCGCATACCAGAAAAAATTTGAATCATGCCGCAAACACTTAAAATTTTAATTGCTGACGATGAAGCACCTGCCAGAAGCAGGATACGCGATTTACTTGAGGATATTGAAGGCATCATCATTGTTGCTGAAGCAAAAAACGGTAAAGAGGCCATAGAGTTAGCGCAAACAACCAAACCCGATGTCATGCTACTGGATATTCGCATGCCGTTGATGGACGGCATTGAAGCAGCGCAGCATGCACAAAAGCTGGAACCTAAACCAACCATTATTTTCACTACTGCCTTTGATGCCTATGCAATCAAAGCTTTCGATATAAATGCCGTAGATTATTTGTTGAAACCGATTCGGCTAGAACGCTTGCAAATCGCAATAGATAAGGCACATGCGCTAAAACCCTTGCCCATGGAAGCACTTAAGCCGCTGCAAAAAATGCGCAGCCATCTGAGCATTCACGAACGCGGCCGCGTGCTGTTGGTGCCCATTGATACGGTTATTTATCTGCGTGCCGAGCTAAAATACATCACCGTGCGTACCGCTGAACGTGAATATTTAATAGAAGAATCGCTCACCCATCTTGAGGCCGAATTCGGCGAGCGATTTTTGCGTCTGCATCGCAATTGCCTAGCTGCCACAGATTATATTGCCGGATACGAAAAACGTCTAAACGAAGCCAATGAAGCGCAATGGGTCGCCTTGCTGAAAGGCATCCCAGAAACTATTGCCATTAGCCGCCGCCAGCAACATTTGGTACGAGAAACCTAGTAAAACTATTGATGCTTATTTCTATCGAAATCCTCGATGACCTTGGCGGCCCAATCTTTGCCTCCCAGACCAAAAGCAATTGCCAAAGCCAAGAAAAACGCCCCAAATACAATTACAAATAATGAATATATCAGCTGCATGCCCACGCCCAGCTGCTCCAGCGCCACAAAAACAGCTAAAATCTGTATGCCATATTCAGCAGAAGTGCTTACTGCTAATGCATGGGTAAACTTAATGCTATAAAGCCACGCAAACACTAGGCGATTTACAAAGCGCGCCAGCAACGTACCAAAAATCACCACCAGAATCGCTACAATGATGTGCGGTAAATAGCTTGCTAGTTGTTGTAGCAATCCTGCCACTTCGTTTAAACCCAATGAATTTGCACCAGTGATAATAAATAAAGTAATCACTAACCAGTACACGACCTGGCTGATAATGCCGCTTAAAGTTAGACTGAAATTTCCGTGGCTCATAAAAGCCTCAAGCCCGGATCTTTGTGCGAATTTGTCAAAATGTGCCAGCTCCAACCCACGCTTTACCGCTTTTCTGGCAAGCTTGGCTATGACCCAGCCAAAAAATAAAATAACAATGACCGCCAATAATTTAGGCACAAAATTTACAAGTTGTAACCAGAATTGATTTAATGAATCGACGAAAATATCGAGTTGATATTGCATATAAATCTCCTAAAAACAGAGTTAAAACATGTGGTTAAATAAAAATAACCATCTGAAACCGGTTATTTTGCACCTAATAAACTTTAGCTTAACCTAAAAAAGCACACATTTTTGTAACAGTTTGTAAACCCGCCTGCAAAAGCACGCTGTGCTAGAATTTAACTTATGAAAAATATACCTGAAAAACTTGTCATTGCCTCTCGCGAGAGCGCGCTCGCCATGTGGCAAGCCAAACATATTCAAGCAAAATTACAAGCGCTATATCCAAGCTGCGAAGTCACTATTTTAGGCATGACCACCACCGGTGACCAAATTCTGGATTCACCCTTGGCACGCATTGGCGGCAAAGGCTTATTTGTAAAAGAGCTGGAAACCGCGCTTGCTAACGGCAGTGCCGATTTAGCTGTGCATAGCATGAAAGATGTGCCAATGAACCTTCCGGAAGGCTTCGCCATGGCTGCAACTGGTGAGCGCGAAGACCCGCGCGATGCATTTGTTTCAAACAAATTTTCAAGTTTTGAAGATTTACCGCACGGGAGTATTGTTGGCACTTCCAGCCTGCGCCGCCAAAGCCAGTTGCAAGCGCGCTTTCCACATCTCAAAATCGAATCGTTACGCGGCAATGTACAAACACGCTTGCGTAAGCTGGATGAAGGCCAGTATGCGGCGATTATCCTCGCTGCGGCTGGGTTAATTCGCTTGGGTTTAGGCGACAGAATCCGCCAATTGATTGCGCCGCAAAATAGCATCCCTGCTGTCGGGCAAGGCGCCTTGGGCATCGAGATTAATGCAGCCCGCACAGATTTATTTGAGGTTCTCGCGCCACTCAACCACATAGACACACAGCTTTGCGTAGAAGCGGAGCGTGGCATGAGCCGTGCGCTGGCGGGCAGCTGCACCGTACCGCTGGGCGCCTATGCAGTGCGCGAAGGCAATGAAATCAACATCACCGGCTTTGTGGCCAGCGTGGATGGCAAACAGATGTTGCGCGAAACGGTACGAGGCTCGATTAACAATGCCGAAGCGGTCGGCAAAGCATTGGCCAATCAACTAATCGCCAAAGGCGCTGATAAAATCTTGGCTGCGCTGGACCATATCAAATAATATGAGTGAAAAGCCTTTAGCTGGCATCACCATCGCAGTTACCCGCCCGGTTGATCAGGCACAAGCCTTGTGCGAAGCCATTACCCATTTTGGCGGCAGAGCGGTTTTGTTTCCCCTGCTCGCTATCGCGCCCCTGCCGGATTACCACGCGTTTGAGCAACAGCTCGCCCAGCTTGAAACGACCGATTGGGCAATTTTCATCAGCTCCAACGCCGTTAATTACGCCATGCCACGGGTGCTCAGGCATTATGGCAATGTTCCAGATAATTTAAGGTTTGCTGCGATTGGCCACCAAACCGCCAAAGAGCTTGCACATTATGGTGTGCGCAATGTGCTTACGCCGCACACCCGCTTTGATAGCGAAACCCTGTTGGCCTTGCCGGAAATGCACGATGTCGCCAATATGAAAATCGCCATTTTCCGCGGCGTGGGCGGGCGCGAGCTAATGGCAGAAACGCTCACCGCACGCGGTGCTAATGTTTATTTTGCAGAATGTTACCAACGTATTAACCCGCAAACTGATGCCAACTTGCTGGGTGAGCTTTGGAAAAAAGGCAAACTTCAAGCGATTATCGTTACCAGCTCAGAGGCCATGCGCTATCTGCTGGATTTGGCGGGCACTTCAGAGTGGTTGCGCCATGTGGTTATTTGCGTCAATCATGCAAGAATCGCAGAATTACCGTTAAAGTTAAGCTTAAAAGTGGTGGTGGCCGAGGCGCCCGGGGATGATGCAATGCTGAAAAAATTGATTGATTCTGCAATCTCGTTTCGATGACTGTTGTTACACAACCAACCCAACTCGTGTTCACTCAAGGGCGTCCATTCTTCGAAATGGTAATGTCATTTCTCGCTGCCACTGTAGGAATGGGACCTGTATTTGATACTACAAATCCACTCGGCCTATCACCACAAATGCAAGCAGGCTATCGTGGAATTATCAAAACAGACGTTGTAATTGATATGAACCAAGTACACACACAATGTATTTCAGGTGCTTTATCTCCCGATATTGCGGTGAAATCACTCTGTTGTATGCTATTAAACTCAACCTATGAAATTGCAAAACCGTTCAACGATTTTAGCCCTGAGTTTGAAATATTTCGCCATCTGCGAAACGCTGCCTCACACAAAAATCACTTCGACTTTCATGCAAATGAACCATCTCGTCCTGCTTATTGGGCAGGTCTGAACATTGACCATAATCTCAAAGGCAACACCAATCCTCTAGCAGGTACTGAGTGTGTAGGTACACTTGTTTCTGCTGGTGACATCATTGCTTTACTATATGAAATTGAAGCTAAGTTACCAAACTAGGGTTCTTAGGAAGCAATACTAAAGCGTAATAATTCCTACGTTATCAATGGCTTAGGTACAGGATTAGCAAACGTAAACGCATCCGAGAAAAATTCATCTTCTGGCAGTCCATGTTGCTGAAAAGCTTTGTGCGCAACATCCACCATTACGGGTGCGCCGCACACATAAGCTTGAAAAGCACTTAAATCAGGATAGTCATCCAAGACCGCTTGGTGTACCAGACCTGTTCTGCCTTGCCAGTTATCTTCGGGCTGCGGTTCTGACAACACAGGAACATAGCTTATCTGTTTGTGTTCTGCCCATTTCTCGCAAATGTCGTTCATGTATAAATCCTGCAAGCTGCGCACCCCTCGATATAGCTTGATTGGGCGGGTGTTTTCGGTATACAGCATATGCTCGATAATACCTTTAACCGGCGCAAATCCGGTACCACCTGCCACTAAAATCACCGGTTTATCGGAATCTTCGCGCAGGAAAAAACTGCCAAATGGCGCCTCGATGCGCAAAATGGCTTTCTCCGGCATTTCGTTAAACACGTATTCGGTAAACTGGCCGCCCGGGACAAGGCGTAAATGCAGCTCCATCACCATGTCATCATGCGGCGCATTGGCAATAGAAAACGCACGACGTTTGCCATCTTTCAGGATAAACTCAATATATTGTCCCGCCAGAAATTGTAAGCGCTCACTACTCGGCAATTGAAGATATAGCGCAATGACGTCATGTGTGAGCTTGTATTTTTTTTGTACCCGTGCAGGCAAAATACGCGGCCTGATGCCATTTAAACTATCTACTTCGCGGCATTCAATCACCAAATCTTCCAACGGACGAGCACAGCAAAATAACGAATTGCCAGCAGCTAATTCTTCATCCGTCAGCGCGCTGCTTTGGTAATCATCATGCACGACTTTGCCGCTGACGATTTTGCCCTTGCAGGCACCGCAGGCACCGTTGCGGCAACCGTAAGGCAAATTAACCCCTGCTTCAATGGCTGCTTCTAGCACGGTTTGGCTTGGGCGCACCTCAAACTGGTGCCCAGTAGATTGGATAGTAACTTGATGACTCATTATTTTTTCTCTGGTTCTTCTTTTATTTCGATATATTCGCCTTCTATCACATCATCATTGGCGGCTTGTGTTTGATATTGGGTATTAGTCGCGGCATTCAGATTTGGCTTACTAATAGGAATGAGCAATAAAACCGCTGCAATAATATCAGTAATAATACCTGGAATAATCAATAGCACTCCAGCGGCCATATTCCGCGCGCTTCCGAGCATGGATTTCATGGGGCTGCCGCCTGCGCTTATGCTTTGCATCATTTTGGCAGACATGAGTAATTTTTCACCGCGTATGAGTTGTAAGCCCAAGTAGCCAATCACGACTAAATAAAACAGCACCCACCAACCGTAACGATGTGCGAGGTCGACCAGCAGAAATATCTCGACGAATGGAAAAGCGAGTAAAATTAAGCCTATTAAAAATCGCATACTAAGAACTTTCTAAGAAATTTTTCCTCATTTAGATGGGGTTTCATTTATGTATTTACAATCGTCAGCACAAGCATTTTAATACGGAGCAGCATTTGAAAAGCATTTTTTACTGGCCAGGCATAATTGTAGTGTGTTTATTGGCAACTTTCACTTCGCCTGTATCACACGCAGATGAAAGTAGCGGCATAGGTAAAAGCTTGTTTACCGAAGAAAGTCCAGCCGAAACGCAGGAAGATGAGTTTTTATCTCCAGACGCAGCTTTTCAGCTTGATCTAGCAGCAAAAGATACCCTTAACTTAGCAGCAAATTTTAAAATAGCTCCTGGATATTACCTTTACAAACAACGCATTAAGTTTGTCATAAAAGATACCGCGACAGGTGAAATCGAAGCGATTGATTTGCCTGCGGGTGATATCAAAGATGACCCGAATTTTGGCAAGCAGGAAGTATATCATCATGATTTTTCCGCCAACATCAAACTTGCTTCTGCCAATAATCCGGTTGTTCAAGCCACCTACCAAGGCTGTAGCGAAAAAGGCTTATGCTACGCGCCGCAAACCAAAACAATTAACATTTCTTTAAAAAGCATCGGCCTGCAGGCCAATACTGATGTGCCTTCCGGAGCAGCTTCAGATGAAGATAAAACTACGCTTGCTTTAAAATCTGGCAATCTGTGGCTGGTGATTGCCGGCTTTTTTGCAGCAGGCCTGCTGCTTTCGTTTACACCGTGCGTGTTACCGATGATCCCTATTTTATCCAGTATTATCGTCGGCAGCCAAAGCAAACAAAAACACCCTTCAAGACTACATGCATTTGGTTTATCAGTAGCTTATGTACTGGGCATGGCGCTTAGCTATACACTGGCTGGCGTAGCGGCAGGCTTATCCGGCAATCTACTCAGCCAATCGCTGCAAAACCCTTGGGTATTGGGGGCTACTGCTTTACTGTTTGTAGCATTGGCCTTCTCGATGTTCGGGTTTTATGAACTCAAGTTACCTGCTGTTTTTGAACATAAAATCCTGAACCTGAGCAATAAGCTCAAAGGCGGCAAATTCTTTGGTGTATTTGTGATGGGCGCACTTTCAGCTTTGATTGTGAGCCCTTGTGTTGCGGCACCATTGGCTGGGGCGCTCATTTATATCGGCCAATCACATAATGTGTTGCTGGGTGGCGTAGGCTTATTCGCTCTGGCCATCGGCATGGGAGTGCCATTGTTGCTGATAGGCGCATCCGCTGGCAGTTTGCTGCCAAAAGCTGGCAGTTGGATGACTATCGTACGCAACTTTTTCGGCGTGCTGATGCTGGCAATGGCAGCTTATATCGTATGGCCGGTGTTGCCCAGCCATATTACAACGCCTGTAAACAAACTGATCGGTTTAGATAATACCGTGCATCATTTACCGTTTACTCGCGTAAAATCCTTGGCCGATTTAGATGCGGCTATTCAATCTGCCAAGGGCAAAATCGTGATGCTGGATTTTTATGCAGACTGGTGCACGTCCTGCAAAGAAATGGAAAAATATACTTTTAGCGATGAAACCGTAAAAACCGCTTTAAAAAATGCCGTGTTATTGCAAGCAGACGTCACAGAAAATAACGATGATGACAAAGCGCTACTCAAGCGTTTTAATTTATTTGGCCCGCCTGGCATTATCTTTTTTGATAAAGCAGGCAATGAATTAAGCATCCGGGTAATTGGCTATAAAAATGCCGTAGATTTTACAGAAATAATAAATAATAAAGTGGCTCAATAAGCATGTTCAAAAAATTAGATCATCCCATTGTTTACCTGATGCTGATTATCACGCTTGGCTTTGGTATTCGTTATTTTTTTCTAGGTACACAAGCCGAAAATGGTGGAAATCAATCAACGGAGTCTTTATTTGCAGCCACCTTTCCTGATGAAAAAGGCCAACCTCAAGAGCTAAAAAAATATGCGGGGAAAGTCGTAGTACTGAACTTTTGGGCAACCTGGTGCGAGCCGTGTCGAGAAGAAATGCCTGAACTATCAAAACTGCATAACACCTATCAAAACCAAAACCTGGTTGTTTTGGGTATTGCAGTTGATGATGTGCCCGCAATTAGCGATTTCACCAAAGAAACCAAAGTAAGCTACCCCATATTTGCCGCTGATATGCAAGGTATGGAAATTGCCGCTAGCTTGGGCAACAACAAGCGTGTGTTACCTTATACTGTGATTATTAAAGCCGATGGCAGTATAGCCAAAACCTATTTTGGCCGCGTCACTATGCAATTATTAGAAAAAACACTAAAAACACTGATTTAAAATGATGTAAAGATAATTATAAGAAATTATTTTTCTATTCAAGTACTTAGGTTTACTCGCTTTTGTAACTTCGCCTAATTTCAGTGAATTTGCTGGACAAAAACTTGTAAGTTCGGCAAACTTGCAATTATGAATGTTTGCAATAAACCTACAAAAAAACTGGTAGTAGAGATTCGTCATGGCCACTAAGTCTATATTAGTGTTACATGGCCCGAATCTTAATCTACTTGGCGTACGCGAGCCCGAGCACTATGGTAGTTTGACATTAGCAGATATTGATAGCCATCTGCATACGCTAGCTAAACAAGCCAATATTGCATTAGAGACATATCAAAGTAATTCTGAAGCTGAAATCGTAGCCAAGATCCAATCTCTGGCAATCAACAAGGTTGATTTTGTTATTATCAACCCAGCAGCATTTACACATACTTCTATTGCGATTCGCGATGCCATTTCTGCAGTAAAAATCCCATTTATCGAAGTGCATTTATCCAATGTTTATGCACGCGAAAGCTTTAGGCATCACTCCTATTTCAGCGATATCGCTGTTGGTGTAATCAGCGGCTTAGGCGCAGAGGGTTACAATGCTGCTTTTAATTTTGCTGTCAATGCATTAAAAAATAACTGATTAAATATTTATATTAAATTTAAAGTATCCCGAGGTCATTATGGATTTACGTAAACTTAAAAAACTGATTGATCTAGTCGAAGAATCCGGCATTTCAGAGCTAGAACTTACTGAAGGTGAAGAAAAAGTCCGCATTAGCCGTGCTTTAATGCATGGCGCCGCGCCCGTAGCCCACTATATGGCACCTGTGCCGCAAGCACAGCAAGCACCACAAACAGCTCCCGCGCCAGTAACTGCCGCACCTGCTGTTACAGAGATTGAGGGCCACATTATTAAGTCTCCCATGGTTGGCACGTTTTATCGCTCATCTTCACCAGATGCCAAACCTTTTATAGATGTGGGCTCTACAGTTGCGGTAGGCGATACGCTATGCATTATTGAGGCAATGAAACTGCTCAACGAAATCGAGTGCGATTTTGCCGGCGTAATTAAGAAAATATTGGTCGAAAACGGTCAGCCTGTTGAATATGGTGAGCCTTTATTTGTGATTGGTTAATTAAGCATGTTTGAAAAAATACTCATAGCCAATCGCGGCGAAATCGCTTTACGTGTGCAACGCGCCTGCCGTGAATTGGGCATTAAAACTGTTGCCGTGCATTCTGAGGCGGACAGAGATACAAAATACGTTAAACTCGCCGACGAATCAGTTTGCATTGGTCCTGCGCAATCTAACTTAAGTTATTTGAATATTCCCGCTGTTATCAGTGCAGCAGAAGTAACTGACGCACAAGCGATTCACCCGGGTTATGGTTTTTTATCTGAAAATGCCGATTTTGCAGAGCGAGTAGAACAAAGCGGCTTTGTGTTTATTGGCCCGCGTGCCGAGACAATTCGCCTAATGGGTGATAAAGTTTCTGCCAAAGATGCGATGAAAAAGGCCGGTGTACCTTGTGTGCCAGGCTCTGATGGTGCGCTATCTGACGATTCTGCGGAAATAATTAAAACTGCCAAAAAAATTGGCTATCCCGTCATTATCAAAGCGGCAGGTGGCGGTGGCGGACGAGGTATGCGCGTCGTGCATACCGAAGCAGCGCTTATCAATGCAGTATTAATGACCAAAGCTGAAGCGCAAGCAGCTTTTGGCAATCCTATGGTCTATATGGAGAAATTTTTAGAAAATCCGCGCCATATTGAAATACAAATTTTGGCAGACCAGCACGGCAATGCAGTGTTTCTAGGTGACCGAGATTGCTCCATGCAGCGCCGACATCAAAAAATTATTGAAGAAGCGCCTTCACCACTATTAAATTCTCGACTACGCGACAAAATTGGTGAACGCTGTGCAGAAGCTTGCCGCAAAATTAGATATCGTGGCGCCGGTACTTTTGAGTTTCTGTATGAAAATGGCGAGTTTTATTTCATAGAAATGAACACACGTCTTCAGGTTGAGCATACTGTCACCGAGATGATCACTGGTCTTGATCTTGTACAGCAGCAAATTTTTGTAGCAGCGGGCGAGAAATTAAAATTTCGTCAAAAAGATATTGTGTTGCGCGGCCATGCCATTGAATGCCGCATTAATGCGGAAGACCCTTATAACTTTGTGCCGTCGCCTGGTAAGTTAACCACATTCCATATGCCAGGTGGTCCAGGCGTGCGCATTGATACACACGCTTATGCAGGCTACACGGTGCCGCCACATTATGATTCGATGATAGGCAAACTAATTACATACGGCGCTACGCGCGATCAAGCCATTGCCCGAATGCGCATTGCGCTTTCTGAAATGCTAGTGGACGGCATCAAGACCAATATTCCGCTCCATTCGGATTTAATGGCAGATAACGCTTTTCATTTGGGTGGAACAAGCATTCACTACCTTGAGCAGAAACTAGGTATCGGCCATAAATAATTAATGGCATGGCTGTTACTTAAAATTCAAGCCGATGAGCAGAATGCTGATGCGATTAGCGATGCATTAATGAATATAGGCGCACTTTCTGTCAGTATCGAAGATGCGAATGCAGAAACAGTGGCTGAGCAGGCAATTTTTGGTGAGCCGGGCGATCCACCCCCTGGTATTTGGCAGCAAAATATAGTCACTGCAATGTTTGATGAAGATGTCGATACTGACCAAATCATCAACGCTCTTGTAAGCGAAACTGCAATTCCAAAATTTCAATACAGCACCGAAATAATTGCTGAGCAGGACTGGGTACGCGCCACGCAAGCACAGTTCGATCCTATTAGAATCACTGATAATTTATGGATTGTGCCAACTTGGCATGAGGCGCCAAATCATAACGCCATCAATATTATTTTAGACCCTGGTTTAGCTTTTGGTACGGGCAGCCACCCAACGACATGCTTGTGTTTAGAATGGCTTACGCGGCAAAGTGGTATGGATAATTTACTGGATTATGGCTGTGGTTCCGGTATTTTGGCGATTGCGGCTAAGAAATTAGGCGCAAAGCATGTGGTTGGCGTAGATATTGATGAGCAGGCCATTATCGCGAGTGATTACAATGCTAAACAAAATCAAGTAGATATTGATTTTTTTGACGCAAATTCGTTTACCCACCAAACATTTGATATTGTTGTAGCAAATATTCTTTCTAGCGCTTTAATGGTGCTTGCCCCGGCGTTAGCAAAATATTGCAAAACTGGCGGTAAAATAGCATTATCGGGTATATTAGAAAGCCAGAAAGAAGCATTGACTGCACGCTACAGCGAATGGTTTGAAATGGATACACCCAGACAAAAAGACGCTTGGATATTGCTAACTGGCACTAGAAAATGAACTACATCACCTCCTGTCCGGCTTGTGGAACGCAATTTTTGCTTAATAAAGAACATCTAAAAGCACGTCGCGGCAAGGTACAGTGCGGTCACTGCGAACATATTTTCAACGCAAAAAATCGTCTTACCGAAATTTCTGATGAAATTCATAGTCCGGCGGAATACAACGCAAGTCTTGAAGTACAGGCTCAGGATGAGAAACCAATCAGCGAAGTTTTAAATGTAGTATTGGAATCTGTTCCAAATTTAGAGAATTTAGAATCAAGCCATGAAGCCAGCAATCCATACATTAGCGAAACTATTATTAAATCTGATTCGGGAGTTTCTGAAAATTACATCGCTGATCAAATACAAACACCAATTACGATTGAAGATTTAACTGTTAATCCAAAATTTCACAAACCAAAAACAAAATTAAATATATGGATGATGACGTCAAGTTTATTGTTGGCTGTATTAGCAGGTATACAACTCATTTATTTTTCACGCAGTAAAATTGCCGCTGATTATCCGCAATTCAAGCCCTACTTAGTTCAAGCTTGTGTAGCGCTTAACTGTAAAGTTGATTTACCAAAAAACCTAGATTTGCTCACCATCGATGATTCTGATATGCAAGAAGACGAGCAATATAAGGATGTGATTCGATTTTCCAGTTTACTTATTAATAATGCAAGCTATCCTCAAGCCTATCCTAATATCGAACTTACGCTTACCGATACATCGGAGCAGCCTGTCTTAAGAAGGCTCATCAAACCAAGCGACTATTTAGCAGCCAATACCCATGTTGCTTCTGGCATAGGGTCACGTGAAGAAGTGCGTATCAACCTTGCCATCAGCGTGAAAGAGATTGCCGTCGCAGGTTATCGAGTTTTACTCGTCTATTAATTTTCTAATGATTTTCATTAGTCGTTTTTAATAACATCACATAGGCTTTACTTTCAACCTATCTGTAATATAGCAATCATAGATTGTGTAGTTAATTTTGATTAACCTTTTAGGAGATTCACCATGTGGACAAAACCAGCTGCTACTGAAATGCGTTTCGGTTTCGAAGTAACAATGTACGTAATGAATAAATAGTTTCAAACAAGTAATACTAAGGGTAATAAAAAAGGCGC
>Ga0209254_10000455_pt1 | contig 32925 bp, 25 predicted proteins | sample FrelakmetDIP11DI_FD_187148 | JGI IMG/M metagenome (GOLD analysis project Ga0209254, IMG submission 187148) | Freshwater lake sediment microbial communities from the University of Notre Dame, USA, for methane emissions studies - DIP11 DI (SPAdes)... | ecosystem: Environmental > Aquatic >... | reverse complement strand
CGCCGACTCTCTGCTGAACGCCCGTAGGGCGACGACCAACTTCAAGGACACCACGGGCCTGGTCTATGTCGGCTCGGGCGATCCCGACGTGGTGGTCGCGGCGCCGCCGAGCCGCTGAGGCGACCCGGCGGCAGGTCCGAAGCACAGCCGGAAGGCTGGGTGCCGTCAGGCGACCCACACGGCCGCATACACCCTCCTCAGGTTGAGGCCCAGCACTTTCTCGATTCGTGCGTCGCTCCAGCCGCGCTCCGCCAGCATGCCCGCAAGTGTCTCGAGACGTCGGGGCGTGTTGAGGTCGGCGGCAAACAGGTAGCCTGTCTCCGTCTCGCCGGGCGCGGCGATGCCGGCCTCCACTCGCGCGCGCGTGATCTCGGCGAAGCGCTGCTTGAACGCCTCGTCCACGACCTCAGGCGAGATGCCGCCGTCGCTGCCGATCGAAACGTGGTCCTCGCCGGCGACGTTCACCGCATGCTCGAGGTGACGCATCACGTCGTCCGCCCCGGGCTGGTAGCCCACGCGCAGGTAGGGCATGAAATAGATGCCGGCGACGCCGCCCTGGTCGGCCAGGGCGCGCAGCTCCGCATCCGTGCGGTTGCGGGGATGCTCGGCGATCGCGGCGCAGCCGGTGTGCGAGAACACCACCGGCCGCTTCGACACGCGCAGCGCGTCAGCCGCGGTCTTGCGGCCGCAGTGGCTCAGGTCGACGAGGATGCCGAGCGCGTTCATGCGCTCGATGGCCTCGACGCCGGTCTTGCTGAGTCCCGCGTTGTCGGGTTCGAGGCAGCCGTCGCCGAGCAGGTTGCGGCGGTTGTAGGTCGGCTGGATCACGCGCACGCCGAGGCGGTGAAACACCTCGAGCCGCGCGAGGTCGGTCTCGAAGAAGGTCCCGTCCTGGAACGCGTAGCAGAGCCCGGTCCGGCGCTCGCGCTTCGCGGCGTCGAGATCGGCGACGCTGCGGATGCGCGCAAGCACCTCGGGGTGGCGGTCGATCTCCGATTCCCAATCAGAGATCTCGCTCACGGCCTGCACGAAGGCCGCATCGGTCGATTCGTGCGCGACGCCGCCCACGGTGACGTTCAGGCAGGTGACCCCCGATCTGCGCAGGTCCGCGACCGCATCGCCCGGGAGAGGCTCGGCCCCGTCGTACGCGCTGTTGCCAGGACTGGCGCAGCCGTCGATTACGAGCGCAGCGTCATACCCACTCCAGGGCCTTGCGGCGCGCGAGGGCCAGGGCAGCGCCAGCGCGACCGCTCCGGCCAGTGAGCCCCCGAGCATCGAGCGTCTCGAGATCATCGGAGTCATGAACGGATCTCCCTGGATTGTCGATGCTGCGGCGGCGCGAAGTATGCCCGAGCCTTGAGATGCAGCGCTGTTGCGCGATGCTCCCAACGGGCTTGCATGGAGCTTCCATTCAGCGGCGAGGGAACAGCAGGCCGTTGGGTCGGCGCGACCGGAGTCGAGGCCGCCTGCGGCCATGCGCGCGATCCAGCTCGTGACGAAGCAACCGGCCTGCGGCCACGCCTGCAAGCATCGGGTCGAGTGACTCCTGCGTCGCGAGCGAAGCGACGATCGCGCCCCGAGCGGCGGACGCGGCGTAGAATCGCGCGTCGAGGTCGCGGGCGAGGGGGAGCATGGCGGACGTATTCATCAGCTACGCGAGCTCCGACCGGGAGCGGGCGCGGCTGCTGGCGGAGCGCCTCGGCGAACGCGGATTCGAGGTGTGGTGGGACCGTACGATCCCGCCGGGCCGCGTTTTCGACGAGGTCATCCAGGAAGCGCTCGAGTCGGCCGGGAGCGTAATCGTCCTCTGGTCGGCAGAGTCGGTCCGATCGAACTGGGTCAAGACGGAAGCATCGGAAGGCCTCGAGGAGAACAAGCTCGTGCCGGCGCTGATCGAGCCGGTCGAACCGCCGATGGAATTCAAGCGCATCCAGGCTGCGGACCTGGGCAACTGGAGCGGCGACGTCGACCATCCGGAGTTCCGCAAGCTCCTGGCATCGGTGGAGAGGCTGGCGCGGGGACCGCGCCAGGCATCGCGGCCACACCAGACGCCGGGCCGGCCGGCGATCGCGGCGCCGTCGGCCTCGACACGCCGGCCGCGGTGGCTGCTGCTCGCGAGCGTCCTGCTGGCGGGATTGCTGGTCGCCAGTGGTCTGGCGTGGCTGGGGCGGCGTCCCGCCCCGGCGCAGGCCACGTCGGCGGAGAGTCCCGCCGCTGCCGTCGTGCGGGGGGGCGAAGCGGTGGCGTCGGGCGCTGAGCAGCCGGAGGCCCCTGCGCCTGTCCCGGCTGAGTTGCGATCCCCGGCCGAAGCGCCGGCCACCGCGATTGCGAGCGAGCGAGTCAACCTGCTCGCGCCGGCCAATGGCGGCGAACTCGTCACCGCGGCACATGAGCGCTGGACCGCCCTGATCGACGGCGACGACAAGACCTACGCATGGGTGGACCAGGGCGAGGGCGTGTTCGCGTTCAAGGACGGGCGCCGGGCGACTTTCGATACCTTCGCCGTGCTGGTTCCCGACACCAGCGACACCAACCTGCGGGACTTCGAGCTGCTGGTCGCCGACGACCTCGCCGGCCCGTTCCGGTCCATCGGTACGTTCGCCACCCAGAACCTGCGCGTGATGAAGAACCCGTTCCAGGAGTTCCGCTTCCCGCCGACGACGGCGAAGTACCTGAAGCTGCGCTCGCTGAAGAATCACGTCGGCAGCAACGGCGCCATCGCCGCGTACGAGTTCCAGTTGCACGGCAAGCTGGAGTAGCGGTCCGCGCCGTCCGTCAGCGCTTGCGCGGCGCCGGTGCGATCACGATCCGCTCTTCAGCGACGGAAGAACTTCACCAGCGGAGTGAGCCGCATCGGCTTGCCGCGACCGAGCCAGTGCCAGGCGAACAGCGCGGTCCAGGCGATCACCGCCGAGATGCCCAGTGCCGTGGCCATGACCATGCGGGGCAGGGATTGCGTCGACTCCGGCACCGCGATCGCAGCGGCGATCGTGGTCGCCGAGGCGAAGGCCGCGAGCGAGATGCGCCCGCCGAGGGCGTGGAGCCGCGGTGAGATTTCGTCGAGCTCCGGCGTCATGGCTCGCACCATGATGTTGCCGCTCTCGAAGTCGTGCAGCAGCTGGTCGATCTGGCCCGGCACGGTGCGCAGCATCGAGCCGACGCCCGACGCCTCGCTCATCAGCTCGCCGAGCACGCGCCGCGGGGACAGGCGCCGCTTCACGATGTCGTCGAGGAACGGCCGGGCGATGCCGATGAGGTCCACGTCGGGATGCAGCGTGCGGATGATGTCCTCGAGCGTCGCGGCCGCCTTGGCGAGGATTGCCATGTCGCGCGCCAGCTTGATGCGGTGCTTGCCCGCGGCCTTGCTGAAATCCTCAATGAAGCCCGCCGAGTCGTACTCGCCGAAGCTCGACACCATCAGGTGCTGCGAGCGGATGCGCTCGATGTCGGCCTTCAGTTCGGCGAGGTTCACGCGCTGGGTCGGCGTGCCCATCTTCAGGAGCACGCGCGCGATCGTCGTGCCGTCGTTGGCGATTGTGGCGACGGCGAGAGTTACGATGTCGTCGCGCTGCTCGGGCGTGATGCGCCCGATCATCCCGAGGTCGATCATGCAGAGCACGCCGTCCTCGCCCAGGAGCAGGTTTCCGGCGTGCGGGTCGCCGTGGAACGCGCCGTCCACCAGCACCTGCTTGAATGCCGTGTACACGATCTCGTTCACCGCGGCCTGCGCCTCGGGGCTCTTCGGCACGAGCTTGCGGATCGGCCGGCCGGCGAAGAACTGCATCGTGAGCACGGTGCGTGCTGACAGCTCGGGATACGGCCTCGGCACCGTTACCTTGCGGGCCGGATCCAGGTTGCGCCGGAACTCGAGCAGGTTCGCGAGCTCCTGGTGGAAGTTGAGTTCCTTCAGCAGGCCCTTCTCGAATTCCTCGACGATCGCGACGACGCCCACCAGCTGCATCTCGTCGATGCCGGCCTCGAGCACCTGCGCGCTGAGGTAGAGCAGGTCGAGGTCCGAGCGCATCGTCGACTCGATGCCCGGGCGCTGGACCTTAACCACGACTTCGTCACCGTCCCGGGTGCGCGCGCGGTGGGTCTGCGCGATCGAGGCGGTTCCGAGCGGGGCCTCGTCGAACCACGCATAGAGGTCCTCGAGCTTGCCGCCAAGGCTGGTCTCGACCTGGGTGCGGATCGCCTCGAACGGCAGGCGCGGGGCGTCGTCCTGCAGCGTCTCGAGCGCCTCGATCCACTCCGGCGCGAACAGGTCCTTGCGCATCGAGAGGATCTGCCCGAGCTTGATGTAGGTAGGCCCGAGCGCGGCAAGCAGCTTTGCGAATCGCACGGGTGCGCTGAGTTCCCGTATCGAAGCGTCGCCTTCGGGCGCTGTGTCAAACAAACGGCGGCTGAGTGGAAGCCGCATCAGCAACGGTCCGAAGCCGTGCTTCGCGACGATCGCGGCGATCGTGCGCAGGCGTGCGAGATCGCGCATGGCGACCCCGACGATCGAGGGGTTTTCCTTTCTGGCGGTGTTCACTGGCTGAGCCTCGGGTGCGCCCCGTGGCGCTGCAGCATCTATTGCAGCATTCCGGGTGTCATCTGGCGACAGTGGCAGGTCCCTATCGTCTTGCGAGGCAAATGCATATGCTCGGTCCCGGCTCGGAATCGCACCGGGCGGACCGTCGGCCGTTGCGGGTTACCGAGCCCTGACAACCGGGGAGGGGAGCCATGAATTTCATCACGGAATCGTCCGCGCGACGCATCGGTCCGATGCTGGCCGGACTGCTGCTCGCCGTGTGCTGCGGGTCCGCGTTGGCCCAGGGGGCACGCGTCGTCATCGTCAACGGCGAGCTGCTGGACGCGGCAGGACTCGCGATCGTCGATCAGTTGAACTGCGGCCAGCCGCTGGAGAACGGCAACTACTGGATCGATTTCGACAACGGTCGCTGGGGATACGCGGGCCAGGCGGACTCGTATCCCCTGCCCGACTGCTCGGCGGGTGCGACTGAGGCGCCGGCCCAGGAATCGGGCCAGGACGACGACTGTGCGAGCAAGTATCCGGTCTACGAGGACCGGATGTGCTACTGCTACCACGTCTGCATGTGAACCGGACCACCGCCCGTGGCCGCGCCTGCGACCACGGCCGGCGGCCGGCAGCGTTCAGGATCCCGGTGTGGATTCGTTGGGATTGCCCGCACCCATCACCGTCATCTGCATGCCAGTGTTCTCCTCGAGCACGGGCGCGTCGGTGACCAGCAGCGTCGTGCCCGGGACGAGCAGCGGGTAAAGCTGCTTTGCGAAATCCTGCGGCACGTGTATGCGGCCGCCCACCGTCGAGGACAGGTCGGAGCCTGCCGTCTCGCCGTAGCCAGGCATCGGTACGGCCATCCAGTTGCGCGCCGCCGCGCCCTTGAGGATCACGCTCTCGCCGCTGCCGGTGCCGGCCTTGACGATGAAGGCGTGGGTGCCCACGGGCTTGCCCGGCTCGCTGAAGGCGATGCGCGAGCGGCCGATCTCGATGCCGTTGCGGATCACGATCATGCGCTGGTCCGCGGCGCTCATCATGATCGACACCGGGCCGTCCAGTGACTTCTCCGGCTGCCATCGCCACTTCTCGCCGGCCTGCAGGCGGGCCTGGATGTCCGCGGCACCGCTGCTCGCGTCCACCGGTGCGAGTGCCGCCGGGTGCACGACGTCCGCGGGCGCCGTCTTGTTGTCCACGACGACGACGGTCATCCCCAGGTGCGACGCGCCGAAGAGGTCTTCCGCGAACTTCGAGGGCAGGTGCACGCAGCCGTGAGACTCGGGGTAGCCGGGCAGGCCGCCGGCGTGCAGCGCAACTCCGTCCCAGGTGAGGCGCTCCTGGTAGGGCATCGGTGCATTGTTGTACTTGGACGAGCGGTGGTCCTTGTCCTTCTGCAGCACGGTGAAGATGCCAGTCGGCGTCTCGTGGCCGGGCTTGCCGGTGCTCACGGTCGTGTAGCCGATTTCGACGCCGTTGCGGTACACGTAGGCGCGCTGCTCGGTGAGGCTCACCACGACGACGATCGGGCCCTCCGGCGCCACAGCCGGGTTCCAGACGAACTCGCCGGGCTTGAGCGCGGTCGGCGACGTGTCGGCCGGGCTCGACGCCTTCGCGCCCCAGAACGGCACGGCGCCCGCTGGCGCAGCGGCGAACGCGAACAGCAGGACAGTGAGCAAGAATCGACGCATGCGATGGACTCCTGAACGAGCAATGGGGCCGCGCATCCCGTGCGGCCTCGATCTGATTGGCTGGGAATGGCGACCGCTGGGGTCACCGCGGCCAGTTTACTGTGCCGCGACCGCCTCGGGCGAGTAGGTGTAGTGCCAGGGCTCGCGCGGCGAGGCGAGCGGCCCGACGAAGCGACTGCTCGCCGCGCGCACCGCGGCGTCGAGTTTCGTCGACCAGCCGGCCGCATCCCACTCGGTGGCGATCGTTGCGGCCTTCGGACCCGCGACGATCGCCTCGCCCCGCTGCACCTGGAAGTCCACAGCGCGCATCTGGCCGTGTGGCGAGAGGCCCGGCGCGGCCACGGTCGGGGCCGGTGTTGGCTGGAAACTCCGCAGGAATGTCTCGAGGGCGCCGCGCGCCTTCGCCGCATCCTGCGCCGGAAACGACGGCGAATCGACGAGTGCAACCGCCGCAGTCGTGAGACCGGCAGCCGCCTCGGTCACCGACTCGTTCGTATTCCAGCTCTCGAGTTGCCGGTCGAGGCTGCGCACCTGCGGGTTGATCCACAACTCGTATCCCGGGTTGTTGCGGGCGAAAGCCTCGCGCACTTTCCCGATCTCGGCGAGCAGTTCGCTGTGCTCGGGCGAGCCCTCGTACGCGGCGATCTGTTCCTGCGACCAGCTCCAGCGCTCGGCAAGCTTGGCCTCACTGCGGAGATAGGAACGCAAGGCCAGCAGCCGACGACCGGTGCCGTCGATGCGCGAGAGTGAGTGGGCGACCCGCGAGTCGAGTCGCTCGCCGATGTCGGCCACGAGACGCTCCAGTGCCTCACCCGCGACTGTGGCCGGGCGGTCCGCGGCCTGCGCGACCGGCAAGGTGTTTCCAATCGCCAGCAGGCCCGCGAGCAGGAGCCCTTCTGCACACAGCCTGGATGGGAGAGTAGCCAAACCCGCGCTCCGCTGATTCGCCGCAATGGTGACCGCAAGGGCGAGCATTAGTACCCCGGGACGAGCCTCGCTGTCACGCGTCCGGACGCAAATTCGTGAGCCTGGCGACGGGAGATCGCGGGCACCACGAGCTCCATCCAGCGTCGAGCCTGGCCCGCTGCATCATCTGTTCGGGTGATAGCCACAGTGGCCACGTCCTGCTAGAAGGTCGACGCGAACACCGCGCTGTTTCGAACGCATGTCCGCCACGCCATCGGAGTCACCCATGCTAAATGCGACCCAGCTGCAACAGATCATGCCCAGACTGCCGGCCTCGAAGCTCGCGCAGCTCCTGCCGCATCTCGGCAGCGCGATGTCGGAGTACGGCATCAACTCGGCGGCACGCGCGTCGGCCTTCCTCGCGCAGCTCGCGCATGAGTCCGGCGAGTTCCGGTGGATGGAGGAGATCTGGGGCCCGACGACTGCACAGCGTCGCTACGAACCGGTCTCGGAGCTCGCCAAGCGGCTCGGAAACTCCCAGCCGGGAGATGGCTATCGCTTCAAGGGGCGGGGTCCGATCCAGCTTACCGGCCGTGCGAACTACCAGCGCTTCGGCAAGTTGCTCGGCATCGATCTCGTCGCGCAGCCCGAGCTGGCTGCCAAGCCCGAGGTTGCGTTTCGAATTGCGGCGCTCTACTGGTCGAGTCGCGGACTGAACGAGCTCGCCGACCGGGAGGACTTCCGCGAGATCACGCGCCGGATCAATGGCGGCTTCAACGGGCTCGCAGATCGGATCAAGTATTTCGATCGCGCGCGCGCCGCGCTCGCCAGCTGGGTGAGCACTCGATCGGCCGCGCCCGCGCCGGCTACGCGCAGCGTACCCGCCGAGCCGCTGTCGCGCGGCTTCGAGGCGATCCGCGAGCTCGCGGGCCCCAGGCGCGCGAAGCCTGCGGCTGCCAAGACGGCTGGCCGCAGGAAGTCCGGTGCGCGCCCGCCCGCCAAGCGGACGACGGCAAGGAAGCCGGCGGTGAGGAAGAAGGTGACGAAGAAGAAAGCGACCAAGAAGAAGGTCACGAAGAAAACAGTCGCGAAGAAAAAAGTCGCGAAGAAAAAAGTCACGAGGAGCGCAGCCCGCGCATTGCGCCGGCGCTGATCAGTCCCGCGGCCACCACAGCGTCTTCGGTACCCTGGCGAGCGGCTCGGGTTCGGCTGCCGCCGCGGGTGCCGGAATCCGCTCGACTGCGTGCCACCAGGGTGAGACCTTCCCGGCGTGCGCGGGCTCAACAGGCTCGCCAAGCCGCGGCATCACGAGCGGCACGTCGCGCTTTGCGCCCAGTGCCAGCAACGTCTCGACCGGCTCGTCCCATGCGTGCATCGCGAGGCTGAACGTCCCCCAGTGCACCGGCAGGAATGCGCTGCGGCCGAGCAATGACCATGCCTCGAGTGCGTTGGCGGGTCCCAGGTGAATGTGGCCCCAGGCCGGGTGGAAAGCGCCGACTTCCAGCATCACGAGATCGAACGGCCCCAGCCGCTCGTGGATCGCGGCGTACTCGGTCGTGAGTCCCGTGTCGCCGCTGAAGAACACTGCGTGTCGGTCCGATCGCAGCACCATTGACGACCACAGCGTCGAGTTGCGGCCGCGAAGCCCTCGCCCGGAGAAATGCTGCGACGGTGCGGCCGTGATCGTGAGCCCCGCCCTCGGCAGCTCGAAGGACTCCCACCAGTCGAGTTCGACGATGCGGGACGCGGCAACGCCCCAGGCCTCGAGGTGCGCGCCGACCCCCAGCGAGGTCACGAACGGGACGTCGCTGCGCGCCAGTGCCCGGATCGTCGTGTAGTCGAGATGGTCGTAGTGATCGTGGGAAATGATCACGGCGTCGAGCGGCGGCAGGCTCTTCACCGCGATCGGGACTGGCTGGAAGCGCTTCGGTCCCGCCCACTGCGACGGCGAGGCGCGCAACCCCCAGACCGGGTCAGTGAGCACGCGCACGCCGTCGATTTCGATCAGCACCGTCGAGTGACCGAGCCAGGTCGCGCGCAGTCCCGAGCGCGGCTTCTTCCGCCAGCCCGGGGTCGGATCCACCGAAGGCAGCGGTCCCTTCGGGACACGGCGGTCGCCGCCGAACAGGAACTCGCTCAAGGTCGGCATGGCTGCGTCCGACTTCAGCAGTCGCGGCAGCACCGGATGGACGTTGCGGAAGACGTTGCCGTCCCACTGTCGCGATGCCCTGATGCGCTCGAGTCGCGATCCGGATGGCATCCGGCCGAGGGCTCTCACGGCCGGTCGGCCGGCTGAGAACGCTCGGCATCGTTCACCGCCTGTTCCGCGTGCGACCCTCCTTGCAGAAGGCGGAGCGCCCGCCTTGCCGCTGTGAGCGACTGCGATCCATACCAGGCGCTGGACGATCTCGTGTCGGTCGTGGAGGCCCTTTGCAGCCTGTTCAGACAGTCCTGAGAGAGGTCCATGCTAAGGCGCGGTATAGACCGCGACCCCGTCGAGCCACGTGGACAGCACGCGTATCCCCGGCAGCCGGGCTGGGGGTGATGTGATCGGGTCCGCGTCTAGCAGCACGAAGTCGGCGTGCAGGCCCGGCTCGAGGCGCCCGACCTCGCCCTCCATGAACGCCGCCCACGCCGCGTCGGTCGTGAAGCCCTGCAACGCCTCCATCGGAGTGAGCTTCTGGTCCGGCAGCCAGCCGCCGGGCGGCTGACCTTCGAGGTCCTGGCGGGTTACCGCGGCGTAGAGCCCGAGGCGCGGGTCGGCCGATTCCACCGGGAAGTCCGAGCCAAGTGCGAGGCGCACGCCTGCCTGCTCGAAACGCCGCCAGGCATAGGCGCCTGCGAGCCGGTCCGGGCCGATGCGCTTCTCGGCCCAGGGCATGTCCGAGGTGGCGTGGGTCGGCTGCATCGAGGCGATGACTCGCAACTGCGCGAAGCGAGGGATATCGGCGAGCGAGACGACCTGCGCGTGCTCGATCCGCCAGCGGTGATCTCCCGCGGCATCCTTGCCGAGCACTTCCGTATAGTCATCCAGCACGAGACGGTTGCCGCGATCGCCGATCGCGTGCGTCGCGACCTGCAGTCCGCAACGCCGCGCCTTCTGCATGCTCGCGAGCAGCCTGGCGGGAGGCGTGACGAGAATTCCCCGATTGCCGGCGTCGTCGCTGTAAGGCTCGATGAGCGCCGCACCTCGCGAGCCGAGCGCACCGTCCGCGTAGAACTTCACGCCCGCCATCCGCACGCGCCCGGACGGATGCTCGTATGCCCCGCCGCGGCAACGGTCGTCTAGCGCGGTGGAGTCGCCGTCGGCGTACGCCACCACGCGCAGCGTCAGGCGGCCCTGGTCGGCGAACCTCCTGAACAGGTCCAGGTCCGCGGCCGAAGTGCCCATGTCATGGACACCCGTCAGTCCGACGCTCGCGGCGGACGCAACTGCCCGCCTCAATGCCTCGGCGCGAAACGCCTCGTCCTGTGGCGGCACCACGCCGTTCACGAGATCCATCGCCGTGTCCACGAACACGCCCGTCGGCTTCGCGCCGTCGCGCAGGATGCGCCCGCCGTCGGGCTGCCAGTCGCCGGACAGGTCACGCGTCACGCGACGCATCGCGGCGGAATTCGCCCAGCCGGCGTGACCGTCGATGCGCTCGAGCCAGACCGCGCGGGTCGGAAAATGCTCGTCGAGTTGCGTCGCGGTCGGGAACGACTTGTCGGGCCAGTCATTCTGGTCCCAGCCGCGGCCGAGCAGCCACGCGTCGGGCGGCAGCTTCTTCGCGAACTCCTGCAGACGGGCGATCACCTCGTCCCGACTGCGCGCGCCGACGAGGTCCGCGCTCATGAGCGCCGTGCCCAGGCCCATGAGGTGAGCGTGCGCGTCGATCAGGCCCGGCACGACGGTCGCGCCCTTCGCGTCATGCGGCGTCGCGCCCGCTGCCTTGCCGAGGACCTCCTCACGCGTCCCCACTGCGACGATGCGGCCCGCGGCGTCCCATGCCAGCGCTTCGGCGACCGGCTGTGCCTCGCTCAGGGTACGGATGCGCGCGTTGACGAGCACGCCACCGCCCGGCGCGGAGGGCGAATCGGCGCGGGCACCGCAGGGCATTGCTGCGGCCAGGCTGGCCAGGGCGGCGAGGGCAGGGGCGTTCCGTGTGCGCAAAGTGCGGCGATTGTAAGCGCAGGCGCCGCTGCCGTGACCAGTCGGATCGCCGTCAGAGCACCTCGGCGCGCGCCTCGTCGGCCCTGACCCCGAGATTCCCGTAGCGGTGGTAGTCGATGCTGATGCTCTGCTCGCGCAGGTACCACAGCAGCTCGAGCCGCCCTTCGGCCGACACCGGCACGCTCACTACGCAGCCGTTCGCGACGTTGCCTGCCGCAAGCACCTCGAGCGAGGCGCGCGCGGGCGCGGCGTAGCGCACGCGGTCGACCTGGGCCTCCGCGATGGCCTGCGCCAGCTGCGTGTCGGTCTCTTCGACGAACTCGATCGCGGCGGCCCACGATTCCGTGAGTTCCTCGAGTCGTCGCACGACGTCCGAATCGAGGCCCGGCGGCGTGCTGACCACGACCGCGCAGCCCGCGACGTGCGCGGCGCACGCACGCGCGAACACCTCGAACGGCGTGTCCTCGGCGTGCACGCGCACTCGCACGCTGCCCACCGGCAGGTAGCGTCGCACGTTGTCCTGGCCCACCAGCCGGAAGTGATCGTGCTCGACGCCGAACTCCTCGCGCTGGCTGCGCTCGTAGCTGACGATCGCGGCGAGGATCCGCGTGTCGCCGTCCTGTGGTCGGGCGCGCAGCCCCGTGGAGAGCGCCGCAAGCGTCGGCGACCGCGGCGCCTCGTCGGTGGCCGTGGTCGTCACGTCCTCGAAATCCATGAATTGCGCAACGTAGTTCGGTCCACCGGCCTTCATGCCTGGTCCGAAACCGGACTTGCCCATGCCGCCGAATGGCTGGCGCAGCACGATCGCACCCGTGGTGACGCGATTGATGTAGAGGTTTCCGGCGCGGATGTGCTTCTTCCAGTAAGCCCACTCGCGTTCATCGAGACTCTCGAGGCCGCTGGTGAGTCCGTAGCCGGTCTGGTTCACGAGCTCAACGGCCTCGGCCAGCGTCTCGAAGCGCATCACGGCGAGCATCGGACCGAAGAACTCGGTCATGTGCGTGTAGCTGCCGGGGCGCACGCCGTACTTCACGCCGGGAGTCCAAAGGCAGGGGTTGCCCTCGACGGGTTGCGGCATGACGGCCCATTCCTCGCCGGGCTCGAGCACCTTGAGCGCGGTTTCGAGATCGCCTGAAGGCGGCTTGATCAGCGGGCCCATCTTGGTGCTGAGAGTCCAGGACGAGCCCACCTCGAGGCTCTGCACTGCCTCGCACAGCAGGCGGCGGAACACCGGGTCGTCATACACCTCTGCCTGCAGCAGCAGCAGCGAGGTGGCCGAGCACTTCTGTCCGGAATGACTGAACGCCGAGTGCAGGATGTGCTTCACGGCGAGGTCGCGATCCGAAACCGCCGTCACGATGGTCGCGTCCTTGCCGCCCGTCTCCGCGAACAGATTGAGCCGTGGGTTGTCGGAGAGCATGGTGAGCGCCGTCTCGGTGCCACCCGTGAGGATCACTGCGTTCACTTTCGGGTGGTTGACGAGCCGCCGTCCCTCCCGGGCGCCCGAGCACGGCAGGAACTGCAGCGCCTTCCTCGATACCCCGGCCCGCCAGAAGCACTGGCACATCTCCCAGGCCACGAGCACCGTGTCGGAGGCGGGCTTGATGATCACCGTGTTTCCCGCAGCGAGCGCCGCGGCGACGCCGCCACAGGGAATCGCGACGGGGAAATTCCACGGCGGCACGACGACCACGACGCCCTTGGGACGCGCCTGGATGGTCGGTATCGACTGCCACCAGCGCGCCGTGTCGCGGTAGAACTCGAGGAAGTCGATCGCCTCTGAGATCTCGGGGTCCGATTCCATCGGCGTCTTGCCGCCGTCGGCGAGTGCCGCACCCATGAGGTCGCCGCGCGCAATGCGCAGCTCCTGCGCGACCTGGCCCAGCAGTTCGTAACGCCGGTCCGCCGCCATCGTCCGCCAGCCGTCAGGATCCGATGCGGCGCACTCCACGGCACGCGCCACGTCGGCGTCGGTTGCCTGGCGGTAACGTCCCACCACCACGCCAGGGCGGGACGGATCGAGGCAGTCGCGCAGCGGGCGACCGTCGAACAGCTCCTCACCGTCGATCACCAGCGGCACCTGCACCGCGTGCTCGCCGCAGCGCGCCTGCCACGTCGCGACGACGTCCTCGGCCCACGTCCCGTTCTGCGGCAGCGCGAAGTCGGTGTCCGGCTCGTTCTGGAGCTGCTGCCAGCCACGTGCGACGGCCGCTGGTGCGACCGGCGGGTCATTGCGGTCCTGGTCGCGACGGGGCGCGTCGCTGGTCGCCGGGATTGCGTCGAACGCCGCGATGAAGCCGCGCTCGAGCTGCTGCCACTGCGGGCTGTCGACCTCGATCTTGAACGCGTGACGCAGGAAGTTCTCGGGGCCGGTGTTCTCGTCGAGGCGACGGATCAGATATCCGATCGCGTTGATGAAATTCTCCTTGCGGCAGGCGGGCGAGTACAGCAGCAGGTTGCGCGTCAGCTCGAATAGCGCGCGGCGCTGCGCATTCGCCATGCCTTCGAGCATCTCGAACTGCACCTTGTCCGTCGCGTTTCGCTCGTGTGCCAGCACGAGGCCGTAGGCGAGGTCGAACAGGTTGTGCGAGCCAATGCCGACGTCCATGGCGGCGAGGTTCTCCGGCTTCATCACCTCGTGGACCATGCGTTTGTAGTTGGCGTCGGTCTCGAGCTTGCGGCGGTACGGCGCCTGCGGCCAGCCGCGCATCGAGGATTCCGCTCGCTCGCTCTCCATGTTCGCGCCCTTGACCAGCCGGATGGTGATGCGCCCGCCGCCGGCCGCCACGCGCCGGCGCGCCCAGGCCTGCAGCTCCAGCAGCGTGCGGTAGGAATCCGGGATGTAGCTCTGCAGCGCGATGCCGGCGCGCACGTGACCCAGACCTTGTCGGTCGAGGGTGCGCATGAAGGCCTCCGCGGTGAGGTCCTTGTCGCGGTACTCCTCCATGTCGAGGTAGACGAACTTCGATACCACCGAGCCATTGGGACGCGTGAAGCGCGCGCGGTCTGCCGTACGGAACAGCCGCTCGAGTCGGTCACAGAGCACGGCAACGGTGTGCTCGCGAGCCAGCGGTGAGATCTGCGAATAGAGCGTCGAGATCTTGATCGAGACCACCTCGATCTCGTCCCACTGCAGACCCTGCAGGTACTGCTGCAGCCGTCGCTCCGCCTCCGGCTCGCTCAGGATCGCCTCGCCGAGGAAATTGACGTTCATGCGCACGCCTTCCGTACGGCGCTCGGCGAGGTGGCGCGTCAGTACCTCCTGCTCACCCGGCAGGATGACGTTCGCCGTCTCCTTGTGCATGTGTTCCTTGACGAGCGGCAGCGCCACGCCGGGCACGAAGCCACCAAAGGACTGGAAGCCCCTCATGAGCGTGCGGTCCACCGGGCCGAAGAAGCGCGGCACGCCCTGCACGTCGAGGATGTGCGTGAGGTGCTCGACCGCGCGGGCCGGGTTGCTGGTGCGAAACGCCTGGTCCGTCATGAGCGCCAGCGTCGCCTTGTCGGACGGCGTCTGCAGCATGCGGTCGAGTTCGGCCTGCTGCCGTCGCTCCGAGGACGTCTGCAGCGCGCGTGCGCGCTCCTGCAGGTGGCGTGCGACCAGCAGGGCCTTCTGGACGGCAGGGGCGTAGGGTGAGGCCCTGTCTGGCGCGAATCCGCCCAGCAGGACATCCAGGGAAGTGACGGGTGTGGACATGTCGGCAACCCGGTGATCGGCAACGAGCACGCCGTCCCTGGCGGCAGGGGGGCGACGCCCGACGGCGCCGCCCCCATGGGGAGGGTCAGTTCGCCGGTGGCGTCGTCGAGACGCGCGGCAGCGCCTTGTCGAGGCGGCTCAGCACCTCGGTGGTGGCGTCCATCGCCGGCGCAAACTGCAGTGCGGCAGCCCGCGGGATCGCCAGCGACGCGCCGCGCTCTTTCATCACCTCGGCCACGATCGGGCTGACCTTGTCGGAGATCTGCTTCAGCACGTACTGCCGCGAGCGCTGGATGTCAGCCTCGAGCTTGCCGATCTCCTGCTGCGCGGACTGCTGCTTCTCGCCGAAGGCCTTCACTCGCGTGTCCAGCGCCGGACCGGCGAGCGAGTTGTTCGCCTGCCCGGCCTGGATCGCGTCGGCCTCGGTCTTGAGCTGCCCTTGCAGCGTGCCGGCTCGCGTCTGCAGCGCCTTCATCTTGGTATCGATCTCGGTCATCGCCTGCTTGCCGGCGGTGGACTGCGTCACGACCCGCTCCATATCCACCACGATGATGGACACGGGCTGTGCCTGGGCAATCGCCAGCGAGGGCAGCGCACCCGCTACGACCAATGACGCAGCAACCGCTGCCGACCGGATAAAACTCTGCATTCTCATTTCTCCATTTGAGCCGTGGGCTCAGGTTCTCGAAGCCTGGTAGATACTCTCGATCGCCTCGTCGAGCGCGGCGTCGAACTCATCGGCCGACTGCTGGGCGGTCAGCCCTTCGGTCAGCGCACGCGAGAAGCTCGCAATCATGCCCTTTTGCCGCGCGAGGCGCTCGTTCGCATCGTGGCGCGAGTAGCCGCCCGACAGCGCCACGACCTTGAGCACCCGCGGATGCGCTATCAGGTCAGTGTAGAGGTTGTCCTTGCTCGGGATCGTGAGCTTGAGCATCACGAGCTGGCCCGCGGGCAGCTGGTCCAGCCTGGCCTTGATGGCATCGTGCAGCAGGGTCTCGGCAGCGGCCTTGTCCGGGCAGTGGATGTCCACCTCAGGCTCGATGATCGGCACGAGGCCCGCAGCGATGATCTGCCGGCCCACCTCGAACTGCTGGTCCACGATCGCCTTGATGCCCGCCGGATTGGCCTGCTTGATCACCGAGCGCATCTTGGTGCCGAAGATGCCCTTGGCCTTGGCGCGCGCGAGCAGCTTGTCGAGGTCGGGCATGGCCTTCATGAGCTGCACGCCGTTCGCCTCGGCCTCGAGGCCCTTGTCCACCTTGAGGATCGGCACCACGCGCTTGACGTTCCAGAGGTAGTCCGCGGTGTCGCGGCCCTCGATCTGACGGTCCATCGTGTTCTCGAACAGGATGGCTGCGAGCACGCGGTCGCCGTTGAACGCCGGAGTCGTGATGATGCGTGTCCGCATGGCGTGGATGAGATCCATCATCTGCGCGTCGCCCGAGTAGGCGCTCTCCGGGATGCCGTAGAGCTTCAGCGCCTTGGGAGTACTGCCGCCACTCTGGTCCAGCGCGGCGATGAAGCCGGCCTGGTTGCGGAACTTGGCCTTCTGGCGCTCGAAATTGCTCATGGGAGCTCCTTGGGAGTTTCGTGGTTCGGCTGCGAATTCTAGACGTTGCCGCGCCCCGGCACGCGCAAAGGAAATACGGATGCGCATCGCGGCCAACCGCGGCGAGCCCCCCGGCACCGACCGGGACGGCCTCAGCCGGTCGCGGACAGCCGCTGCTCGAGGTCCCGCTTGCCGGCCGGCGAGGCAAGTGCGATCAAGACGTTACCCGGCTCCAGCGCCACTTCGGGACCCGGGTTCAGGTCGAGCCGGCCGTGGTGGCGCAACCCCAGGACGAGGTAGCTGCTGGCCCGCAGTTCGAGTTCGCCGAGCAAGCGGGATCGGACCCCGACGGGCACGCTCACGTCGACGACCCGCATCGCGTCCGGGTGGCTGAGCAGCTCGTCGACGAAACCCGCCGCCTGGGGCCGAAGCATCGCCGATGCCATGCGCAGCGCCCCGGTGAAGTCCGGCGAGACGATCTCGTCGGCGCCGGCACGCCGGCACTTCTCGACGTTGCGGATGTCGTGGACTCGCGCGACCACGCGTGCTGCCGGATTCAACTGCTTGGACGACGACGAGATCAGCAGGTTGCGGCTGTCGTCCCCGGTGACGGCGAACACGCCGGCGGCGTGCCGCAGGCCCGCATCGAGCAGCGCCTGGTCTTCGGTCGCATCGGCCAGCAGCACGCGCTGCGTCCAGAGCTCGTTCTGCAACGCAAAGGTGTCGATGGCCTCCTGCGACGGCTCGATCGCGACGAAGTCGTACCCGGTGGCGAGCAGCTCGCGGACGACGTTGGCACCGATGCGGCCCAGGCCGCAGACGACGTAATGGCCCTGCATGTGTCTCGTCTCCTTGATCAGCCGGTGTCGCTGGCGCGTCGGGTCCATGGCACGCGCCAGCAGCAGCGCCGTGAAGTTGGAGAACATCACCCACACGAAGCCGATGCCGGCCATCGCGATCGCCACGTTGAATAGACGGCCGGGCACACTGCCTGAGAGGTCCACGGTCTCCGCGTAGCCGATCGTCGCGACCGTGATGAAGGTCATGTAGAACGCGTCGAACACCGACGCCTTGCCGCCGGCGATCAAGTAGAAGCCGATCGTGCCGATGAAGTGGATGATGACGAGCGCGAGTGCGGCGTAGGCGAGGTTTGTTCGCAACGCTCGGGTGGTCGGCGTGCTCATCATGGGTGACTCAACGCTTGCACTGACTCGCGGCGTCGCGGGCGGGACATGCCAATTCCGATCGAAGCGTACCCCGGCGGCGGGCGACCGCCATTCGGGAAAGCTGCAGGGCCCCGGCTCAATGGCTGGCCGGTCGACCGCTGCGCACCCGCTTGATGAGGCTCACGACCAGCACCACCGCTGCGCCCGCGACCACCCCCGCGAGCAAGTCGAACAGCAGCGCGGCCAGCGACACGCCGGCCCCGTTGAACCCGTGCAGCAGGCCCTCGATCAGGTGGTGCAGCGCCGGCACGCCATGCGTGAGGATTCCGCCACCCACCAGGAACATCGCAGCTGTGCCCGCGACCGAGAGCGCCTTCATCAGCCATGGCGTGAGGCTCAGGACGCCGCGGCCCAGCGCCTGCAGCGCGCCGGAGCCCGACCGTGTGAGCGCGAGGCCGCCATCGTCGAGCTTCACGATGCCCGCGACCAGTCCATAGACGCCCGCGGTCATGAGCAGTGCGATCCCGACCAGCACGGCGATGCGCGTCGGCAGAGGCGCGGTGGCCACGGTGCCCAGCGTGATTACGATGATCTCCGCCGAGAGGATGAAGTCGGTGCGGATCGCCCCCTTGATCTTCTGCTTTTCGACGGCGACGACATCGACCGACGGGTCCAGCACGGCACGCGCGAGCTCCTGGCGTCTCGCTGCGTCGCTTCCGTCTGCATGGAGGAACTTGTGCGCGAGCTTCTCGGCGCCCTCGTAGCACAGGTACAGGCCGCCGACGATCATCAGCGGCATCACGGCCCAGGGCGTGAACGTGCTCAGCAGCAGCGCGGCCGGCACGAGGATCGCCTTGTTCACCAGCGAGCCCTTCGCGACCGCCCACACGACTGGCAGTTCCCGGTCGGCCTTTACGCCGGAGACCTGCTGGGCGTTGAGCGCGAGGTCGTCGCCCAGCACGCCCGCCGTCTTCTTGGTGGCGACCTTGGTCATCGTGGCGACGTCGTCCAGGACGCTGGCGATGTCGTCGAGCAGGGCGAGGAGGCTGCTGGGCATGGGAGGGGAGGGGGGCGACTGGCTTGGTCCGGAGACTAGTGTGCGGGAAGCCGATTTGCCAATCGGCGCTGGCAATTGCGCCGCGGCGCCTGGGGAACGGATCGCCGAAGTTCCGAAGTCCAGGTCCCCGCCCATCGTCACGCCACCGGTCGATGACAGGCTCTCAGCGCGCTTCCTGCGCTGGCCGAGATCCCGGCGATCCTTACGGCCGGCGCCTGACGTTCGGCTGGCAGGCCGGCGCCGCTTGATCGGATATCGGTGTCGCATTGGCTATGATCCGCCGATGCGATTCATAGCGCGCTCACTTGCCGGCACGCTGCTGGGCGTCGCCGCCGCCGCCGCGATCCCGTCCATCACTTCGGCCATGGACTCAGCGCCGATCGCGACGGCTGAGCGAGCCTTCATCGATTACCTCGACGCCCGCGACGCGACTGCATTCCTCGAGTCCGGGGCGGCGACGCGCTTCGCGGATCACGACGTCGCCGGGTGGCAACGCCAGGCCCGCGAGCGACGCGCCGCACTCGGCGTTGCGCTGTCGGCGGTCTTGCCCGGCGCGCTCGCGGCCGAGGATCGGCGCGCGCTCGAAGCGATGCGACGATCGCTGGCGGCGCTGGACTCCGACGATACGACAGGCGATCAGCAACAGGCCTGTCGCGATGCAGCGCGCAGCGATCTCGACTACGCCTCGATGCGCTCAGCGCTGGTGGAGTGCTTCGTCGAGCATGGAAACCACATGCGCTACGAGGGGCGCGAGATAGATCGTGGCACGGCCCTGCAGCTGCTGCACGTCGTCGACGAGCCGGCGCGTCGCAAGGCGATCTTCGACGCGTTCGGGCCGCTCTGGACGGCGCTCAACGGCAGCAACGATCGTAACAGTCCCTATCGTCGCATGATCGCCATGGCGGCCGCCGACGCGGCGAAGCATGGGTCGGAAATCGATGCCGCCGCGCGCGCGATCGCCGTCGAGTCCGCCGAGGTCGAGCGCTGGCTCGTTCAGGCCCTGGAGGCCTGGCGCGACGCAGGTCCTGCGCAGCCGGTCGAGCCCTGGGACTACCGCTACGTCAACAGCGCAGCCAACCGGCGCCTGCAGTCGAGTATTCCGGCGCAGTCGCTGCTGCCGGCGAACCAACGCTTCTATCGCGATCTCGGCGCGGATCTCGCGCAACTCGAGGTGACCTTCGATCTGGCACCACGGCCCGACAAGTCGCCGCTCGCCTACTCGGATTTCCTGAGGCGCGGGCGCGAGGCGGGGGCCGCCTGGCGCCGCCCGCTGGCGCGGGTCGTCGGCACCTACCCCGAAGGAGGCCTGTTCTCGCTGAATGAGCTCGTGCACGAGAACGGGCACGCCGTGCATGTGAGCGCGATCCACACGCGGCCCGCCTACATGGACTGGCCGGACACGCTGTTCACCGAGGCTTTCGCCGACGTGCCAGCGTGGAGCGTGCACGAGCCGGCGTGGCAGCACCGCTACCTCGGCGTGGCCGCGCCGGAGTGCGAGTCGCTGCGGGCGCTCTACGGCAACGTGATGCTCGACGTCGCGTGGTCGCTGTTCGAGATGCGCCTGCTCCGGGATCCGGCCGCGGACCCGAACGCGGTGTGGACCGACATCACGAGTCGCTACCTGCGCATCGTTCCGCATCCCGAGCTGCCGTGGTGGGCGATGCGGGTGCAGCTCGCAGGAGACCCCGGCTACATGGTCAATTATGGCCTCGGCGCGGTGCTCACCGCCGAGATCCGCGAACGCACGGCCTCGACCATCGGTCCGTTCGACGCGGGTAACTCTCGCTGGTACGAGTGGTCGAGCGAACGGCTGCTCAGGTTCGGCTCGGAGCGAGACACGCGCACGCTGATGACGGAACTGCTCGGTCGGCCGATATCGCCCGAGGCCCTGCTGCGCCAGCTGCGCCGCTGTCAGGCGCCGCGCTGACCCCCGTTCAGCGCTCGAGGGCCAGTGCGAGCCCCTGTCCGACGCCGACGCAGAGCGTCACGAGCGCGCGCCGCCCGCGGCATCGTTCGAGCTGCCGCAACGCGGTCAAGGCAAGGCGCGCCCCGCTCGCCCCGAGCGGATGTCCAAGCGCGATTGCACCACCGTTGGTGTTCACGTGCGCAGCATCGTCGGGCAGTTCCAGCGCGCGGGTCACGGCCAGCACCTGCGCCGCGAAGGCTTCGTTGATCTCGATCACGTCGAAGTCTGCGAGCGACAGGCGCAGGCGTGCGAGCAGCCGGCCAGTGGCGTCCACCGGCCCGATGCCCATGACGCGCGGAGCGACGCCCGCGGCGGCCATGCCGAGCACGCGCGCGCGCGGCGTGAGGTTCCAGCGCCGGACGGCCTGCTCGGACGCCACGAGCAATGCGGCGGCGCCGTCGTTGATGCCGGAGGCGTTGCCGGCGGTGATCGAAGTGCCCGGTCCGAGGATGGGCGCGAGCGCCGCGAGCCGCTCGAGTGTAGTGTCGGGGCGCGGCTGCTCGTCCACTTCAACAGCGGTGCCGTCCGATGAGACGGGCACTGCAGTCAACTCCTCCGTGAACCATCCTTCGGCGACGGCGCGGGCGGCACGCTGCTGAGAGCGCAGCGCGTAGGCGTCCTGGTCTTCGCGCGAAACGTGGTGATCCCGCGCCAGGTTCTCCGCGGTCTGCGCCATCGAGTCCACGCCGTGCAGCGACTTCATGCGCGGATTTACGAACCGCCAGCCCAGTGTGGTGTCCTCGAGTTTCTGGTCGCGCGAGTGCGCCGCGTCGGCCTTGCCGAGCACGTAGGGCGCTCGGGTCATGCTCTCGACCCCACCCGCAATCACCACTTCGGCCTCGCCGACGGCACAGGCGCGTGCCGCCTGGCCCAGCGCCTCGAGCCCGGACGCGCAGAGGCGGTTCACGGTCACGCCCGGCACCGAGGCGGGCAGACCCGAGAGCAGGGCAGCCATGCGCGCGACATTGCGGTTGTCCTCGCCCGCCTGGTTTGCGCAGCCCAGGTAGAGGTCATCGACGGCGGCCGGGTCGAACTGGGGATGCCGTTCCAGCAGGCGCCGGACTGCCAGCGCGGCGAGATCGTCGGCGCGTACCCCGGACAGTCCGCCTCGAAAGCGTCCGAATGGCGTGCGCAGGCCGTCGCAGAGATACGCGTGTGTCGTGCTCACAGGGACACCGGGGGCAGGCTGTTGGCAGGCAGGCAGCGCTCGATCGCCGTGGCGGTCGTGCGCAGCTCGGGCAGCACCTCGCTCAGCGCGTGACGAGCGGCGTCGGCATGGTAGGGCAGGCTTGCGTTGAGAGCCGCGACCACCCGGCCGTCGCGGTCACGTACCGGCACCGCGAGCGAGCAGAGTCCGAGCTCGAGTTCCTGCTCGACATACGCGTAACCCTGGCCGCGGACCTCCGCGACGATGCGCCTCAGGCGTCGCGGGTCGGTGACGGTGTGCGGGGTCAGGCGCTCCGGGCGGCAGGCAGACAGCCAGGTCTCGAGTGATTCCGCCGGCAGGCCCGCGAGCAGCACGCGACCCATCGACGCTGCATATGCCGGCAGGCGCGCGCCGACCCCGAGCGCCACGGTCATCACGCGCCGCACCGGTACGCGCAGCACGTAGACGATGGACTGGCCATCGAGCACTGCCATCGAGCAGCTGTGGTTGACGCGCTGCGCGAGCTGCTCGATCAGCGGCTGGGCGAGGTCGGTGAGCTTGAGCGAGCTGAGGCAGCCGAATCCGAGCTCGAGCACGCGCGGACTGAGCGCATATTCGCGACCCATCGGTCGCACGTAGCCCAGGTGCGTGAGCGTCAGCACCAGCCGCCGGACCGAGGCGCGAGACAGGCCGGTGCGTGCAGCGATACCGGCCAGGCCGAGCGTCTGGTGCTGGGCGTCGAACGCACTGAGCACAGACAGGCCGCGGGCCAGCGACTGCACGTAGTCGCGGCTCTGTTCGAAGTCGGTTGCGGCGGCGCTGCTGTCCCGGCTGGCCATTTGACGCGGAGCTTAGTGATTCGTAGCATAGTGCGCAATGCGAACATATGTGCGCTATGCGCACAGTTTCTGTCGCAGCATGGCAATCCGGGGGAGACTTGGGAGCCGAGCGCCTTTCAGTCCTGCACAGCTGGTGCAGGCAGTCCCAGTGGAACGCACCGACAGTCGTCGGCGGCGAGGGTGCGCGCCTGTTCCTCGAGGACGGGAGCGCGATCCTCGACATGAGCAGCCTCGCCGAGTGCAGCAACCTCGGCCACCAGCATCCGCGCGTGGTCGCGGCAATCAGGGAGCAGGCCGGGCAGCTCTGCTTCGTGACCAGTGCCTGGGGTGCGCGGCCGCGCGCCGAGCTCGCCACGCGACTGCTCGAACTCGCCGGCTTCGACGGCGGGCGGGTGTTCTTCACCCTCGGCGGTGCCGATGCGAACGAGCACGCAGTGAAGATCGTACGCCAGGCGCTCGGTCGGCCACGCGGCATCGTAGTTGCGCGCGACCGTTCGTACCACGGTGCAACTCATCTCGCGATGGCACTGTCGGGCGACACGCGCACCCGCGAGATGGTGGACCCGGATGCAATGGGCGTCAGTCACGTCGAGCCGCCGTATGCCTACCGCTGTCCCTTCGGCAGCGCGACCGAAGACGAATGCGGCGAGCTTGCGGCGGGTGCAATCGCCGGGCGCATCGACCGGCTCGGTGTGGAGCAGGTAGCCGCGGTGATCGTCGAACCCAACGCGGGCTCGAACGGGATCGTGGCTCCGGACACGTACTGGCCCGCGGTCCGCCGCCACACGGCCGAGCGCGGAATCCCGTTGATCGCCGACGAGGTGATGAGTGCATTCGGTCGCTGCGGCGAGTGGTTCGCCTGGCAGCGTCACGGCGAGGCGGGACGCCCCGACGTGATCACGCTCGCCAAGGGCCTCACCGGAGCTGCACTGCCGCTCGGCGCCGTCGTGCTGTCGCGTGAGCTGGCGGCGCGCCTCGAGGACCAGGTGCTCAACACCGGGCTCACCTACTGCGGGCACCCGCTGGCCTGCGCCGCCGGTGTTGCGGCCATGGAGGCCTACGCGGAAGAAGGCCTCATCGAGCGCTCGCGCTCGCGCGGGGCCGCACTGAAGCGCGAGCTCGACCGGCTTGCCGCTCGCCACCGCGTGATCGGCGACGTGCGCGGCGGACACGGCCTGTTCGCCGTGCTGGAACTCGTCGCCGACCGCGACACGCGTGCGCCGCTTGCGCCCTGGCCGCAGACGCCGCCGGCGCTCGCCTCGCTGCTGGGCGCGGCGATGGCGGAGGGCGTGTCATTCGGCTCACGGGGCAACCTCATCCTGCTCGCCCCGCCGCTGGTGATCGGGGAGCGGGAACTCGCCGACGCGCTCGCGCTGCTCGATCGCCTGCTGGCCCGCTTCTTTCCCTCCCATTGACTGCGCGGTGACAGGTCCATGAGCTTTCGTCTCACCTACGCCACGATGTTCGACCCGCCCGAGGTCCTGCACGAGCGCTTCGATGCGGCGCTCGCGTCGGTGCGGGCGCGCCTCGGCGCGCGCCACGCGCTGTTCCTCAACGGTGCGGACGTCGCGCCCGCGCAGTACGTTGCGCGACCGAGCCCGATCGACCGCGACCTCATCCTCGGCGAGTTCGCGGTGGCCAGCCGTGGCGATGCGGAGTCCGCGATGCAGGCAGCGCGATCGGCGTTTCCGGCATGGCGGGCCACACCGGTCGCGGAGCGCGTGCGCCTGATGCGTCGCGTCGCCGACCTGATGGAGCAGCGCGTTTACGAGATCGCCGCCGCGCTGGTCCTCGAGGTCGGCAAGAACCGCATGGAGGCTCTCGGCGAGGCGCAGGAGACCGTCGACTTCTTCCGCCACTACGCCGACGACTTCGCGAACCACCACGGCTACGAGCACGCGCTGCCGAACGACCCGCTGCCGGGGGTGGTTTCGAGCAACCGCAGCGTGATGCGACCCTACGGTGCCTGGGTCGTGATCGCGCCGTTCAATTTCCCGCTGGCGCTTGCGGGCGGGCCCGCGGCGGCGGCGCTGGTCACGGGCAACACGGTGGTCGTGAAGGGCGCGAGCGACACTCCCTGGGCGGGGCGGCTGCTGGCGGACTGCATCCGCGACGCGGGCCTGCCGAGCGGCGTCTTCAACTACGTCTCGGGCTCGGGTCGCGAGATCGGCGAGGCGCTGGCCTCTCACGCCGCGACGGCCGGCATCACCTTCACCGGCTCGGTGGCGGTGGGCATGGGACTGCTGCGCCAGATGACGGGCGGCGCCTTCCCGCGTCCCTGCATCGCCGAGATGGGCGGCAAGAATCCCTGCATCGTCACCGCGCGCGCGAATCTCGACGAGGCGGCGGCGGGCATCGTGCGCTCGGCCTATGGCATGGGCGGGCAGAAGTGCTCCGCGCTCTCGCGCCTGTACGTCGAGCAGCGCGTGGCCGACGGGCTCATCGAGCGCCTGCGCGCGCAGGTTGCCGCGATCCGCATCGGTGATCCCTGTCGTCGCGAGAACTGGCTCGGGCCGCTCGTCAACGCCTCGGCCCAGGACAGCTATCAGCGCTACGTCGGCGAGCTCGAGACCGGCGGCGCGCGCCTGATCGCGGGTGGTGCCGTCCCGGCGGAAGGGGAGCTCGCACGTGGCTACTACGTCGAGCCCGTGCTGGCAGAGGCGCCGGTCGGACACGCGCTCTGGAAGCACGAGATGTTCGTGCCCATCCTGATGCTCAATCGCGTGCGCGATCGCGACGAAGCCATGCGGCTCGCAAACGACACGGACCTGGGGCTCACCGCCGGCTTCTACGGCGGCGCGGACGAGGTGCCGTGGTTCCACGAGAACATCGAGGCAGGCGTCACGTACGCGAATCGCCGCCAGGGCGCGACGACTGGCGCATGGCCCGGTTACCAGCCCTTCGGCGGGTGGAAAGGCTCGGGCTCCACCGGCAAGGCGATCGCATCCTTCTACTACCTCGCGCAGTACATGCGCGAACAGTCGCGCACCGTCGTGGAGAGCGGGTCGTGAAGATCATGTCGCTGGCCGAGGCCATCGCCCGACACGTCGCCGACGGCGCCTGCGTCGCGCTCGAGGGCTTCACCCACCTCATTCCCTTTGCGGCAGCGCACGAGATCATCCGCCAGGGCCGCCGCGACCTGCATCTGGTGCGCATGACGCCCGACCTGGTCTACGACCAGATGATCGGCATGGGCTGCGCGCGCCGCCTCACGTTCTCGTGGGGAGGCAATCCCGGTGTCGGATCGCTCCATCGGTTGCGCGACGCGGTGGAGCACGGCTGGCCCGCGGCGCTTCAGATCGACGAGCACACGCACGCAGGGATCGCGGCCGCCTATTGCGCAGGTGCGGCGGGGTTGCCGTTCGCGATGCTGCGTGGCTACCAGGGCACGGATCTCGCGGCCGCGAACCCGCGCATCCGCAGCGTCGAATGCCCTTACACCGGCGAGCGCATCGCGACCGTGCCGGCGCTCAACCCTGACGTCACGATCCTGCACGCGCAGCGCGCGGACCGGCAGGGCAACGTCGCGATCAGCGGCATCGTTGGTGCCCAGCGCGAGGCCGCGCTGGCCGCACGAGCGCTGCTGGTCACGGTCGAGGAGATCGTTGGCGAGTTGCCGCCGGCGATGAACGGCATCGTCCTGCCGCACTGGGTGGTGAGTGCGGTGGCGCACTGCCCCGGCGGCGCGTATCCGTCCTACGCACAGGGTCACTACCCGCGCGACAACGACTTCTACCGGCGCTGGGACGCGATTGCGCGCGACCGCAACAGTTTCCAGGCCTGGATGCAGCAGCACGTGCTGGACAGCGGCGACCACGCGGCCTTCCTTGCGAGCCTCGGAGCCGCGGCATGAGCGAGTGGACCCGCGACGAGATGATGACCGTGGCGGCGGCGCGGCGGCTGTGGAATGGCTGCGTGTGCTTCGTGGGCATCGGACTGCCAAGCGCGGCCTGCAACCTTGCGCGGCTCACGCACGCGCCCGACATCGTGCTGATCTACGAGTCGGGGACGCTCGGCACGCGCCCGGACGTGCTGCCGTTGTCGATCGGCGACGGCGAGCTCGCCGACACCGCAGCCTGTGTGATTCCCCTGCCTGAGGTCTTCGCATACTTCCTGCAGGCGGGACGCGTCGATGTCGGCTTCCTCGGCGCGGCGCAGGTCGATCGCTACGGCAACCTCAACAGCACGGTGATCGGTCCGTATGAGGCGCCGACCACGCGCCTGCCGGGCGCGGGCGGGGCTACCGAGATCGCCGCACACGCACGCCAGACCTTCGTCATGCTCAAGGCGACGCCACGCAGTCTTGTCGCGCGGCTCGACTTCCGCACCAGCGCCGGCTTCCTCGACGGTCACGGTGCGCGCGCGCGCACGAGCATGCGCGGCGCCGGACCGCAGGCACTGATCACCGACTTCGGCGTGCTGGCTCCCGAGCCGGCCAGCGACGAGCTGGTGCTGACCTCGCTGTTTCCGGGCGCCACTCTCGAAGAGGCGCGTGCGGCCGTCGGTTGGCCGCTGCGCGCCGCTGCCGCTGTCGAGACGGTCGCGGCACCGACCGCGCTCGAGCTCGATACCCTGCGTTCCCTGCATGCGCGCACGCGCGAGGCGCACGCCCGTCCCGTCCGCGTGCCTGCCTGACGCGCGCTTTACCTGGAGTCCATCGTGCCCAATCCCCACATCAAGACCAAGCTGCCCGGCCCCAAGGCTCGAGCCCTGCTCGAGCGCGACCGTCCTGTGGCTTCGCCGTCGTACCCGCGCGACTACCCGTTCGTGATGTCGCACGGCCGCGGCAGCGAGGTCTGGGACGTGGACGGCAACCGTTTCCTGGACTTCATGGCCGGCATCGCGGTCTGCTCCACGGGTCACTCGCACCCGCGCGTCGTCGAGGCCGTCAAGTCCGCCGCCGACAAGTTCCTGCACATCTCGAGCGACTACTGGCACGAGAACATGACGGCGCTCACCGAGCGCCTCGCGAAGCACGCACCCATGGGCGAACCCGTGATGAGCTTCCTCTGCCAGTCGGGCACCGAGTCCGTGGAGGGCGCGATCAAGCTGGCCCGCTACGCCACGGGCCGGCCCCGCTACCTCGGGTTCCTCGGCAGTTTCCATGGCCGCACGATGGGATCGCTCGCGTTCACCTCGAGCAAGTACACGCAGCAGAAGGGCTTCGCACCGACGATGCCTGGCGTGACGCACGTGCCCTATCCGAACACGTACCGCCCGCTGTTCGCCGGCAGCGACCAGGGCAGGGCGGTGCTCGACTACATCCGCATGCTGTTCGAGCGCAACGTGCCGCCCAGCGAGGTCGCCGCGATCCTCGTCGAGCCGATCCAGGGCGAGGGCGGCTATCTCGTGCCGCCCGATGGCTTCCTGGCGGGCCTGCGCGGGATCTGCGACGAGCACGGCATCCTGCTCATTTTCGACGAGGTGCAGTCGGGCGTCGGTCGCACCGGCAGGATGTGGGCGAGCGAGCACTGGGGCGTGCAGCCCGACATCATGACGAGCGCGAAGGGCCTGGGCTCCGGCTTGCCGATCGGTGCGTTCATCGCGAAGCAGAGCATCATGGAGAAGTTCCAGCGCGGCGCCCACGGCAACACCTACGGCGGGAATCCCTTGAGCTGTGCCGCCGCGATCGCGACGCTCGACCTCGTGGCGTCGGAATACGCCGCGAATGCCGCGAAGGTCGGCGACCATTTCATGGGACGCCTGCGTGAGTTGCAGCGCGATTTCCCCTGCATCGGCGAGGTGCGCGGCCGCGGCCTGATGATCGGCATGGAACTGATCGAGAGCGACGCCGCACGTACGCCGGCTCGTCAGCTCGTGGACCGCCTCGTGACGCGTGCCTACCACAACGGGCTGCTGCTGCTCTCCTGCGGCGTGAGCACGCTGCGCTTCATGCCGCCGCTGTCGGTGAGCGAGGCCGAGGTTGACGAGGCGGTCAGCCTGCTGCGCGTCGCGCTCAGCGAGGCGCTGCAGCCTTGACGAGGCGGCCGTACTGCCCGAGCAGCTTCACGAGCTCCGCGTGCGGCAGGGCCTTCGCGTAATGCCCGTCGTTGCCCTGCATGTCGCGCGCGGCCACCAGCGCATTGACGATGGCCTCCTCGGTCGCCTGCGCGGTGGCGTTGAAGAGCGGGTCGAGCTCGTCGTTGCCGAGGGACGCGGACTGGGCGAGCGGCGCGCCTTTCAGCGCTTCGGCGTTGGCCGTCGAGAAGGCGATGAAGATGTCGCCCGAGCCGTTGCCGGCGTAGCTGCCCATGCGGCCGAGACCGAGCGCGGGCCGGCGCGCGATGCGCTTCATCTGGTGGGGCAGCAGCGGGGCGTCGGTTGCCACGACGACGATGATGGAACCGGAGTCCGAAGCGAGCGCCGGGTCGGTGTAGATGCGATCGTCGCGCAGGTGCTGGCCGACCGGGACGCCGGCGATGCGCAGCGTGTCGCGGATGCCGTAGTTGGCCTGCACCAGCACACCGAGCGTGTACTCGCGCTCGGCGACGGTCACGCGGCGCGAGGCGGTGCCGATGCCGCACTTGAACTCGTGGCAGACCATGCCGGTGCCACCGCCCACGTTGCCTTCGACCACCGGTCCCGTTGCCGCGGTGTCGAGCGCGCGGGAAGCATGCTCCGGGCGCACGTGAAAGCCGTTGATGTCGTTGAGATGCCCGTCCCAGGTCTCGGCGACGGCCGGCGACGACCACCAGTAACCCGACGGATCCGCGGGCCCGGCACGTACCCGCCAGGCGATGACGGCCTGGTGCACGGTGCCGACACTGTGCGTATTGGTGAGCATGACCGGCCCGTCGAGCCGGCCCATTTCCTCGAGATACGTCGTACCGGTCATCTCGCCGTTGCCGTTCAGCGCAAACCAGCCGGCGTATGCGCCGGTGTCGAGCGTGGCGCGCCCGCGCGGCAGGATGGCCGTGACGCCGGTGCGGACCTTGCGTCCGTCGGCGAGGTCCTCGATCAACGTGACCTGCCCCACGGTCACCCCGGCCACGTCGGTGATGGCGTTCAGGGGCCCAGGCGTTCCGTCGAAGTGCACGCCGAGATCGCGTGCGCGCGGGTCCGCGGCACCGGCCGGGGCGACGGCGAAACAGGCGATCAGGGCGATCATTGCGCGGTACATGACGGGACTCCTGCTGCGGTCGTGGCGACCACCGTTGCGGCACGACTGTACCGGAGCGCGCACAGCGCGCGCGACTGAACAGGCGAGTGCACATGCAGCCAGGCAAGGAACTCGGATTCTGGATGTGCACCGCGCTCGTCGTGGGGAACACGATCGGCATCGGCATCTACCTGCTGCCGGCGTCGCTCGCGCCCTACGGCCTCAATGCGATGCTCGGCTGGGCCGTCACTGTGCTCGGCATGACGGTGCTCGCCCGCGTGTTCGCGCGGCTCGCGCGTGAGTTTCCGTCGGCCGATGGTCCGTACGCGTACATCGAGGCCACCAGCGGCCGGCTGGCGGCATTCATCTCGATGTGGTGCTACTGGGTGTCGTGCTGGATTACCAATGCGGCGATCGCGATCGGCGTCGTCGGCTACCTTAGCAAGGTGATGCCGGCGCTCGCGGACGTCTCGCCGGCGCTGTTGTCACTTGCGCTCGTCTGGCTGTTCGTGGTCGTAAACCTGCTGGGCGTGCGCGCCGGCGGTGCTGTGCAGGTGGCGACCACGGCACTCAAGCTGCTGCCCATGGCCGCAATCGTGCTGCTCGGTGCCTGGCTGCTCGTGACCGAGCCCGCCACCTACACCAGGCAAGTCCCGGACACGCCACTGACGCTCGAGGCGCTGATGGCGGCCTCCACGATCGCGCTGTTCGCCATGCTCGGCATCGAGTCGGCCGCGGTGCCGGCGGGACGCGTACGCGATCCCGAACGCACGATCCCGCGCGCCACGATGGCGGGCACGCTGCTGACCGCGGCCGTGTACATCGCGGTCTCGTCGATGGCGCTGCTGTTGATCCCGCAGCGCGAGCTCGCGCAGTCGGGCGCGCCCTTCGCCGAGCTGCTGGACGACTTCATGGGAGATGGCGTCGGGCGGGTGCTTGCGGTGTTCGTGGTCGTGAGCGGCCTCGGCGCGCTGAACGGCTGGACGCTGCTGGTCGGCGAGCTCACTGCCACGATGGCCCGGCACGGATCGCTGCCTCAGCCGCTCGCGCGGCTCAACGCGCGTGGTGCGCCTGCTGTGGCGCTCGTGACGACCGGACTGCTCGCGACCGCAATGGTGCTGATGAACTACAGCAAGTCGCTGGTCGAGGGCTTCACCTTCCTGACGCTGATCGTCACCGCCGCGAACCTGCCGCTGTACCTCTTCTGCGCGCTCGCGCTGGTGGTGCTGTGGCGCCGGGGTACGGCGCGCCTGCCGGGCGACCTGCTCGTGCTCGGGCTGCTCGGAACGGCCTACGCGGTGTTCGCTTTCGTGGGCCTCGGCCGCGAGCCTTTCCTGTGGGCACTCGTGCTCGGCGCGGTGGGTCTGCCGCTCTACCTGCTGATGCGCAGGCGGCGAAGCTGATGCGATCCGTCCCGAAGTCGCCGTGGACTGCGAACCGCCTTGTGCCTTGCTGACGTCGGAGACTGCCTATGCACCTGTCGCGACCAATCCATCTGTCCGGACTGCTCTTCGCGACGGCGCTGCTCGCGGCAGGGGTCGCCGACGCTGCGACGCCGCCCCCCAAACCGACCACGCCCGCCGCAGCGCCGGTCTCGCACAGCGCGGTCGACGGCCGCCAGACGCTCGATCAGTTATGGGCTCGTTACGAGTCACTCGCGACGCGGCACGGCTGGGAGCAGGAGACGATCTACGCCTACCCGGACGAGCCAGGCCTCGCGATTCGCGCATGGCGTACGCCAAAGCGCGGGCCGGCACTGTGGCTGCTGGCCGGTATCCACGGTGAGGAGCCGGCCGGCCCGAACGCGATCGCCGAGCAGCTCGAGAGTGTCGTAGAGCTGGCGGAGGCCGGCGTGCCGGTCGTGCTGATCCCACTGAGCAATCCCAAGGCCTATCGCAGCAACTGGCGCTATCCGAACACCGCCGAGCGTGACTGGCGCAAGGGCGGCTACAGCGTTGGCGATGCCGAGTACCTGCTGCCGGACCTCGAGCACGGCGCCGGACCGCGGGCTGCCGCAGCGCCGGGGCCCGAGACTCGCGCTCTCACGCAGTACGTGCTGCGGACTTCGGAAGCCTATCCGCCGCAGCTCGTGCTCGATCTGCACGAGGACGAGTTGTCCACGGAGGGCGGCTACATCTACTCGCAGGGCACCGACCCCGACGCCAACCCGGTCGGCGCCGAGGTCATCCGGCTGCTGCAGGCCTCCGGCATACCGATCCGCAAGTCCGGACGCACGCGTTTCGACGAGCCCATCGTGGACGGCGTCATCAGCCGCGACGACAAGGGCGCGCCGATCCGGGACGGCTCGATCGACGAGCTGCTCGCGGCCACCGGGGTGTTCATCGATGGCAAGAAGCAGCGTGGTCCTGCGGCGCCGACAGTGATCGTCGTCGAGACACCTGCGTTCGCGGGATCGAAGTTCGAGCTGCGGGTGGCGGCGCAGGGCGCGGTGGCCCGGCACGTGCAGGAGCTCTGGAACCTGAGCCGTAAGCGACCTTAATCGACCGTAAGCGACTGCAAGAGACAGCACGGGACATCCGCACCCAGGTGCGTCCCGTTCGCCAGCAGCCCTCTCACCGAATCCGCTCGAAGCAGTGTCCGGGGTGTATCCGGATCGGCCATCGGCAACAGCGTCAGTCAGAGCGGCGGCGCGCGGTGCGCCGACGACGTTCCTCGCCAGTTCGGCGAAACGCCGCGCTCGCGGGCGCCTTGCCTGTTGCATGCTCTGGCTGCGAGGGGTAACGATTGCGATCGATGCGGACCGTCGGGCTCGGACGCCAGGCGGGCCGGACTGGCCGATGTGAGCGGCCGGAGCCACAGAGGAGGCTGACATGCCGTTGCAGATCCGAAAGAGCGCGCAGCAACTGGTGCTCGAGGCCTCGTCCGAGATCGAGACGTTGACGGTGGAGCAAGCCCGCGCACTGCTCGGCCGGCCGAACGTCACCTTCATCGACCTGCGCGACCCGCGCGAGTTGTGGCGCGAGGGCGGTATCCCGGGCGCAATCAATGTGACGCGCGGCATGCTCGAGTTCTGGATCGACCCGGCAAGCCCCTATCACAAGGCGTTCTTCGCCTCGGGCAACAAGTTCGTGTTCTTCTGCGGTGGCGGCTGGCGCTCGGCACTGGCGGCCAAGAC
>Ga0209254_10000454_pt1 | contig 32933 bp, 42 predicted proteins | sample FrelakmetDIP11DI_FD_187148 | JGI IMG/M metagenome (GOLD analysis project Ga0209254, IMG submission 187148) | Freshwater lake sediment microbial communities from the University of Notre Dame, USA, for methane emissions studies - DIP11 DI (SPAdes)... | ecosystem: Environmental > Aquatic >... | reverse complement strand
GACATGGTCAAGGAGATCTGTTATCTCGCCTGACTTTGTCGGACATACTATAGCAGTTCATAACGGTAATAAATTTATCCCTGTTTACATTACAGAAAACATGGTAGGGCACAAGCTTGGTGAATTTGCTCCAACACGTACATTCAGAGGTCACTCAGGCAACAAGTAAAAAGTAGTGTAAACCGAAAAATATTGAAAAATGGGTGCAAGAAAAAGAAATACAGCGGAGCAGAGAAAAGAGGCTGTTAAGAACAATTACCAGGCGATTCTCAGAAACTGTCCCACCTCACCTCGTAAAATGAGGCTTGTTACAGGACTTATAAGAGGCATGGAGGTGAACAAGGCGCTTGACGTGCTTAAGTTCAGTCCCCAGGAAGCATCGCGCAGGCTTGAGAAGCTTCTTCTATCGGCAATATCCAACTGGCAATCAAAGAATGAAGGCGTAAGGATTGAAGAAAGCAACCTTTTTGTGAAAAAGATCAGTGTCGACAGCGGCCGTGCTTTAAAAAGATTGCAGACAGCCCCTCAGGGAAGAGCTTACAGGGTCAGAAAGAGATCAAATCATGTAACCCTGGTTCTTGACAGTATGAATAAGGAAGTTGAAAATACATCAAAATAATCCAGATGGGACAAAAAGTAAATCCGATAGGTAACAGATTAGGTATAATAAAAGGTTGGGACTCTAACTGGTACGGAGGAAAAGACTTTTCCGGTAAACTGGTTGAAGACACCAGGATCAGGGAATATCTGAATGCCAGGCTTGCCAAGGCAAGTCTTTCAAAGATCATAATTGAGAGAACACTTAAGCTTATCACAGTAACCGTTAACACTGCACGTCCGGGGATAATTATCGGAAAAGGCGGCCAGGAAGTTGACAAGCTGAAAGAGGAACTCAAGAAGATCACCAAGAAAGAGGTTCAGATAAATATCTTTGAAGTAAAACGGCCTGAGCTCGATGCCAATATCGTCGGTAATAATATTGCCCGTCAGCTTGAAGGAAAGATTTCATACCGCCGTGCCATCAAAATGTCGATTGCCTCGACAATGAGGATGGGAGCTGAAGGTATCAAGGTTCTTATTTCCGGTCGTCTGGGAGGAGCTGAAATGGCAAGAAGCGAAACATACAAGGAGGGAAGGATTCCTCTTCATACACTTCGTGCCGATATTGACTATGCACTTGCAGAAGCTCATACTAAAGTGGGTCTGCTGGGTATAAAAGTGTGGATTTGCAATGGTGAGGTTTACGGGAAAAGAGATCTGAGCCCGAACATTGGTGCCAGAAACGCAAAGAGCAAAAGCCTGAAGCGCAAGACAAAGAAATAAACCTGAAAAGAGTATAACAAATTTAAATAACATAATTGAGCCATGTTACAACCGAAAAGGACCAAATTCAGGAGAGCCCAGAAAGGGAGAATGAAGGGTAATGCTCAAAGGGGCAACCAGCTTGCATTCGGGTCATTTGGTATCAAAGCATTGGAACAGTGCTGGATCACCGGGAGACAGATTGAAGCTGCACGTCAGGCTGTTACACGTCATATGAAACGTGAGGGCCAGCTCTGGATCAGGGTTTTCCCCGATAAACCAATTACCAAGAAACCTGCTGAGGTTCGTATGGGTAAAGGAAAAGGAGCGCCCGAAGGTTTTGTAGTACCTGTCACTCCGGGAAGAATTATCCTTGAAGCTGAAGGAGTACCTTATGATGTGGCAAAAGAGGCTCTCAGACTCGGTGCACAGAAGCTTCCAATTACAACAAAATTCATTGTAAGGACCGATTACGTAATGGAATAATAAACTGATACAGATGAAAACTACTGAAATAAAGGAATTAAGCACATCGGATCTTATTGAACGTATTGATACCGAGAGGACCATGCTTATCCGCATGAAGCTTAACCATGCAATAACACCTCTGGATAATCCGCAGAAGCTAAAACTGGTGAAGGTTACGATAGCACGTCTGCTGACAGAATTGCGTGCCAGGGAATTGAATGAAAAATCTAAAAGCTAGAATCAGCAATGGAAAGGAATATAAGAAAAGACCGTATCGGTGTAGTTGTCAGCAACAAAATGGATAAATCGATCGTCGTGGCTATTAAAAGGAAGGTAAAACACCCCATCTATGGCAAATTTGTGAACAAAACCAAAAAGCTGATGGCCCACGACGAGGAAAATACATGCAATATAGGCGATACGGTACGTATCTCGGAGACCAGGCCTCTGAGCAAGAATAAAGCCTGGAGACTGGTTGAAATAATTGAAAGGGCTAAGTAATTATGATACAGCAGGAAAGCAGGTTAAACGTAGCTGATAACTCAGGAGCAAAGGTAGTTTTGTGTATCCGGGTGCTCGGAGGCAGCAAAAAGAGATATGCAACAGTCGGCGACAAAATTGTTGTGAGTGTCAAAAGCGCACTCCCTTCAGGTGAGGCAAAAAAAGGCACTGTAAGCAAAGCTGTTGTTGTACGGACAAAAAAGGAAATACGCCGCCCCGATGGTTCATATATCAGGTTTGATGATAATGCAGTTGTTCTGCTGAATAACCTGAACGAAGTAAGGGGAACCCGTATTTTTGGTCCGGTTGCAAGGGAACTCCGCGATAAGTATATGAAGATAGTCTCTCTTGCACCTGAAGTTCTATAATATTAAAACAGACAGCAATGCAGAAGAAATTACATATCAGGAAAGGGGATACGGTAATTGTAGTAACCGGTGAATCCAAAGGACAGAAAGGACGTGTACTTGAACTCGACAGGAGTAAAAACAGGGCTATTGTTGAAGGTGTGAATACTGTTTCCAAACATACAAAACCCAATGCAAAAGCACCACAGGGTGGCATTTTGAAGAAGGAAGCTCCGGTACACCTTTCAAACCTCATGCTTGTTGATCCTGCTTCGGGTAAACCAACACGCATTGGAAGGAGGCTTAATGACAAAAATAAATTGGTACGTTATTCAAAAAAATCAGGGGAGGAGATCAAATAATGTATACACCTGTATTAAAAACCAGATATAAGGAAGAGATCGTTCCTGAATTAATGAAAGAATTCAGTTATAAGACTGTTATGCAGGTTCCCAGGCTGGAGAAGATAATTCTTAATCAGGGTGTTGGCCAGGCGATAGCTGACAAAAAGCTGCTTGAATTCAGTGTTAAGGAGTTATCAGATATAGCAGGGCAGAAAGCCGTTCAGACCTATTCAACAAAGGATATTTCGAATTTCAAACTGAGAAAGAACATGCCCATTGGGGTAATGGTTACTTTGCGTAAGGACAGAATGTATGAATTCCTTGAAAGGCTTATTTCAGTAGCATTGCCGCGAATCCGTGACTTTAAGGGAATAAGTTCCAAGCTTGACGGGAGAGGTAATTACACCCTTGGCATAACAGAACAAATTATCTTCCCCGAGATTGACCTTGATAAGATCGCCAAGATCATGGGCTTGCAGGTTACCTTCGTAACAACGGCCGGGACCGACGAAGAAGCACTGGCTCTTTTAAAACATTTTGGATTACCTTTTAAAAATATTAAAAACTGATTATATGGCTAAGGAATCGATGATAGCCCGCGAAGTAAAACGCGCAAAGCTGGTTGAGAAATACAAGGAAAGAAGAGCAAAACTTAAAGCCGATGGTGATTATATCGGATTAAGCCGCCTGCCCAGGAACTCAAATCCTAACAGGATGCATAACCGCTGTAAAATTACCGGACGATCGAGAGGATATATGAGACAATTCGGTATAAGCAGGATCACCTTCAGGGAAATGGCCTCTTTCGGACTTATCCCGGGTGTGAAAAAAGCAAGCTGGTAACATGAATATGAATATTAACTATTTTAATGAATAAGAGATGACTGATCCAATTGCAGATTTACTGACCAGAATAAGGAATGCCATGATGGCCGGTCATAAGGTAGTGGAAGCTCCGGCATCAAATCTTAAAAAGGAGATTGCCAGGATTCTGTTTGAAAAAGGGTATATCCTTAGCTACAAAGTCGTAGATGGAGAAAATAAGCAGAATATGCTGAAAATTGCTTTAAAATATAATCCAAAGAGCAAGAAACCTGCTATCAAAAAAATAGAAAGAATCAGCCGTCCTGGTCTTAGGCGGTACATTGGCGGTGATGAAATGCCAAGGGTGCTTAACGGTCTTGGAATTGCAATTATTTCAACCTCGAAAGGTCTTATGACCGACAAGGAGGCTAAGAAAGAGAATATAGGTGGAGAAGTGTTATGTTATGTTTACTAATTAGGAGGATAGTTTAATGTCGCGAATAGGAAAATTACCTGTAAACCTGCCCCATGGTGTAACTGTGAATATCAGCGATACCAATGTGGTAAGCGTGAAAGGACCTTTGGGGGAGCTGAAGCAGAATATTGACAAGGACCTGAAGGTTGAAGTTGTGGATAACACTATCATATTACAAAGACCTTCGGAATCGAAGAATCATAAATCGCTTCATGGTCTTTCAAGGGCACTTCTGGCAAATATGGTGGTCGGTGTTTCACAGGGATTTAAAAAACAGCTTGAACTTGTTGGAGTAGGGTACCGGGCCGAAGCAAAAGGACAGCATCTTGAAATGAGCCTTGGCTATTCACACGATATTATATTGCAGCTTCCCGATGAGGTTAAGGTTGAAACCAAAACTGAAAGAAGAAGCAATCCGGTCATTACCCTTACCTGCATTGACAAGCAGCTTATTGGTCATGTTGCAGCAAAGATCCGGTCACTTCGTCCGCCTGAACCATATAAGGGAAAAGGGATCAAATTTGTCGGAGAGCAGCTCAGAAGAAAAGCTGGAAAATCAGCTAGTGTTTAATGGGGTAAAATTAAAGAATTATGGCTTTAACTACATTTGAAAGAAGGACACGGATCCGTATGAGGATCCGGAAAAAAATAAGCGGAACTGACGAAAAACCGCGTCTGGCAGTTTTCCGCAGCAACAAACAGATTTATGTTCAGGTTGTTGACGATCTGAAGGGAGTTACCCTGCTGGCTGTCAGCTCCAGGGAAAAAGAAATTGCCGAAAAAAGCGGCATTAAGAAAACCGAACAGGCTAAGCTCGTCGGAAAATCTCTCGCTGCCAGGTGTAAGGAAAAAGGCATCGAGAATGTTGTTTTCGACAGAAGCGGATATAAATATCATGGTAGAGTTAAATCATTGGCTGATGCAGCCCGCGAAGGCGGTTTAAAATTCTGATAATATGGGAAACGGTATAAGAAAAGTTAAAACCAGCGATCTCGAACTTAAGGACAGGCTCGTAAGCATCCAGAGAGTGACAAAAGTTACAAAAGGCGGACGTACCTTCAGCTTTTCAGCTATTGTTGTAGTCGGGAATGAAGATGGAATAGTGGGACACGGCCTTGGAAAAGCTAGTGAAGTGACCACGGCTATCGCAAAAGGTATTGAAGATGCCAAGAAGAACCTTATAAAAGTACCTGTGATAAATGGTACCATTCCTCATGAACAGGTTGCGAAGTTTGGCGGTGCAAAGGTTTTCATTAAACCGGCAACAGCGGGAACAGGTGTTAAGGCAGGAGGAGCAATGCGTGCTGTTCTTGAGAGCGTAGGTGTAAAAAATGTGCTTGCAAAGTCGAAAGGATCGTCAAATCCCCATAACCTTGTTAAAGCAACATTCGCTGCACTCCTCGAAATGCGCGATGCAATCTCTGTTGCTGAACACAGGGGCGTAACCCTCGATAAAGTTTTTAACGGATAGTAAAGTAGACCACTATGGCAAAAATCAGAATAACCCAGGTAAAAAGCAAAAACGGAAAACCTGAAAGGCAAAAAAGGACTCTTGAGGCTTTGGGGATCCATAAACTGAACCACAGTGTGGAACACGAAGCTACACCGCAGATACTTGGAATGGTTGAGAAGGTAAGACACCTGATCAAAGTGGAAAATATTTAAGATATAAACGATATTATTTAAAGAGTTATGGATTTAAGTAACTTAAAACCTGCAAAAGGATCAATAAAAAGAAGCAAGCGTCTTGGCCGCGGACAAGGCTCAGGTAAGGGCGGTACATCAACCCGTGGACATAAGGGTGCTAAGTCCAGATCAGGTTACAGTAAGAAAATAGGTTTTGAGGGAGGCCAGATGCCGCTTCAGAGACGCGTACCAAAGTATGGCTTTAAGAACGTTAACAGGAAAGAATACAAAGCTATTAATATCAGCACCCTTCAGAACCTGGCCGAAAAGAATAATCTTGAGAAGATTGATTTTGCAGTGCTTGCAAAAGCAGGTCTTGTTTCCAAAAATAACCTGGTCAAAATCCTTGGAAAGGGAACTCTCGAAAGGAAAATAGAGGTTCATGCTCATGCATTCAGTAAATCAGCAGTTGACGCAATTGAAGCCCAAAAGGGCACAGTAGTAAAACTTTAAGTTCATGAGATTTTTTCAGACAATAAAAAACATCTTTAAGATAGAAGATCTTCGTGCAAGGTTGATCTATACTTTAGCTATTATTGCTTTGTACCGTCTTGGCAAATATATTTCTTTACCGGGCATCGATCCTTCGCAGCTTGAAAACCTCAGAGATCAGACATCTTCCGGTATTATGGGATTACTTGACATGTTCTCGGGAGGTGCATTCTCGCAGGCTTCCGTTTTTGCCCTCGGTATAATGCCATATATCTCAGCTTCAATTGTAGTCCAGCTCCTTGGTATTGTCTTTCCTTATTTCCAGAAATTGCAGAAAGAAGGTGAAAGCGGCAGAAGGAAAATGAATCAGTATACCAGGTATCTGACTGTTGGTATTCTGATACTTCAGGCCCCCACTTACCTTGTTAACCTTTCAGCCCAGCTCCCCGCCAGTGCATTTGTGCTCTCGGGTTTCTTCTTTAAATTTTCATCGGTGGTAATACTTACCGCGGGTACGATGTTTGTGATGTGGCTTGGGGAAAAGATAACCGATAAAGGCATCGGTAACGGGATCTCGCTTATCATTATGATCGGTATTGTTGCCAGACTGCCCCAGAATTTCGTATTCGAAGCAGGAACAAGGATTAATGGTGCCGGCGGGCCGATAGCACTGATAGTTGAGATAGTATTATTGTTTGTTGTTATTCTGGGAACAATACTGCTCGTGCAGGGGACCAGGCGTATTCCTGTCCAGTATGCGCGGCGTATTGTCGGAAACAAACAGTATGGAGGTGTTCGCCAGTATATTCCCCTAAAGGTAAATGCCGCCGGAGTTATGCCTATCATATTTGCCCAGGCAATCATGATGCTGCCTATTATTATTGCAGGGTATTCAAATTCAAGTTCAGGCTTTGTGGTAGCGTTCGGGAATATGTACGGATTCTGGTATAATTTTGTTACTGCTGTAATGATAGTATTGTTCACATACTTTTATACTGCTATAACAATAAATCCGGTGCAGATGGCGGAGGACATGAAGAAGAACGGCGGATTCATTCCCGGAATCAAACCCGGAAGAAAAACAGTTGAGTTCTTTGATACTATTATGTCGAGGATCACATTGCCGGGTTCTATTTTCCTTGCAATGATAGCCATTCTGCCAGCGGTAGCAGTGAAATTTTCAGTATCACCCCAGTTTGCACAGTTTTACGGTGGCACTTCGCTACTTATTCTTGTAGGGGTTATACTTGATACACTTCAACAGATTGAAAGTCACCTGCTGATGCGTCATTATGACGGTCTTATGAAAACAGGTCGTATTAAGGGAAGATCGGGCGCTTCGACGTCTATATAATAAGCTTATCGTTCTTTGATGTTGTATTTAAAAACTGATGAAGAGATCAGATTGTTGAAAGAGAGCAATATGCTGGTATCGCAGACACTGGCAGAAATTGCGGCACTTATCAGGCCGGGGATCACCACACTTTCTCTTGATAGTTTTGCAGAAATTTTTATCCGTGATAACGGAGGTATTCCGGCTTTCAAGGGATATGGTGGATTTCCCGGAACTCTCTGTACTTCAGTTAACGACGAAATCGTACATGGATTCCCCTCAAAATATATCCTTAAGGAGGGAGACATAATATCGGTCGATTGCGGAGTAATATTAAACGGCTGGTATGGCGACAGCGCTTACACATTTGCTGTTGGTGAAATCAGCGGGGAAGTAAGAAGGCTTCTTGATTACACAAAAGAATCACTCGAGGAGGGTGTTAAGGAAGCTATTGCGGGTAACAGAATTGGCGATATCTCCTTTGCTGTACAGAATAAAGCGGAAAGCGGAGGTTATTCAGTGGTCAGGGAACTTGTTGGCCATGGTCTTGGAAGGAAACTGCATGAACAGCCTGAAGTACCTAATTACGGCAAAAGGGGAACGGGCACAAAAATGGAAAAAGGGCTTGTAATCTGCATCGAGCCAATGATCAATTTTGGAAAGAAGGAGACAATACAGATGAGGGATGGATGGACAGTAAAAACAGTTGACGGAAAACCCTCGGCTCATTTTGAATATGCCGTGGCAGTCGACAAAGGAAGAGCGGATGTATTGACAACTTTTGAATTTATTGAAGAAGTTTTAAAAAAAATGTAATCGGATGTCGAAACAAGCATCAATCGAACAGGACGGTACTATTATCGAAGCTCTTTCCAATGCAATGTTCAGGGTGGAGCTCGAGAACGGGCATGTCATAACCGCCCATATCTCAGGCAAGATGAGAATGCACTATATTAAGATTCTGCCGGGAGATAAGGTGAAAGTAGAAATGTCACCGTACGACCTTACAAAAGGAAGAATAACATTCAGATATAAATAAGAAATATTAGAATAATGAAAGTAAGAGCATCTGTTAAAAAGCGCAGCGCCGACTGCAAAATTGTGAGGCGTAAAGGGCGCATATATGTTATAAGCAAGAAAAATCCCAAGTACAAACAGAGACAGGGATAATTTTTATAATTTTGCAACTCATTTAAGAAAAGTAATTTATGGCACGTATTGTTGGTGTTGATTTACCAAGAAACAAAAGAGGCGAAATTGGCCTGACCTATATCTATGGAGTGGGTAGGAGTACTGCACAAAAAGTACTCGATGAAGCCGGTGTCGACAGGAATGCTAAGGTCCAGGAGTGGACTGATGATCAAATTAATTCCATACGCCGTATTCTGAACGATAATTTCAAGCTCGAAGGTGAGCTTCGTTCTGATACACAGATGAATATCAAAAGGTTAATGGATATCGGTTGCTACCGCGGCGTACGTCACAGACTGGGATTGCCGGTAAGAGGCCAGAGTACTAAAAACAACGCCAGAACCCGTAAAGGAAGAAAGAAAACTGTTGCAAACAAGAAGAAAGCTACTAAATAAATAGAATATGGCAAAGAAAACCGGAGCATTAAAGAAGAGGATCGTTAAGGTTGAATCCACAGGTCAGGCTCATGTTCATTCATCATTTAATAATATTATTATTACCCTGACAAATAATTCGGGTCAGGTTATTTCATGGGCATCAGCAGGCCGTATGGGATTTAAAGGATCCAAAAAAAATACTCCTTATGCTGCCCAGATGGCATCCGAAGAGTGTGGAAAGGTCGCTTACGATCTTGGTTTGAGGAAGGTGAAGGTTTATGTTAAAGGACCGGGAGCAGGTCGTGAATCAGCAATAAGATCGATCAGCAATGTTGGCATTGAAGTCACTGAAATCATTGATGTAACCCCGATGCCGCATAATGGTTGCCGCGCACCCGGAAGAAGAAGAGTTTAATTTGTGACGGAAATGATAATTTGAAAGTAAAAAAATAGAAGTACGATGGCAAGATATACAGGCCCAAAATCAAGAATTGCACGAAAATTTGGTGATCCTATTTTCGGACCCGACAAAAACCTCGACAGAAAGAATTTCCCTCCCGGACAGCACGGGATGACCAAAAAAAGGAAGAAGACATCTGAATACGGACTTCAGCTTAGAGAAAAACAAAAGGCAAAATATACCTATGGAGTTCTCGAAAGACAATTCCGCAACACCTTTGAGAAAGCTTCAAGAAGCAAAGGAGTTACAGGTGAAGTTCTTCTTCAGATGTTAGAAGCACGGCTTGATAATGTTGTTTACCGTTTTGGATTATCCCCTTCGCGTGCAGGTGCACGTCAGCTGGTATCCCACCGGCATATAACAGTAAACGGTGGAGTTGTTAATATTCCTTCATTTCAGCTGAAACCTGGCGACATTATCGGAGTCCGTGAGAAATCAAAATCGCTCGAGACTATAGTCGATTCAATGACAACAAAAAAATATTCGAAACTTTCATGGCTCGAGTGGGACGATGCACAGATGGCAGGTAAGTTCATGAATGCGCCTGAACGTACAGATATTCCTGAAGATATTAAGGAACAGTTAATAGTTGAATTGTATTCAAAATAATTTATAAGAAAAGTACTATGGCCATTTTATCATTCCAGAAGCCTGATAAAGTTATTATGCTGGAAGCGAACGACAGGTTCGGGAAATTTGAATTTCGTCCTCTTGAGCCTGGCTATGGCATTACAGTTGGTAATGCCCTGAGAAGAATTCTTCTCTCATCGCTTGAAGGTTTTGCAATCACATCGGTTAAGATCGAAGGTATCGACCATGAGTTCTCAACATTAACAGGCGTTATTGAAGATGTTACCGAGATCATACTTAACCTGAAACAGGTTCGGTTTAAACGGACCGTTGAAGATGTCGATCACGAAAAGGTCATGCTTAAGCTGAATGGCCAGGAAGTTTTCAAGGCAGGAACACTTAACAGTGTTCTTAGCAGCTTCGAGGTCCTTAATCCCGAATTTATTGTTCTCAGAATGGAGCCTGACGTAAAGTTGCAGATGGAACTGACTATCAATAAGGGCAGAGGATATGTGCCTGCAGAAGAAAACCAGCCTGCCGAGAGTGAATTCGGCCTGATCGCTATTGACTCGATTTTCACACCGGTAAGGAATGTCAGGTACTCGGTCGAAAACTACCGTGTTGAGCAAAAAACAGACTATGAGAAGCTTCTGGTTGAGATCGAAACTGATGGATCAATTCACCCTAAAGAGGCTTTAAAAGAGGCGGCCAAAATATTGATATATCACTTTATGCTTTTCTCCGATGAAAAGATTACTCTCGATTCGGATGATAAGATGGCAAACGAGGAATTTGATGAGGAAGTACTGCACATGCGTCAGCTTCTTAAAACAAAACTTGTTGATCTTGACCTCTCCGTAAGGGCTCTAAACTGCCTTAAGGCTGCTGAGGTTGAAACACTTGGAGACCTTGTTAAATTCAATAAGAACGACCTTCTCAAGTTCAGAAATTTCGGAAAGAAATCCCTCACGGAGCTTGACGAGTTGCTTGAGTCAATGGTTCTCTCATTTGGAATGGATGTAAGCAAGTATAAGTTAGATAAAGATTAAAATAAACCGGATAAGGATATATAGAAATGCGACATCAAAAGGTTATTAACCATCTTGGCAGAACAAGTTCACACAGGAAAGCGATGATTTCCAATATGGCTGTTTCATTAATACTTCATAAGAGGATTACAACCACTACCGCCAAAGCCAAAGCGCTTAAAACATTTGTGGAACCCCTCATTACAAAATCGAAGGAAGATTCAACTCATTCAAGAAGAGTGGTATTCAGCTATCTTAAAGATAAAGAGGCTGTATCGGAGCTCTTCAGGGAGATCTCACCAAAAATTGCGGACCGTCCAGGAGGATATACCAGGCTGCTGAAGACCGGAAACAGAATAGGCGATAATGCAGAAATGTGTATTCTTGAGCTTGTTGATTTCAACGAGGCAATGAAGGGTGGGGGCGAAGCTGCAAAAGCCAAAACAACAAGAAGAAGAAGATCAACCAAAAAGGGTACGACAGAAACAGCTCCCAAAAAGGAAGAAAAAGCGGCTTCAGCAAAGGTTAAAAAAAGTACAAAAGCCAAAGAAGCTCCTAAAAAAGCTGCTGAAGATAAAGCACCTGAAACAAAGGGAAAGAAATAGAAAAATAAATTATATGGAAAGGGATATAGTCGTAAAGGCGTATCCCTTTTTTTTTATATATTGCAGTAATGTTTAATAAATAATTAATTTCCAATGGGACAAATAGTTAGTGTACATGCACGTGAGATCCTTGATTCCCGCGGCAATCCGACAATTGAAGTTGATGTTCAGACAGCCAGTGGTTATCAGGGACGGGCGGCAGTTCCCTCAGGTGCTTCAACAGGGGAAAATGAAGCGCTTGAGCTCCGCGATGGTGATAAATCGCGGTACCTCGGTAAAGGAGTGCTGAAAGCTGTTCATAATGTTAACAATGTAATTGCCGAAGAAGTTATCGGTATGGATGTTACCGATCAGGCCGGGATTGATAAAAAGATGATTGATCTCGATGGAACAAAGACCAAAAGCAATCTCGGGGCAAACTCCATCCTAGGGGTCTCCCTTGCAGCTGCAAAAGCAGCAGCACTTTATCACGGACTTCCGTTATTCCGGTACATCGGCGGCTCTAATGCAGTTACTCTGCCCATACCGATGATGAATATTATAAACGGAGGATCACATTCTGATGCTCCGATTGCTTTCCAGGAATTTATGATCAGACCTGTCGGAGCGCCAAATTTCAAAGAGGGATTAAGAATGGGAGCTGAAATCTTTCATGCCCTGAAAAAAGTTCTTAAAGGACGCGGATTAAGTACTGCCGTCGGTGATGAAGGCGGTTTTGCCCCGAATCTTGAAGGACCTGAAGATGCACTTGACACTATTGTTAAAGCTATTGCAGCTGCAGGTTTTAAGCCGGGGGTTGAAGTCACAATAGCTCTCGACCCTGCTGCTTCAGAATTCTATGAAAATGGCATTTATAATTATGCCAAATTTCAGGGCCCCAAAGGATTGAGAAAAACTTCCAAGGAGCAGGTTGAATATTTTGAGAAACTGGTCGGCATGTTCCCGATCGATTCAATTGAAGACGGAATGGCCGAAAGTGACTGGGACGGATGGAAACTGATGAAAGACAAGCTTGGCAAAAAGATCCAGATAGTAGGAGATGATCTCTTTGTAACTAATGTTGAATATCTGAAAAAAGGAATTGAACTGGATTGTGCAAATTCGATTCTTATCAAGCTGAACCAGATAGGAACTCTAACAGAGACGCTCAATGCAATTGAGATGGCTCACAGGGCAGGTTGGACCACAGTTGTATCGCACCGGTCAGGTGAAACTGAAGATTCAACAATCGCTGATGTGGCTGTTGCGACAAACTCGGGGCAGATAAAGACAGGGTCGTGCAGCAGGACCGACAGGATATGCAAATATAACCAGCTTCTCAGGATCGAGGAGATGCTTGGCGATCTGGCGATATACGGGTATAAGAAGTAAATAGTTGTTTATTAAGGGCTTCCAGCGTTATTAACAATTGTTGATAACTTATGTTTATATCCCGTGTACAACTATGAAATGCACCATAATATATATATCATTTTCTTATATTATATTTGATCTATCAGGTGAGCGATAAAAGACTGCTCCAAAGATGTGGAACCGGAAAAGGTTACTTAATTGAAACACGATCCTCTTCTTTCAGACCTTCGGGACTGCGCATCAAAAGAGCCGGAGCCTGAGTGAATGGACCTCGGTTCAGGATACTCGGTAAATCGAAGAAACCGGAAACGTTCTTTCAGCGATTGAGTCACAGGGCTTCAGAATAAAAAAGAGCTTCGGCTCCGGATTCTCTGAAACTGATCCAGATCCCTCGGGAAATGAAATCAGGGCCTGAACGACACTTCGTCCCGGAAATCCGGTCGCAAGACTGGGCAAAAGGACAGCCGGAAGGTTCTGCTGTAACAGGCAAAACCCGAAAGCCAGGGGCTGCAAATCCAGGTTTTTAATCAGGAAATGCAACCGGTCAAAATAACAGTAATCTGACACCGTAAGCAGCTTCGGCAGCAAACGGTGGATGGGAACTACTCTTCGGAATGGTTCCCATTATTGTTTTATATATACCTGAAATCTTACACCTTCCTGCCTGGTTCTTATTACGGGCGTTGCATCCAACGCCCCTACGACAATCCCGATTCTTTTCAATATCTTTATCTCCAGTAATGATTATAAATGGCGTATTCCGGACTTAATGATTTTATCTCCGTACTCGAGAAAAACGGAGAGCTCCACCGCATAAAGACATTTGTTGATCCTTTGCTTGAAATAGCCGAGATAACCGACAGAGTGACCAAAGCCGGAGGGAAAGCACTCCTTTTTGAAAACAACGGAACCAGATTCCCTGTCCTTATAAATGCCTTCGGATCAGATAAACGACTGGCCCTTGCACTGGGCAGGAATGACATTTCTGACGCAGGAAAAGAGATAGAGGAAATCTATAACCTGTTTACGGAAACTCCGGCAGGGTTGCCTGATAAAATTAAAAGGCTGCCGGAATTATTAAAAATAACTGGATTCCTCCCTGCCCGGAAGAGAGGAAAAGGAGCCTGCCAGCAAGTCATAATCAAGAATCCGGATCTTGAAATACTTCCTGTATTGAAATGCTGGCCTCTCGACGGTGGACGTTTTATCACTCTTCCGATGGTTCATACAATTCACCCGGTGACAGGAAAAACAAATGTTGGAATGTACCGGATGCAGATTCTTGGTTCCGGCGAAACAGCAATGCACTGGCAGAGGCATAAGACGGGAGCAAATCATTTTGAAGCATGGAGGGGTACAGGAAAGCGAATGCCGGTATCAGTAACCCTGGGGGGGGATCCTGTTTATACATATTGTGCCACGGCCCCATTGCCGGAAAACATAAGCGAGCATATCCTTGCCGGATTCTTAAGAAAAAAAAGGGTAAAGCTGGTAAAGTGCATTACCAATGACCTTTATGTGCCGGCAGATGTCGATATAGTTATTGAAGGATATGTTGATCCTTCTGAAGAGCTTGTTACAGAAGGTCCTTTCGGGGACCATACGGGTTTCTACTCGCTCGACGACCTCTATCCGGTTTTTCATGTCACATGTTTAACTCACATGAAAAAAGCACTTTATCCTGCTACAATAGTAGGAGTGCCTCCCCAGGAAGATGCATGGCTGGCAAAAGCAACAGAAAGAATATTCCTTTCACCTGTAAGGATTGCCATACAGCCTGAAATTACAGATTTCCATATGCCGGTGGCAGGAGTAGCCCATAACCTTGTTATAGTGAGGATAAATAAGAGCTACCCCGGACAGGGAGCAAAAGTAATCAATTCCCTCTTCGGAGCCGGACAGATGATGTTTACAAAATATCTGATTGTTGTCAGCGGCAATGTGGATATCAGAAATTATAAGGAGCTGATGATTCATGTCCTGGAAAACACCCTCTTTACGACTGACATTCTATTCACAAGGGGTCCACTTGATGTTCTTGATCATTCCTCCAATAGTTTTTCTTTTGGAGGAAAGGCCGGTATTGATGCTACAATAAAGCTGCCTGAGGAGAACCGGATGGAAGAAAGGATGGTGACAGAAGTTCCGGATATCATACCTGGAAATATTCCTGAAGAGCTTAATGTGCCCTTTATAAAAGGCTTTAACCTTAGCCTGATTGATGAAAATATAAGGGTAATTATCCTGTCTGTCAATCCATCGGAGGATAGCGGATGTATTACAAAAGTGTGCGAACTGTTAATGAAGGGACCATCTGCTGATCTGTTCAGGTTTGTGATTATTGTTGATCATACAGTGGAAACTGATGATCTGTTTATGGTGACATGGCAGGTTCTTGGTAATTCAGATCCCCTGAGGGATCATTATTTTGTATCAAATGATACAATTTTGATCGACGGGACGATCAAACATTACCGAAAAGGCGGATTTCCCCGGAGGTGGCCGAATATTGTCTGTTCGGATTCCCAGACTATTGAAAAGACCGATAAAAAATGGGAAACATACGGCTTTGACAGTTTCATTCCGTCGCCTTCTTTAAGAAATACAAAGCTGAACAGGGGAAGCGGAGATTTTATCGAAGTTAAACAGAATGATTTTATTCCCTGAGCCTATAACAACTCCTTGATTTTTTCGATTAATACAGAAGGTTGAAAAGGTTTGGCCAGGTATTCATCAATACCTGCAGATAAGCATTTTTCCCGGTCACCAATCATTGCATTTGCAGTAATTGCAATAATAGGAATATGATTGTCTGTCCCGGCTTCAAGGTCGCGTATCTTTTCAGCAGCTGAAATGCCGTTCAATATGGGCATTTGAATATCCATCAAAATAATATCATAATCAGAGGTACCAAGTTTTTCAAGGGCTTCTTTCCCGTTAGAGGCTGTATCGATACTATTTACCAGCGGTCTTAGCGTAAGAAGTGTAATCTTTTGATTTATGAGGTTATCCTCAACGAGAAGTATCTTAATATCTTTCAGCTCCTTATGAACCCTGTCCCTTGAAATGACAACCTCGGTATCCGTCCCGGTGGTTTGTTTTATCTCCGTAACAGGATATGCAAATGGCATACTTATGTTCAGTACAGTGAAATTATCGCCCGATTCCTGGCTGAACTTCCCGTTGTTCATGGTTATCAGCCTTGAGGCCAGATGTCCGGCCGTACCTTCTTCATTTATAAATACCATGTTTTTGTCAGTCTGGATCCTCAGAGTTATGAATCTTTCACGGTCAGTATCTATTTCTTTTTTAAGGTTGATTGTTACCTTGGTCGGCCGTTCGGAACTCTGGGATTCAATAGTATTAAAAAGGTCAAGGAAGATCTGTTTCAGCATTATAGGGTCGCCATTACATTCATATTCGTAATACTCTTTCTTATTGAATATGAAATCGAGGTTTGCTTTTTCCTTAAGGCTGTAAAGCTCTATTGTGTTCTGTATGGTGGAGAGGATGTTGTACCTTATTTGTTTCCTCGTCCCAAAGCTGATATTGCCTGCCGATTCCATTGTTAATTCATTAACAGTGGTAACCATGTTATTTGTTGAGGCAACAAAAGTCTCTATCAAGTCTTTTTGTTTCTTCTGAAGCTCTGAATTCATGAGCATATCAGAAATTATCACAAGATTATTCAGGGGCTCTCTTATCCTGTGGGAAAAATCGGCCATGACATCATCTTTCTTTACGTTTGAAGAAGATGCATCAATAAAGGATTCCTTGACAGTATTAATCAGACCAGAAGATTTCCTGGTGACCAGGATGAATAATGAAGCACCTGCAATAACAAGAATGCCTGCTATTAGCCTGAGCTCAAATGAAATAAAGATAACTGCCAGTATCAGACACAGAATGCCGACAATTGAGTATTTTTCAATCAGTCCCTTCTTTTTGTTGAAAACACCGTCAGAAGGATGATAATCACCATTCCCGGGAATTAAGTCATCTGATTCCATAATTTTCTCAACCGATTAATTGCAGTTCTGTAAAATTAACTAAAATAGATGATAAATATACATATGTTGAAAATATCAACCTTCAAAGGAAAAGTTTAAATTTGTTCCTGTGGTACAGTTTTTGATCCGGAGTTATAAAGAAGTAAATGACATGAAGAAATTACTCAGGATTTTACTTGTTTTCCTGGCATTAGATTCCGGAGGAATGTTTTTTATTATTAATGCCCAGGAAGGCGAGGGAATGGTGAAATATACACCTGATTTCAGGTTTAAAGATGGTATTTACCTTGATTTTGAGCAGGTCAGGATGAACAATCCTGTACCCAAATCCAAGATACTTACGTCGACCGATTATAACGACAAGGATTTCTTCAGGAACGTGATGGGCGGTGAAAAGGTCTATTTTTTTGATGCGATGGGAATAAGGCAGGAAATTGACCGAACCTCCGTCTGGGGATATTCAAAGAACGGGATCATATATATTCAGATCCAGGGGACCTTCAACCGGATCACTTTTATCGGGAATATCTGTCATTTTGTCGCCAATGTAACCTCTTACGATGACTCATATTACAATTCTCCTTATGGTTATTCTCCTTACGGTTATTCTCCTTATGGTTATTCTCCTTATGGTTACAATCCGTACTCATATGGGAATTATTACTCTCCATACGGATCGTATGGCTATCCTTACAACAGGAATACTACCCGCAATGAACTTGTTCAGTATGTTATCGATTTTGAAAGCGGAAAGATAATGGAGTATGATGTTGAGAACACTGAGCTTCTACTTATGAAGGACAGTGAGCTTTATGAAGAATATGTAAGGCTGCCCAGTAAGCAGAGGAAGGATCTGATGTTTGTTTACATCAGAAAATACAATGAAAGGAATCCGTTATTTATTCCCGTAATCCAGGCTTTTTAAATGAGAAAATTAATTGCTGTCATTTTATTTTCCATCCCTTCCTGTTTTTTATCAGGCCAGGCACCCTTTCCCTCTGCTGAAGAAATAAAACAGTTTATTGGTTCGAAGACCTGTGTTGTAATGGAAGAGGGGAATCCCGTTTATAATGCCTATATAAGGAAGGCGATGAATGAATACTGGAAAATCACACAATTCGAATTTATTGGCACATCCGATTTCAGTTTAAGAAGATCAGATCCCTCATTTTCCTTTATAATCCTCACTGAGACCAACTTTGAAAGTGACAAATCAAATTCTGTATTTAACTTTCTTAACCTTCTGCAGGGCAAGGCCGTAACAGAATTAGGCGAAATGCCTGAAATTTGTGCAGTACCGCTCTCATTTGCAGGAGAAGATGATATGGAGTATGGTTATAAACTGGGGGCAATACTCGCTTTTATTCAAAAGCACGCTCAGATGATATCCGAGGATCCTTCCCTGACAGGACGGAGATACCTTAAATACTATAACCGGAATAATCCTCAGGTAATAACAAGGAAGATCCTGGTAAAACAGGAGGATCTTTCTCCGGCCATTGAGACTATTGAACAGATAAAGGCAATATACAGGTACAGTATTGAGATTGTCCCTGAAGAGATTATAGTGAAAGCCATTCAGGAAAGAGCTCCCAAAACACTGATATTGCATAAAGTAGGACCGGTAGGGGAAAACTCTCCGGGTTATTGTTTTAAGATGCTCATCGGGACTGATGATTCAGATATGTACTACTATAACCAGCATAAGATAGACAAGGCAAATCCTAATGGGTTACTGCCGGCCGATCTGAAACGCCTGGCAAAATTCTGATAATGCAGCATAAGAAAAAGAAACACGTCTTTTATTTAAAACCGGTGAGTCATGAAAGAGATCAGAGAATTATCAGAATCTGAAAGGAACTGGGCAATGTTGTGCCACCTTTCGGCATTTGCAGGATTTTTCTTCCCTTTTGGAGGAATTATAGGTCCGCTTATATGTTGGTTATCCAGAAAGGACGAGTCTCAATGGGTTGATCAGAACGGGAAGGCGGCTCTTAATTTCCAGATCTCAATTTTATTATATATGGTTCTGGCAGTTCCTTTATGTTTTATTTTAGTGGGTATTCCGATAGTGATATTCCTGGGTTTTCTGAAAGTCATCTGCATCATAATAGGAAGTGTAAGAGCTTCAAAGGGCGAGGAATTCAGATATCCTGTAACTATTCCATTCATACAATAATATTTTTCTTCAGGGAATTTCCTTATCAGATAAGAAATTAGTATATTTCTATCTGATTTAAGGAACCTGCAATGAAGAAAAATCCCAAAGACAAAAAGACCAGGGTAGAGGTTTTTGAAAAAAAAGATCTTTACCATGATATCAAAGCTGAGAAACAAGAGAAGTTAGGCAGCAAAGAATACCTTGAAAAGCTTTTAAACCTCGAGACTGAATTGGTTAAGCTCCAGGAATGGGTAAAAGCCAATAAGCTAAAGGTAGTTGTGATTTTTGAAGGGCGCGATGCTGCAGGCAAGGGCGGTGTCATAAAAACAATTGCAGGATGCCTCAATCCCAGGATATGCAGGATAGTTGCTCTCGGAATTCCCACGGAAAAAGAAAAATCACAGTGGTATTTTCAAAGGTATGTCTCAGAACTTCCTTCAGGAGGAGAGATAACGCTGTTCGACAGGAGCTGGTACAACAGGGCAGGTGTCGAAAAGGTAATGGGCTACTGTACAACCGAAGAATACGAGGAATTTTTAAGATCGAGCCCCGAATTTGAAAAGATGCTTATCAGATCAGGCGTATTACTCATTAAATACTGGTTTTCGATCAGTGATAAAGAACAGGAGAGCCGATTTCAGGACAGGATAAAGGATCCCACAAAACGATGGAAGATCAGCCAGATGGATATCGAATCGCGTGACAAATGGGTAGAGTATTCAATGGCCAAGGATAAAATGTTCTCATACACCGATACCAAACAATCGCCATGGTATGTGGTTCCTGCTGATGATAAGAGAAGGGCAAGGCTTAATTGCATCGATCATTTTCTTTCGTTGATACCATATAAGGATCTGACTCAAAAAACCATAAAACTACCTCCGTTAAAACACGATTTGGCTTATGTCAGACCGCCGATGACAGATCAGACCTTCGTTCCGGAAAAATACTGAAAAATGTCATGCCAGTCTGGCAGGTCTTGCAGGTCATGCAGGTCATCCTAATTTGAGGACTTGGACGACATGCACGACTTGCATGACTTGCTCGACATGCACGACTTTTCCCTTTTTATTCCTACTTTTGTCTTTTTACTTTTGTCTTTTATCTTTTAACACAGTAATGAAGCCATCCATACCGAAGGGCACACGTGATTTTTCGCCTGAAGAGATGATGAAAAGAGATATCATCTTTGATACTGTTAAAAAAATATTCAGGCTTTATGGATATCAACCGATAGAGACACCGGCGATGGAAAACCTGTCGACTCTCCTAGGTAAATACGGGGAAGAGGGCGACAAGCTCCTATTCCGGATCCTCAATTCAGGCGATTATCTTTCATTAGTTAGCGAACAGGATATTTTAGCCAGGGACTTATCGAAACTCACATCCCTGATCTGCGAACGAGGATTGAGATATGACCTTACCGTACCATTCGCACGTTACGTTGTTCAGCATCGGGAGGAGATAATTTTCCCGTTTAAAAGATATCAGATTCAACCCGTATGGCGCGCCGACCGTCCTCAAAAAGGCAGGTACCGTGAGTTTTTTCAATGCGATGTCGATGTTATCGGAAGTGACTCATTGCTTAATGAATATGAACTTATCAGGATAATTGACGATATCTTTAAACAGTTGAAAATTACAATTGGCATAAAAATAAACAACAGAAAGATACTTTCAGGAATAGCAGAAATCATTAACGAGCCGGAGAGGATAACAGATATCACAGTTGCAGTGGATAAATTTGAAAAAATTGGTATTGAGGCAGTTAATGAGGAGCTTTTAAACAAGGGCATTTCAGCTGAAGCTGTAAGTAAGATTCAACCAATCATCCTGTTAAAGGGTAATACTACTGAAAAGCTTACGGATCTTGAGAAGATTCTTTCGGGATCCGAAACTGGAGTTAAAGGAATAAGTGAACTAAGAACGCTGTTCACTTTTATTGAAAGTAACAAGTTCGCAGGAGACACTGAACTCGACCTTACACTTGCACGCGGACTGAATTATTATACCGGGGCAATCATTGAGGTCAAATCGAAAGATGTAAATATCGGAAGTATCTGCGGGGGAGGGCGGTATGATAACCTTACAGGAGTTTTCGGTATGGAAGGGGTATCGGGCGTAGGAGTCTCTTTTGGCGCTGACAGGATTTACGATGTCATGAGTCAGCTAAAGCTGTTTGATGTGAAGGACACGCCGGGAACACAGGTTCTTATCCTCAATTTTGGAAGCCAGGAGACACTGTTTGCGCTAAAATTGAGAGATCTGCTCAGAGACCTTCAGATAAGTACAGAGATTTACCCTGATTCTGTAAAGCTGAAAAAGCAAATGGGATATGCCGATTCAAGGAAGATACCTTACATAATTATAGCAGGGGAGGAAGAACTGGCGAATAAGATGGTGACACTTAAAATTATGTCATCCGGCGAACAGAAGAAAATGACTGTTGAAGATATGTTAGCTTTTCTGAAATCAGTATTTTGAATTTCATCCCCCTGCCGGGCATTCCCTCTTTTACTACTGACAATTTTTCTGATTGATTTAATGGGGAATATCTGTAAATTTGCAACGCAACATAATCCGGAATCTGATGGCTCTTCAATGTGGTATAATAGGAATTACCAATGTCGGAAAGACTACAATCTTCAATTGTATATCAAATACTAAGGGTGAAACAAATGCATTTGCCTTCAGCGCTACAAAATCGAACATCGGGGTAATTCAGGTACCTGACCCCAGACTTTACGAACTTGAAAAACATCAGGTTACAGAAAAGATTGTCAATACAACCGTTGATATTGTAGATATACCAGGTCTTACAAAGGGATCGAACAAGGGAGAGGGCGTCGGTAACAAATTTCTCGGCGATATTCGTAATACCGACGCTTTGATACATGTCCTCAGGTGCTTTGATAATGATGCCCTGCCTCATGTTGATGGTTCGGTCGATCCGGTACGGGATATGGATACAATCGACTTTGAGCTGCAGGTAAAGGATATGGAATCGGTTGAAAAGAAATTACAGCGTCTTGAAAAGCTTGCCAAGACAGGTGACAAGGATGCCAGACATGGTGTTGAAGTACTTGAAAGATTCAGGGAACATATCGGCAATTTTAACAATGCAAGGACTCTTGAGGCTAAGGATGAAGATAAGAAATATGTCGACGACCTTTTCCTGCTTACAATGAAACCCGTAATGTATGTCTGTAATGTTGATGAGAAATCTGCAGGAGCAGGCAATAAATATGTTGAAAAAGTCAGAGATGCACTTAAAGGCAGGAATGCAGAGGTGCTTGTAATTGCAGGAGCAGTCGAGGCAGAAATTGCCGAGCTCGAAAACGGGGATGACAGGCTGGCTTTTCTTAAAGATGCCGGTCTGGAGGAGCCAGGAGTTGATAAAATGGTAAGGGCGGCTTACAAGATGCTTAATCTGCAGACATTTTTTACTGTCGGTCCGAAAGAGATCAGGGCATGGACAATAAAAAAGGGGATGACAGCGCCCCTGGCAGCAGGAGTGATACACAGCGATCTTGAAAGAGGTTTTATAAGGGCGGAAGTGATGAAATACCATGATTTCATAACTCTTGGATCAGAACATGCATGCAAAGATGCTGGCAAATTCAAAATTGAAGGAAAAAACTACGTTGTGGAAGACGGTGATATCCTTCATATCAGGTTCAATGTTTAATGTTTTGAATGATAAAGAGATTTCTGATATCGTTCTTGTTATTCATATCTCTCACTCATTTGTGCTTATCTCAAGAAGCATCTGATGATGAAAAATTGCGTAATGTAATATCCGGGAAGGGACAGGCAGAAGTAATAATCGCCAATCCCGGGACCAGGTCAATTGACAGGCTATCGCGGGCAGTTTCAATAAGATCTGTAAGCAGCAAATCAGTAAATATTGTCCTCTCACCTCTGACTGTGGATTGGTTCCTTTCGGAAGGATATGATTATCAGATTTTGGAGAGATTTGATAATAAAGGTGTTACGCATTCCAGGGACATGTCTGAGGCAATGGAATGGGAAAGTTATCCTTCCTATACCCAATATGATTCAATAATGAGGTTCTTTGCCTCAAATTATCCCTCCCTCTGCAGGCTCGATACAATTGGAACAAGTGTAAAGGGCAGACTGGTACTGGTACTAAAGATCTCTGATAACTGTAATGCAGATGAATCCGAACCTGAAGTCTTTTATACTTCATCAATGCATGGAGATGAAACAGCTGGATTTATACTCATGTTACGCTTTGCAGATTATCTTTTGAAAAGCTACAATTCAGACCCCAGAGCAAAAACCCTGGCTGACAATCTTGAAATATGGATAAATCCGCTGGCAAATCCTGACGGTACATACAGAGACGGGAACTTTATAATTTCCCCTGTAAGAAGCAATGCTAACGGGTATGATCTCAACCGTAACTTCCCTGATCCGTATCTTTTGAATAATGTGCCTCAGAAAGAGACCCTGGATATGATGAGTTTTATGGCAAGTCACGGGTTCACACTTTCAGCGAACTTCCATTCGGGAGAAGAGGTAGTGAATTATCCTTGGGACAGATGGAGCGTTTCTCACGCCGATGAGGCCTGGTTTTACAATGTTTCCAGGGCTTGGGCCGACACTGTTCATTTATACTCACGGAAGGGTTAAATGGATTATCTTGACAATGGTGTTACCAATGGGTATGACTGGTACGTTGTTTATGGCGGCAGGCAGGATTATGCAACATATTCCCTTTATGGTCGTGAGATCACAGTTGAACTTGACACTAACTTTGTCACTCCTTCATCTGACCTGTATGATATCTGGGAGTACAACCGCCGTTCATTGCTTGGCTACCTCGAAAATGCCCTTTATGGAATTCACGGGAAAGTAACGGACTTAGTGAGCAAAAAACCGGTTAAGGCAATGATATTCATTGAAGGACATGATAAGGATAATTCGTTTGTGTTCTCTGATTCTCTGTATGGTGTTTTCACAAGGCTGCTGGAGCCAGGTTACTATGATCTTAAAATCAGTGCCAATGATTACAGGGATACAATTATCACCAATGTTCCTGTAATAACAGGTGAAGTGACAAATCTGTTAATAAATATCCAACCCGAATTATATCCGCCGGATACTACAAATCGAGCTAATCCGTTATTTTATCCGAACCCGGGCAATACTTATATAAAGGTTGTTTTACCCGAAAGTTTCAGGGGTACGCTAAAAATCAGAATGTATAGCCTGGCAGGAATAAAAGTTTCAGATTTTGAGACAGAAGCAACAGATATTGATCCGGTTCTTCTTGATGTCAGCGGGCTGCCGGCAGCTATGTACTATGTTGTATTCACGAGAACTGATACAAATCAGTCGTGCAGCGGAAGCATTGTCGTTACCAGATGATTCTGGATGTTCTTGCTGATGTCTTATTGTTTCTGAACCGGAAAAGTTTACTTTTGTGCCTTTAATTTTTGTAAGATTTTAAAGCACACAGGATTTGTGCAGTTTTAAACAGATGGGAGAATTATTATGATGATCAGGGAAACAGGAATAGTAGTAATTGTATTTTTATGTGGATTTTTCAATCTGTCGGGACAGGGGGCTTATTTGCCGCCTGACAAGCCAGCTCTTATTGTAGGGATTGTGGTAGAGCAATTAAGATTTGATCAGATAGAGCGATTCAGAGACAAGCTTTCGGAAAACGGAATTAAGAAGATGATCAATGAAGGTACATTTTTCCGTAACGCCTCCTTCGATTATATGCTTACTCAGTCAGCTCCGGGATTTTCCACCATTTCCACCGGTACTGAGCCTTCTTATCATGGCATAGCATCTGACAACTGGTACCTTCCCCTGAAAAATGAGTTTATCTATTGCACGAAGGATGTTTCGGTCAATCCTGTCGGGGGTAGCTACGAGTCGGGGCTTCATTCTCCTGTTAATCTCAATGCATCAACCTTCTCGGATGAACTTAAGAATGCATCGGGCAAGAAATCAAAAGTATTTGCAATAGGGATCAAAGAACATTCAGCAATTTTTTCGGCCGGACATGCAGCTGACGGGGCATTCTGGTATGATAACTCCACAGGAACATGGATGTCATCCACTTATTATATGAGTCTCCTTCCATCGTGGGTTAACGATTTCAATGCTTCGAATTTTTCAGAATCATATCTGAATACAACATGGAACCTCCTGAGACGGGAATCAGATTACTCAATTTGTCTTCCCGATTCCAATAGTTTTGAAACAGGTTTTAATGGAGTCAGTTATTTTCCGTATGATATCAATAAAATCAGCAAGCCCGAAGGAAGAGGCTCTGTACGAAATTATGCATTTCTGAGGGAGACTCCTTTCGCAGATGCTTTAACTACCAGTTTTGCTATAAAACTCATAGAAAAAGAGGGACTGGGAAAAGACGAGATACCGGATTTTCTATCGATCTGTTACTCCTCGACTGATTATATAGGTCACAGGTTCGGACCATCCTCAGTTGAGACAGCGGATGCTATTTTCCGTCTTGATAAGAATATCGAGGCCCTTCTTACTTATCTAATTGATAGTCTGGGAAAGAAAAATATACTCATTTATTTCACATCGGCTCATGGCGTCTCTGAAATTCCAGCTATTATGAAGGATAACAGGATTCCGGCAGGTTATTTTAATCAGAATCAGGCTCTTCAGCTCTTGCGGAGTTATCTTAATGCCATTTACGGAGAAGGTGACTGGGTAAAGGGATTTTCTGAAAGACAGATTTTTCTTAACAGGACGCTTATTGAAGATGCGAGGATTCCTATTGAAGATATCCAGAAGAAAACTGCCAGATTTCTGATCCAGTTTACCGGTGTAGCATCGGCCTTCCCCTACTATGCATTCGAAGCAAATGATTTTGGCAACGGTCATCTCAGGAGGATTGTCAATAATTTCAGTCCTCAGAGATCAGGGGACGTTATTGTCACCTTAAATCCTGGCTGGATTGATAAAGAAGGTGATCAGCTTACAAATCATAATTCGCCTTATGAATACGATTGTCATGTTCCGCTTATCTGGTATGGCTGGACTGTCAACAGATCAACTGTAATGAGGAAAGTAAATATGACTGATATAGCTGCCACCCTTTCATCGCTTTGCAGGGTTCCTTATCCCAATGCATGTACCGGAGAACCAATGTCAGAGCTTTTCAGATAGCTGACTTTTTTAAAAGTTTATCCCTGATCAGGCAGGCACTTTCCAATAAACCGGGATTGTTTTCGCAGCCGTTGCCCAGTATCACCAGGTTCGCACCTGAATTGAATGCATCTGATATTTCTTCGCCGTTTTTTAAACCTCCGCCTACTGCCAGGGGAACCGAAATATTCTCCTTTACTGCTTTTATAATGCCGGTAGGTACAGGATTTGCCGCACCGCTTCCTGCTTCCAGATAAATTATTTGCAATCCAAGCATCTCTCCGGCCAGTGCTGTGGCAACAACAAGATCAGATTTGTCGGACGGGATTGCCTCTGTCTGGCTTATATATTCAACTGATGTTTTTTTCCCGCTTCCTACCAGAATGTATCCTACCGAAATAAGCGTTTCCCTTACGCTCCTGAGGTAGGGAGCTGCTATTACATGATTCCCGATAAGAAGTTCAGGGTTCCTGCCTGATATTAGCGAAAGCAGCAATATTGCATCAGCTTTCCGGCTTAATTGCAGAAGATTTCCGGGAAAGAGAACAACCGGAATATTGCACCTCTCCCTGATGCTGTCTATCAGATTATCAATACTGTTGAATGTAATGCTGCCGCCAGCGAAAATATAATCGGTTTTGCATCCGGAAGCAATATCCAGAATATTCTTAAGCCCTCCTGCAGTAACTTTATCAGGGTCGAGCAGGAGAGCAACACTTTTATTTCCCGGGAAATTATTCTTTATCATAGTTTTTCTTTGTCCACACTATAGCATAGTTATCGTACCTGGTATAAAAAAGGTTAAAAGTATCATCAATTATATCAGTATTGACACTCCCTTTTATTTCTCCTGATTCTTTAACATCGAAGGGTTCAATAGTAATATTTCTCTTTATGCTTATGCCCTCCTTGTCGCAGATTTTATAGAGAGCCTCTTTGGCGCACCAGTGCAGGTAAAGGTGGTAGCGCCGGGTTTCCGGATCTTTTGTGATTTTTTCTCTTCTGTTCAGGAACTTAAAGGCGATCCTGCCGATATTGGAGTTCATATGTTCAAGGTCAATCCCAACTTTCTCATTGGTGCTCAGCAGGATAGCTGTAAGTTTGTTCGAATGGGAGATACTTATAAATCGTGAGCCATCTTTCAGAAAAGGTTTGTTGTTTTTATTATATACAATTCTGGCATCTTTTCCCAGGAGCTCGGCCAGCAGCGCTCTCACACTCAGGAACTCAAGTTTTCTTGAAGTGCTGGCAAATACTTTATATTTCTTTTTATCACCGTTATCAAGTACTACCGATTTAAGCAGGGTAATAAGATCCTCCTCAATTTTCCAGACACCCAGAATTGTGAATTCGTTAAGGTAATGTTTAGAAATACAGCCCATTAATCTTTAAGAATTTTACTTTTCAGTCCATTTCAGGGTCGCAATCAGATGAATAATATCATCCCTGAAGAATTCAATCACAGGCGCAAGTGAATCAGCATTCGGTTCAGATTCAAAATACAGTGACCCCCTAAGGTAATGATCGGTGCTGTCGGTAACATAAAACTGGACAGCTGAGGCCGTATTGCCTTTGAGGTCATACAGAATACCAAAAACCCGGTTCTCTTCATTCTCAATTACCAGCTCATTAATTGCATCTGCTTTGGTAATATGATTTTTTACGTTCATGGTATATGTTTGTTCAATAAGTCCGGCAAGATCACCCGCAACGTCTTTGTATGTAAGATAAATTCTGGCATTGAATCGGGGGAATTCGATATTAAACCAACCGGATTTGGAAATATTATCAGCCTTGTCGGAAAGAGTCCCATAAACAGGGTATTCAAATTTCAGCGGAATATCTGCATATTGTCCTGTTGTGTTAAATACTGCATATTCTTTTGCAGGCAGATCGATTCTGAAATAGCCCTTTGGCTTTGGCACAGATACTTCCCTGCAGCTTAATAAGCCGCACACTGCCAATAGACAACATTTTACAGTTATATTACTCTTCCCTGATTTAATCATTAATAACAGCTATTTCCACCCGTATCTCCTTAATCCTTCTTTTATCTGCCGACTCTATTCTGAAAATGAAATTCCGGTAAGTAATTACCTGTCCTTTCTGAGGTATCTCGCCAGTAAGTTCAAGTAATAGCCCTGCCAGCGTCTCCGATTCTCCCCTGACATCTTCAAACGGATCATCTTCAATCTCAATTATTTTGAAGAAGTCATTCAGAAGAATTTTACCTTCAAAAATATATGTCTTTTCATCTATTTTTCTGAACAGTGTTTCATCTTCGTCACTTTCATCAGTGATTTCGCCGACTATTTCCTCAAGAACATCCTCGAGAGTAATTATCCCTGATGTGCCTCCGTATTCGTCAATAACGACAGCCATGTGTATTTTTCTGATCTGAAACTCTTTAAGCAATTCATTTATCTTCTTTGTCTCGGGTACAAAATGAGGTGGGCGCATCAACGATTGCCATTTGAAGTTATCAGGATTGTTTGTAAAAGGAAGAACATCTTTTGCATATAATATCCCTTTTACCATATCGAATGATCCCGCATAAACAGGAATTCTTGAAAATCCTGATTCGATGATAATAGACTTTACCCTGTTGAAACCAAGTTTTATATCAATTGAAGTTACATCTATTCTCGGGCACATAATTTCACTGACGTTAATATTCCCGAAGTTTACTATTCCCTTCAGAATTTTTTCATCTTCATTGATATCATCCGATGCAAGTTCCAGTGCGTCCGACAGATCATCCATACTGATGTTCGGGTGATGGTATGCTGCCCTCTTTTTTACAAATGAAGTTGAAAAGACAAGCAGGGATGTGACAGGCTTAAATAATTTCTCAAGGAATGACATTGGATATGCCATAAAGAGTGACACCGGCATCTGGTTTCTGGTAGCAAAGACTTTCGGCATAATTTCGCCAAAAAACAGCAGGATAGAAGTTATGCAGACAGCCTCAATTATAAATCCCAGGAAGGGGTTGGCACTGAAATCAAAGGTCCTGGCACTGAGGAAGGCAGCCAAAAGGACAATCGCTATATTGACTGTATTATTTGCGACCAGAATTGTACTCAGGAGCCGGTCGGGCCTATTATGCATCTTCAGTACCATGGCAGCCTTTTTTGTCTTACTGGATTTGAGTTTTTCAATATCTTCAGGTCTCAGTGAGAAAAAAGCTACCTCGGAACCTGACATTAAGCCAGAAATGAAAAGCAGTAAGACAAGTACAACCAATCCAGTAATCAGTTTAAAATCAAGAGGACTGACAGCCACACCCGGGATAAGCATTACAGATGAAAATATAAATCCTGGTTCCAATTGCAAAATTTTAAGATAAACCTGCTAGAATGGCAGATCGTCTTCGTTAGTTGGCTGATAACCTGACGGTGGTTCGTTTAATTCCTGTCCGGGAGATTCCTTTTCGGGTACATTGTTTTTGCCAGGATCAGGTTGGGAAGAAGAAACCGGGCTTTGCTTTTTATCAAGTACCAGAAAGGCATCTGCAAGGATTTCAGTTATGTATTTGTTGTTACCGTCTTTATCAACATATGATCTTGTCTTTATTTTCCCGACAATATATACCTGTGAACCTTTTTTGACAGTTTTTTCGGCCACCTCGGCAAGTGCCCGCCAAAGGACAATATTATGCCATTCGGTTGATGTAATTGTTTCACCTTGCTGGTTGGTGTACGATTCGCTTGTGGCCATGGGAAATGTAACTTTGGCAACTCCCTTGTCGAAATAACGGACCACAGGATCTTTACCGACATTACCCACAAGTATAACCTTATTGATTGACATATTGTTATAGATTTAAATTCACATTTAGTCTGACCGTAAAGTTAATAAAATTTAGGCTTATTGCAATCCGGTCATATATTATAAAGTGAATATCCATATTTTCAATATATTACAAAAAATAGCGGGTTCATAAACAATCACGACAAATACTTCCCGTTTATACTGTGGTTTATTGAGATGCTTTTGCTATTTCATTGTATTTTAGGCAATAATATTATTTTTATTAAAAAAATTATTCATTAAGTGTTTCTATTTAAACAAATAATATTTTTATATTTGCAGGGTTGAAAAAAAAGAATACTCAAAATAATTTGTTGAATTTTAAACTTCACGAAAATGACTAAAGCAGACATTGTTAATGAAATTGCCAAGAACACTGGTATTGAAAAGGTAACGGTTCAAAAAACTGTTGAAGCCTTAATGGAAACCGTAAAACATTCGATGGTAACAGGTAATAACGTTTATCTGAGGGGTTTCGGTAGCTTTATTGTTAAGAAAAGGGCGAAAAAAACAGCAAGGAATATCTCCAAGAATACAACCATAATAATTCCTGCCCACAATATTCCTTCTTTCAAACCGGCAAAATCATTCATCACCAAAGTTAAATCTCACGTTAAGAAGTAACCCTGACTATGCCAAGCGGAAAAAAACGTAAAAGACATAAAATGGCTACCCACAAACGTAAAAAGCGTTTGCGGAAGAACAGACATAAGAAGAAGTAGATTAGAAGGGTAGTCTGAATTTGAAATTACTAAACCTAAAGGTCAAGCGATCTTTAGGTTTATTGTATTAATATGTTGGATTATTGTGAATTATATTAGCTCAGATTAATATAGTGAAGTGGTAAATAAGGATCTGATTATTGATGTTGGTGGTTCTGAGGTGACTCTGGCATTACTGGAAGACAAGCAATTAATTGAGTTAAATAAGGAAAAGAGTAACGTAAAATTCTCTGTAGGAGACATTTATCTTGGCAAAGTAAAAAAGATTATGCCGGGATTGAATGCTGCTTTTGTGAATGTCGGATTTGAAAGGGATGCCTTTCTTCATTATCTTGATCTGGGAGCCCAGTTCCGGACTCAGCATAAATATTATACCACAGCAATTCAAAAGCAGGGCCGCATCAGCCCACTTCACAAAATAAAGTGCGAGGAGGATATCGATAAGGATGGTAAAATCACCGATGTCCTTGCCACCGGACAGACAGTCCTTGTCCAGATAACAAAAGAACCTATATCGACAAAAGGACCAAGACTGGCATCCGAAATATCCCTTGCCGGAAGAAACCTCGTACTTATTCCTTTTTCTGATAAAGTATCAGTCTCCTCAAAGATTGAAAGCAGTGAGGAGAAAAATCGCCTTAAGACTTTAGTTCAGAGTATTAAGCCAAAAAACTATGGAGTAATAATCAGAACGGTGGCAGAAGGTAAAAAAGTCGCACTTCTTGATGCTGAATTGAAAGAACTTGTTAAAAGATGGGAATCGGCATTCACATCAATCAAAAAGGAGACCAAAACACCGCGTATTTTCATAGGCGAAATGAACAGAACCTCAACGATATTGAGGGATATGCTTAATGTTACTTTCAACAGTATTCATATTAATGATCCTGCGTTAGCAGAGGACATCAGGAAATATATACGGGAAATTGCCCCTGAAAAGGAAAAGATAGTAAAGATTTATCATGGTACCCTTCCGATATTTGATTATTTTGGGGTAAATAAGCAGGTAAAAGCCCTCTTCGGAAAAACAGTTTCATTTAAACATGGAGCTTATCTGATAATTGAACACACCGAAGCGCTCCATGTTATAGATGTTAACAGCGGTAACAGGTCAAGATCAGGCAGTGATCAGGAGGCAAATGCACTCGAAGTAAATATGGAAGCTGCTGCAGAAATTGCAAGGCAGCTGCGTCTCAGGGATATGGGGGGGATCATAGTCGTGGATTTTATTGATATGCAGACATCTGATAATAAGCAGACACTGTTTGAAAAGATGAAAGAAATTATGGCGAACGACAGGACAAAACATAATATCCTTCCTCTTTCAAAATTTGGACTGATGCAGATTACGCGTCAGAGAGTCAGGCCTGAAATGGATATCGTTACAGATGAAAAATGCCCTTCCTGTCACGGTACAGGACAAACCCGGCCAACAATCCTTTTCACTGACGAACTTGAAAATGCTCTCTCTTTTATTGTTGGAAAGATAAAAACACGCAGTATAATTCTGAATGTCCATCCTTTTGTTGCCTCTTTTCTTAAAAAGGGATTACTCCCCCTGTACAGGAAATGGAATCTTAAGTACAGGATCTTAATAAAGGTTCAGGCGGTTACTTCCTATCATATGCTTGAATACCATTTCTTTGACAGGTACGATAATGAAATAGACCTGGCTTAATCTTCCTGTGCTTTTGAACAACCTGAAGCAGTTTTCTGTTAATTTCTCGTCAATTTATTACTTTTACTAAGTATTTAATACCAGTTTTATGATTAAAAGAGTTTTGCACTTCACC
>Ga0209254_10000453_pt1 | contig 33040 bp, 34 predicted proteins | sample FrelakmetDIP11DI_FD_187148 | JGI IMG/M metagenome (GOLD analysis project Ga0209254, IMG submission 187148) | Freshwater lake sediment microbial communities from the University of Notre Dame, USA, for methane emissions studies - DIP11 DI (SPAdes)... | ecosystem: Environmental > Aquatic >... | reverse complement strand
CCAGCGAACACGACCTCGCCGTTGGACGCGGCCGACCGGCGCTGACAGCCGAAGTTGGAGGAGTAGTAGTCGTTGGCGCAGGTGGTGACGGTCACGTTCTCGACGATCTCGCGACCCGACGTCCGGATCGTGATGTTGATGCGTGGCCGTTCTCTGCACGTGACGGGAAAGGCGGCCATCACCGTGTCGCCCGCGCTGACGGTGAGCGTTACCGTCGCGGGGCTCGCGAGGCTGCAGTGCGCCGCCACGGCAGCACACGAACCGCTGTGGCGATACCTTGCAACGACTAACGACCTTACAATGCCGCTACCGGAGATTCAGATCATCGGCGGGGGCGCGCACGCGCACGGGCGCATCGATCTGCAGGACATCATGGCATTGCCGGTGGGTGCACCGGATTGGCGCACCGCGCTCGACTGGTGTGCTCGCGTCTATCACGCCATGGGAGAGATTCTCTCCGACGCGGGTCAGCTGCGCGGCGTTGCGGACGAAGGCGGCTTCTGGCCGGACATCAGCGGCAACGAAGAAGCGCTGGCGTTGATGGTTCGGGCGATCGAGCGTGCGGGTCTCGAGCCGCTCGATCAAGTTGCGATTTCGCTCGACATCGCAGCCAATCAGTTCTATCGAGGGGAGCGGTATTGGCTGCGAGCCGATGCGCAGGACCACGCACCATCGGCGTGGGTCGACCATCTGGCGGTGTGGTGTAAACGCTATCCGGTGGTGCTGGTCGAAGATCCGTGCGCTGAAGTCGACCGGACACACTTTGCGGCGTTCCGTGCCGCGGTCGCGGGCACGGCCTCGATCGTAGGCGACGATCTTGTCGTCACCAACGCGCAACGGATCCGCAACGCCGCTCGTGACGGGCTGATCGATGCGGCATTGATCAAACCCAATCAAGTCGGCACTGTCAGCGACGCACGCGCGGCGCTGGACGCGTGCAACGCGACCGGCGTATTGCCGATCGTGTCGGCACGGTCCGGTGAAACCGAAGACGCCTCCATCGTGCACCTCGCGGTAGGCTGGCAGGCGCCGATGTTGAAAGTGGGCTCGATCACCCGCGGCGAACGCACTGCAAAATGGAACGAAGGTACGCGCATCGCCGAGCAACTTCACGGCGGTGGCGCGATCCGGCCGCTGCGACTGCGTTACTGATGACGCTCGATCACGCGCCCGAGCAACGCAAGCACTCGTTCGCTCCACGAACGCCGTCGCCAACCCGCAAGATCCAATAAGTCGCTGCGTAGCAAATCGTTTTCGAAGTCGCGCTGCAGCTGCCCGCCCAAGTCCTGACTCAAGACCAGCAGGTTCACTTCGTCATTCAGCCCGAACGAGCGATGGTCGATGTTGGTCGAACCGACGAGCGCCCAGCGACCGTCCACGAGCAATACCTTGGCGTGCATCATTCGCGGGGTGTACTCCGAGATCTCGATGCCCGCCGCGAGCAACGAACCGAATCGCCTGCGTCCGGCGCGCCGGACAATCCCGTGATCGCCGTAAGGACCGCCGGTGAGAATACGTACCCGTACACCGCGCTCGCGGGCGGCGAGCAGCTCACGGCGAATCCCGAGATCAGGGATGAAATACGGGGAGCACAGATCGATGCTGTCCTGCGCCGTCGCGAGCAGCAACTGCACGAGCATTCGCGCACGCGTCGATAAGCCGGCTGTTGGTGTACTTCCGACGGCGAGTCCGAACGCAATCGTGTCCGGTAGGGGCGAACCCAACGAACTGTGGTCCGGAAAGGACTCGGGACCGACCAGAATCTCACCGGCACACTCGAGCCAGTTTTCGGCGAATACCGCTTGTAGCCCAGCGACGATAGGTCCGGTCACGCGCAGCACACAATCGCGCCACGGCGATGGCTCGGCGCCGCTCCAATGGTCCGCTACGCCGGCACCGCCGACAAACGCGATCGCCCCGTCGACCAACAACAGGTTGCGGTGTGTGCGGCTGTTCCAGCGCCGGAACATGTGCCAGTGCAACGGGTGATACCGGTACACGCGTCCGCCCGCGGCCACGAGCGCGTCGAATTGCGCTGCGGGGGTGCGGAAACTCCCGACCGCATCGACAATCACGCGAACGCGCACGCCCTGGCTCGCACGTTCGCAAAGCGTTGCGAGCAGAGCGTCGGCGATCCGACCCGAACGAAAAATGTAGGCTTCGAGATGGACAGAGCGGCCAGCTCCTTGGATCGCCGCGATCTGGCTTTTGTAGAGGTCAGGGCCCTCGCTCAGCAACTGCAGCGTCTCGATCGCCTGCGCCTGCGTCGCCAGCACTGCGCTCAACATTTGCTGGCGCGCAACGTCGTCGAGCCCGTGCACCGACGCGCTCGCTCGATACAAAGCGCCGCGCTCGAACAACAGCAGGGCAAGCAGGTATCCCAACAGGATGATTGCCAGGATCGCCACGATATCGAGGAACAACGTCATGCCTCCATTGCGGCCGGCAATCACGCGACCGATTGTCGTAGCGTGACCGATACGGGCCACGATGGCGACACGCGCAACCACACCCACATCGGCAAAAGTTCGTTGTGAATCTCGGCAGCGATTTGCCCATACTTCGTGCCGGCTGCGGTGGTCGATAGCGGCCGACCCGCGCGGCTCCGTTTTTGTTGACTACTTTCCAGATTCAGGAGGACCTCCCATGCAGTTCGTCATCTATTGCGTCGACAAACCGGGGGCCATCGATCTGCGCATGGCTACCCGCCCCGCACACCTCGCGTACATCGACACAAAACCGGTCGACATCGTTCTCGCCGGGCCGCTGCTCGATGACGCCGGCAGCATGCGCGGTTCGCTGTTCGTTGTAGAAACTGACGACATCGGTCAGGCGCAACGCTTCAGCGAAGCCGATCCCTATCGCAAAGCCGGGCTGTTCGAGCGAGTCGAGTTACACGGATTCCGCAAAGTTCTGCCAACGTGAAAGTGATCTACAACTACGCCGCCGGGCCTGAGTTCGCGCAAGCGCTCGGTGTGTTGAGGAGCGTCGGACTCGATGTCGCGATCTGTCCCGAATCCGAAGATGCACAGCTATTCGATGAGCTGCGCGATGCCGAAGTGCTGTGGCATTGTTTGCGACCTGTGGATGCCAGGGTGATCGATGCGGCACCGCGTCTGCGCCTGGTACAAAAGATCGGCGTCGGTGTGAACACCATCGATCTCGAGCGCGCCCGCGCGCGCGGCATCGCCGTGTGCAACATGCCCGGCACCAACAGCCGTGCGGTGGCTGAACACACGCTCGGGCTGATGCTCGCCGTGCTGCGCCAGATCCGGCGTTTTGACGGCGATGTCCGCCACGGTGACGGCTGGTCGTGGCCCGCAGCGCGTCAGGATCGACTCGGCGAAATCGCCGGGCGCACCATCGGTCTGGTTGGGATGGGCGGCATCGGGCAGCTGCTCGCCCCGACGCTGGCTGCGATGGGCGCGCAGGTCATCTACACCGCGCGCGCCGCAAAACGGGAGTTGCCGTACACGTTCCTCGACCTCGACGCGCTGCTCGAACACGCCGACATCGTGAGCCTGCACGTGCCGCTGACGGCGGCAACACAACATCTGTTGAACGCCGAACGATTTGCGCGGATGCGCCCCGGTAGCGTGCTGATCAACACCGCGCGCGGCGCGCTCGTCGATGAAGCGGCGCTGGTTGCGGCACTTGATGCGGGCCGTATCGCCGCCGCCGGGCTCGACGTCTTCGAGACCGAGCCCGTTGCCCCGGACAATCCACTGCTGCGGCGCGACGATGTTGTGTTGACACCACACATCGCCTGGCTGACCCGCGAAACGCTGCAACGCAGCCTCGATGTCGCCGTTGCAAATTGCCATCGTCTGGCAAACGCGCAACCATTGCTGCATCAGGTCGTTTGAACGGGTGCGCGGATGAGTGACAAAAAGGCGATCGTCATCGGCGTCGGTCCCGCAGCCGGACTCGGCGCGCGGCTCGCCGAGCGATTCGCCAGTCTCGGGCTGCAGGTGTTCATCGCCGGACGCACCAGGGCCGATCTGGATCGCGTCGCGCGTTCGATCACGACCAACGGCGGCAAGGCGACGGCCGTCGTGACCGATGCGACCGACGAAGCCGCGATGACTGCGCTGTTCGATCAAGTGCATGCTGCACCGGGCGGGCCGATCGATCTGGCGATCTACAACGCCGGCAACAATACGCCGGGACGTATCATCGACATGGATGCGGCCTACTTCGAGCGCAGCTGGCGCGTTGGCTGTTTCGGTGGATTTCTGTTCGGTCGCGAAGCGGTGCGACGGATGTTGCCGAACAAACGCGGCACGCTGCTGTTCACCGGGGCCAGCGCCTCGCTGCGCGGGCGCGCCAACTTCGGCGCATTCAATTCAGCCAAGGGCGCCCTGCGCAATCTCGCGCAGGCGATGGCGAAAGAATACGGTCCGGAATTCATCCACGTGGGTCATGTCGTCATCGACGGCCCGATTGGCGGCGACAAAATCATGCGTGGATTCCCGGAGTATGCGAACCGGCTCGGCGAAGAGGGCTTGATCAATCTCGAAGGGATCGTCGACGGATTCCAATACCTGTACAAACAACCGCGCACCGCTTGGAGCTTCGAAGTCGACGTGCGCACATCGCAAGAGAAGTGGTGAATCCCCTCTGGTCGCCAACCGGCGCCCAGATCGCCGCCAGTCAACTCGATCAGTTTCGCCGTCGCACCGGCCACCCGGACTATTCGACGTTACATCGATGGTCGGTGGATTCACCCGATGCGTTCTGGGCGGCGTTGTGGGAATTCGCCGCAGTCATCGGTGAACGCGGCGACGTCGCGGCCGAGCAGCTCGATCGAATGCCGGGCACCCGCTGGTTCCCGCAGGCACGCATCAACTTCGCCGAAAATCTGTTGCGTCGACGCGACCCTGGACCCGCACTGATCTATCGCGACGAATCGGGTCGCCGCGAATCAGTGAGCTTTACCGAACTTGCACAGCGCGTCGCGTGTGTGGCTTCGCATCTACAAGAGCTGGGTGTCGAGCCGGGCGATCGCGTCGCAGCGATCGCGCCCAATCGCATCGAAACAGTGATCGCGATGCTCGCCACCACCGCGCTAGGGGGCGTCTTCAGTTCCTGTTCGCCCGACTTTGGCGCGTCGGCAATCATCGACCGCTTCGGCCAGATCGAGCCGAAGCTGCTGATCGGCTGCGACGGCTACCACTACGCTGGGAAATGGTTTGACTGTATGCCGCAGCTGCTCGATGTTGCCGCTGGGTTGCCGAGCGTACGCAGCACAGTTGTGATTCAGGCCGGAACAACACCGGTCGACGTCGGATCGCTGCCACATGGACGCGCCTTCACGTCGCTGTTGGATCATCCAAAACCAATACCCGACTTCGTCCGCCTGCCATTTGCGGCGCCGCTGTACATCCTGTTTTCTTCCGGCACCACGGGCATGCCGAAGTGTATCGTCCACAGCATCGGCGGGACGCTGCTGCAACACCGCAAAGAGCAGCTGCTGCATTGCGACCTCGCACCCGATGAACGCCTGCTGTTCTTCACGACGTGCGGTTGGATGATGTGGAACTGGCTCATCAGCGGTCTCGCCACCGGCGCGACCGTGTGCCTGTACGACGGCTCACCGTTTTTTCCCGACCCCGGTGTGCTGTGGCGCTATGCCGACGAAGAACGAATCGATCATCTCGGGATCAGCCCCGGCTTTTTGTCGAACCTGGCGAAGAACCACTACCTACCGACGCAACACCATGATCTGACGCGGCTGCGATCGATCCTGTCGACGGGTTCGCCGCTGTCCGAAGAAAGTTTTCGCTGGGCGTACAACAATGTTGCGCAGGTGCGATTGTCGTCGATCACCGGCGGCACCGACATCATCGGTTGTTTTGCGTTGGGAAACCCGACGCTGCCCGTCTACGCCGGCGAGATCCAGTCACCCGGCCTCGGCATGGCACTCTCATTTTACGATGACGCTTCGGTGCCGCTGGCGCGCGACAAAGGTGAACTGGTCTGCACCCGGCCGTTCCCGTCAATGCCGATCGGATTCTGGAACGACCCCGACGGCGCGCGCTATCGGGCCGCGTACTTCGAACGTTTCCCCGGCGTGTGGCATCACGGCGACTACGGTGAATTCACCGAACACGGCGGCGTGATCATTCACGGCCGCTCCGACGCGGTGCTGAATCGTGGCGGCGTAAGGATCGGCACCGCAGAGATCTACCGGCAGGTGGAAACGATCGACGAGGTGCTCGAATGTATTGCGATCGGTCGCGAGACGCGGACCGATCTCGAAATCCTGCTGTTCGTACGCTTGAAGGTAGGCAGCGAGTTCGATGCCGACCTCGAAGTTCGTATCAAACAGGCCATCCGCAACGGCACGAGTCCGCGGCATGTGCCCGATGCCGTCATTCCGGTACCCGACATTCCGCGAACCCGCAGCGGGAAGCTGGTCGAACTCGCGGTACGCGACGTGATCAACGGACGCGCCGTCAATAACGCCGGCGCACTCGCGAATCCGGAAGCGCTCGAATACTTCAGAAAGTTTGCTGCGTCGCGCTGAGCGTCAGGCGTCGATACGCGCGGTTGCGTTGCCTTTGATCACTTCGACGCCCGCCTGATTCACCGTCGTGACCGTCAGATCGACGAAATGTTTGCCGCCTTCGTGGCGCACGGCATCGACGGTCGCGGTCGCATCCAGCGTATCGCCCGGCCACACCTGACTGGTAAAGCGCACACCGTATTTGGTCAGCCGGCCATCACCGACATAGTTCGTCAACATACGTCCGGTCATTCCCATGCTGAGCATGCCGTGTGCGAAGACAGAAGGGTATCCCGCCACCTTGGTCGTGAATATTTCGTCGGTATGCAGCGGGTTGTAGTCCCCCGACGCGCCGGCATATTGCACGATCTGGGTTCGTTTCAGGTCCTCGACGAGACGTTCCGTGTACGTGTCACCGACTTTGAGTTCGTTTGCTTTGAGTGCCATCGCGCTGTCCCCTACTTCTGCTCTACCGGGCGTTCGGTGCGAACACCGACGCCGCGCGCCGTTACTACGAGTTCACCCTTCTGATCCCGGTATTCGGTGATCGACTCGGAGAACACCAGCTTGCCCGATCGCTTGCCTTCCTTTTCCCAGGTTTTACCGGGTTTTGTGGTTGCGGTGAGCACGTCGCCTACTTTCGGATTCCGGTGGTATTCGTAATGTTGCTCGGCGTGCAACCCGCCGCCGCCGCCACCACCACCACCGCCCGCGGATTTTTTGACGCCGGTCGGTTCTTTGCCGGAACCGAACCACGGTTGGCCGGTCTTCGGCCGCAGGAAATAGTCGGGGTCGAACTGGGCGCTCGACTGAACAAACGTCGGCGGCGCAATGACGGCCTTCGGTTCCGTCGTCTTCGCGTAGTCGGCGTCGTAGTAGATCTGATTGTCGTCACCGATCGAGCGCGCGAACATCATGATGTGGCTGGCTTCGATCGGGAATTTTTTGATCGTCATGTTTCCCCCTGTTATTGGACTGTGTCGGGCGTGCGGCTATCGGCACGTGCAGACAAAGGACCCGCAGTATCCATCAGCAAAATAACCGTATCAACCCGGCGCGCGTAAGCCGGTCAGCGTCCCTGAAAATCCGGCTTGCGCTTTTCGAGGAACGCACTGATGCCTTCCACCTTGTCGTCGGTCTGCACCAACGCACCCTGCGCATACTTTTCGAGCATCAGTGCCGCGGCCAGGCTGGCCTCCATCCCGAAGTGAACCATTGCCTTCATCGTCCGCGGCACGAAAGGCGCAAAACTTGCCAGATGTCGCGCCATACGACGGACCTCGGGCATCAATTCCGCGGGTTCGACCACCCGGGTCACGAGGCCGATCTGCAGCGCGCGCTGCGCGTCGATCGGCTCGCCCATCAACAGCATTTCCATGCCCCAGCCGCGCCCAACGATTCTGGGTAGTCGCGCGGTCGCGCCGCCGCCGGGGATGATGCCGAGCTTGCCTTCGGGAGTCGCAAATCTCGCGGTCGTCACCGCGACACGCAAATCACAACCGAGCGCGACCTCGAGGCCGCCACCCATGCAGATTCCATTGATCGCGGCGATCGTCGGCTTCGGCGTGCGTTCGAGCTGATCCGCAAGACCCTGCACGATCGGTTCGAGGGCCTTCTCCAAATCGCGATGCAGCACCTCCGACAGGTCCGATCCCGAAGCGAACGATTTATCGCCGGCGCCGGTAATCGCGATGACTCGAACCAGCGGATCTGCGGCGGCAATCGCAACCGCGGCGCGCAGATCGTCGAGCGTGGCGAGCGAGATCGCATTCAACTTGTCGGGACGATTAATCGTGATCAACGCCAACGCATCGGCCACTTCGTAGAGGAGGTTGGTGAACACCGGTGCTTGCGTTGTCGTCACGACGTCAGTGCTGCGGATGGCCGAGGTTTTGCATCGTTTCGATGGTTCAGACGCCCGTCGCGTTGCATCGAACGACCCGAGAAAGTGGGCGCCTCTCGCCGCTGCACATTGGGTGGTGCTCTTGATTCATCGGGGTTATCGAGCGTTATCCGAACAGCGAGACAGGCTGGCTTGTTGTTCTTAGCGAGGAACGCAGGTTAGGGGAACGCTCGAATCTTGTACAGCCACGACAGCCGTTCGAGCGGCCCCATAGTCGGTGATCGATCGGAAACCGGAGTTGTCCCAGACGGGGGTACTGGCTTTCAGCATCAAAAAAAACCGCTGACCTGGAGAGCGGATCAGCGGTTCAACTCGACCTCAAAAAAGCGCAGGGTCTGAAAGGGATGGACATCGCCTCAAGGGGCGAGGCCAACTGATCGACAGCACAACGACCTCGCCTGCACTGTACCCCCACAGCTGTATCCCTGAAATTTCGCTTGCGCTGATTTTTGGTGACACTTTGTTTCGGCAACGTACGCTCAGCGACAAATCGTCAGCACCGCATCGGTACCCACTCCCTCGCGATCGCGTATTTCGATCAACCACCCGTGGGCCTGACAGAGTTGCTGGACGATCGCGAGCCCGAGACCACTACCACCGGTGCTGAGACTGCGCGATCGATCGAGGCGGAAGAAAGGTTGAAACACTGCGTCGCGGCTCGCCGTGGGAATCCCCGGACCGCGGTCGAAGACATGAATCTGGACTGCCTGCTGCGATTCGACCACGATCTCGGGCAAACCGGCACCGTGCTGGCGCGCATTGGCCAACAGATTCTGTAGCACGCGGCGCAACGCCCCGACCGCCACCGAACGGCGCACGGGACCGGTGCCACGCCACTGGACCTCAACCGACTCGTCGATGCTCGCCACGATGTCATCGAGGTACGCGCGCAAATCGACCTCTCGTGCGACTTCGCTCGTGCCGCGGGCGAATCGAAGCGCGTCACCGATCAGCTCATCCATCACCGTCAGGTTGCGGTCGAAGCGCTCGATGAGTTTTGGATCGACATCGGCCGGCAGCAACTCCAAGGCGAGTCGCATCCGCGCCAGCGGCGTACGCAAGTCATGCGATATTCCCGCCAGCAACGTCGTGCGATTCGACAGCAATGTCGAAATCTCCCGCGCCATGGTGTTGAAGCTGCGCGCGAGCGTCACCAGTTCACTTGGCCCGCTCTCCGGCAGCGGCACGAACTGCTCCCCGCCGCGAAACGTCTCGGCAAGTTGCGCGGCACGCACCAACGGACGTGCGATACGCTGCACGATCAGCAACGAGGTGCCGAATACGATCGCCGCGCCCATGACGACGATGATGAGTCCGACGTTCAGCGGTTGAATGTCCTTGCGATTCGGCGACAAACCGATCTGCATCGTGTAACCGGCCATCGGCACGTTGGCCCAGATCAGGTCGTCGCCCTGCATCAATCTGACGCCGGTACCCAGCCGCTGCGCGAGCTTTGCCTGCAACAGATCGAGATACGACATGCTGAGGTCTGCGGGCGGTAGGTCGCGCGCCTGCGGAGAAATGATCAGGTCGTGATTCTGCGCGAGTTCCAATTCGAAGTAGGGTCGCGCGGCCGGCGGCAATTCGACCCACGTCTGCGCTGACAGCACCAGCAGCGCCGCTTCGTCATCGGCCGAACGTTCGGCAATCGGCCGGATCACAAAGGTATTCAGCGCGATGATCGCGGTGGCCGCGATCGCGATCGCGCTGACGGCAAGTACCAGCGTGGTCCGAACGAGCAGAGACGCAGCGCGCGACATGCCTACCTTTTGTCAGGCGGTCAATACGGGCCCGAAAAACACGCTAACGAGCGGCTTTCGCGGCGTGCGGCTGGCGACGACTTCGGGCGCACGAACTATGCACCCTCGGGACAGAACATATAGCCCTTACCCCAGATGGTTCTGATGTAGATAGGTTCCGACGGGTTCAGTTCGATCTTGCCGCGCAGTCGGGTCACCCGCACATCGATGGAGCGATCGAACGGCGATCGTTCGGCGCCAGTCAACAGATCGAGCAGTCGATCCCGATCGAGCACCTTGTTGGGATGAGCCACCAGAATCACCAATAGATCGAACTCTCCTGACGTCAGCGCAACCGCTTTTCCATCACGCGTAAGTCGGTGGGCGTTGATATCAAGCTCAAAGGGTCCGAATCGTGCGACCTTCTCCGGCTCGGTTGCGGCCCGACGGTTCTGCGCCCGCCGCAACACAGCGCGAACACGCGCGAGCAATTCGCGCGGATTGAACGGCTTGGCGATGTAGTCGTCGGCACCGATTTCTAATCCGACGATGCGGTCGACGTCTTCTCCCTGGGCCGACACGATGATGATCGGAACATTCAGCTGACCTTTGAGCCGCTTGGCGATCGACAAGCCGTCTTCGCCGGGCAACATCAGGTCGAGAATGATCAGGTCGAACGTACGTGCCGCAAGGGCTGCGTCCATCTCGGTGCCGTCGGCAACGGTATCGACGTCGAAGCCCTGCTGCTTGAGGTAGGCTTGCGCCAACTCGCGGAGCTCCGTGTCATCGTCCACGACGAGAAGTCGGGCGCGCTCGGTGCTCATTCAGTGTTGATTCGCATTACCGACATGAATTGCAGGCGGTTGTTTGGAAGCGGCGGGCGCTTCAGATGCAGCTCGAGCGGTGTCCGCTGCAGGTGCTCCCGCGGCCACCGACCGCTCCTCGAAACCGACGCCGAACGGGTGATCACTGGCATCCTCCGGCAGCGCCTGGTAACGAATAACATGTTCTGTCGTTTCGATGCGCACCAGCGATCCATCGGGCTGCCGCACCACGCGGCCATAACGACGCTCGGTCTTGATCGTCAACACGGGTCGTTTGCCCGCGTTCACGTGCATCCGCGCCTTGACCTCAGTGAGCAGCGCGCGGCGCTGTTCTTCCGAAAGAGCGTCCCAACCGGCGGCGAGCTCGGTCAGTTCAAGGTCAGTCTTGTGTACATATTGCGTCGCGGCGCTGGCCCAACTGGCCAGACTCACGCAGGCGGCGATGAAGAGTGCTCGTGCAATCACGCGATTGTGCATATTCCCAAGGCGCTGCAAGTGTCTGTGATCTGCGTTTCCGATGAATGTCAGCAGCTGCGGCAATTCGTTACGGAGTGTTACCCTGTGCTCGCCGCAGCGGAGCGCCGCTCATCGGTCGCCCCACTCTCCAATTCTGCTTCGATCAGACTGCTTCGAACAATCCCGAGGCACCCTGGCCACCGCCGATGCACATCGTGACCACGCCGTATTTCTTTTTACGTCGCCGCAGCTCACGCAGCACCAGCCCGGTTTGCCGCGAGCCCGTCATTCCAAACGGATGGCCGATGCTGATCGCGCCGCCGTTGACGTTGTAAATTTCGTTGTCGATGCCGAGTGCGTCCCGGCAATGAAGACACTGCGACGCGAATGCTTCATTGAGTTCCCACAGGTCGATGTCCTGCAGTTTCAGGCCCGCGTTCTTCAGCAGGCGAGGTACCGAAAACACCGGACCGATGCCCATCTCGTCGGGTTCACACGCCGCAACCGTAAAGCCGCGGAAAATTCCAATCGGCTTGAGACCCAACTGTCCAGCACGCTCGGCGCTCATCAATAGCGTCATCGAGGCGCCATCCGACAGCTGTGACGCATTACCTGCGGTAACCGAACCGTCCTCTTCGAACGCCGGCGGGAGCTTCGCCAGCCCTGCAAGCGTCGTGTCCGGGCGGTTGCACTCGTCCTTGTCCACGACTACTTCGACCAGACTCTCCGCGCCGGTCTTTTTGTCGACCTGGTTCATCGTGACTTTCATCGGCGCGATTTCTTCGCTGATATAGCCCTTTTGCACTGCCATGGCATACCGCTGCTGGCTCTGCAGCGCGTACTCGTCCTGCATTTCACGCGTTACCTGATAGCGGCGTGCCACCACTTCCGCGGTGTTGCCCATCGCCATGAAGATTGCCGGTTTTTCTTCGATGAGCCGCTTATTCGGCTTGGATTTGCCTGCTTCCTGTCGCTGGCGCATCGAGATCGAGTCGACCCCGCCCGCCATTGCTACATGCGTCTGCCCCGACGCGATCTGATTCGCGGCGATCGCGATGGACTGCAACCCGGACGAGCAAAACCGGTTGATCGACAGACCTGCGGTGGTGATCGGCAACTTCGACAGCACCACTGCAAGGCGCGCGATGTTGCCATCCTGTTCGCCGGTGTGACTGGCCGACCCCACGACGACGTCTTCGACCTCGTCGGGCGAGAGTTTAGGGTTGCGTTCGAGCAGCGCATTGATGCAGTGCGCCAGCATGTCATCGGAACGGGTCAGATTGAAGCTGCCGCGAAACGCCTTCGCGAGCCCGGTGCGGACATTGTCGACAATGACGACGTCTCTCATGGTGAATCCCCCATTGACTGAAAAAATCGCGCCGCCAAACGCAGCGCCGAACGAGCCCGGATCTTACCGGGATTAGCCAGCAAGTGGAAAGGAGCTAAACGAAGAGAGAAAGAGGAGGCGGCGCGGGAGCGCCGCCTGATCGAAGGATGGCTCAGGAACCTTTCTTAACGGTCGCTGCATCCTTGGCGCTTTCCATCGCATCTGCCGCGGAGTCTGCGGCGGCTTCCGCTGCGTCACCGGCTTTTTCCATCGCATCGTTGGCGGCGGCGGTCGCGTCGTCTGCCATCTCGCCGGCCGCGTCTGCTGCGGAGTTCATCGCATCGGCCGACGCATCGCCCATCGACTTCGCGCTATCGGCCATCGCATCGACGCTCGACGCTGCTGCATCTTTAGCTGACGCTGCAGCGTCAGCTGCGGAATCCATCGCCTGCGCGGCAGAATCAGCAGCCGCCTTTGCGGGCTCTTTCCCCTGACCGCAACCTACCAAAATCGCCAGCATCGCCACGGCGACCAATCGAATCGTATTACTCATGTCCTTCTCCTGTGAACTTGTTATCTCGTGTACCGCGAACCGTCAGCCGCCCGAGAGGAACCTACCCATCCACCAGCACTCACCACGATCTGAAGCCATTTCGTTGGCGTCGCGACTGCTCACGGCGCTACGCGAACGCGCCCAGATCCCCTGGTCGTCCACCGCGGTGACGCGAGCATACATGAAAACGGGTTGAGCGAATAATCACACCATCGACGCCGCCTCGACGCGGTAGTAGCCGCTCGACTTAGTCGAACACTCGCATGGAGCACACATTCGGCGATGATTCGAGCGTACCTCCGAGATCTCCCATGACAATGATCTCGCTGGTGACGGGCTTGTGTATCGGCTGCATTCCATTCCTCACTGCGCCGCACGCCAAAAGGATCCCACGCGCGAGTCCTCGACACCCTGCTCGCCACTGCGATCGTCTACCTCGACCTGCGGCGCGATTTAGCTCGCCCCTTCGTTTGTGCGTTCGCCAATCGCACGCTGAAGAGCATCCAATGCCGCACGCAACATCGACGATAGCTCGGGGTCCGCAACAATCCCGGCCGCATCGAGGTTCCTGCCGAGCAACGGCAGTGTGATCGACGCGTCCTTCACGATCAGGCCCGACATTGTCGACACGGTTAGCCGCAGCGCTTCGTAAGCGTGCGTCGAGCGCGACGACGCACTCATCAATGCCACCGGCTTGTCGACGAACTCGGATCCACCGACCAACCAATCGAGCGCGTTCTTCAGCGATCCGACCACCCCGCGAGCATATTCCGGGCTCGAAATCATCAATCCATCGGCCTTGTCCAAACGGGTTTTCAGATCCATCACCGGCGCGGACGCGCTCGGTTCGATATCGGGGTTGAAGTGAGGCAGCTCAGCGAGTCCGTCGTACAGGTCGATCGTGACACCCGCCGGCACCAGCGCTGCGGCCGCGCGCAGCAGCTCGGTATTCGACGAGACGCTGCGCAAGCTCCCGGAGATCGCGAGAATCCGCAACCCGGACTCGGCCACCTATTGTTGTCCTTCGAATCTGATGGCTGCGCTGACGCGGGCGTCGATCCGCGGCGTTGGGTGCGCCACCATCGGCAATACCCTGTTCTGATGCGCGACCACTTCTGCCGCGGTCAATCCGCCGTTGCCGGCGGTGTGCACATCGCGGACGCGCGTAACGCCGAACACAGTTTCATTTGCGGCGGGCGCCCCACATTCGGATGGATCTGCCGTCGCGACTGGTGTCGATGCGTGCGTCACGCTGCGCGCCTGTCGGCCAATTCGCGCGCGATCTGTGCATGGCGCTGGCGATCGAGTCCGTACCCCAGATACATGAGCACCCCGACCATTACGAATACTGCCGTTGCGGGCCCGGCGATCAGGCCGAGATTCCACAATACATCCGGGTGAACGCTACCTGCGCGGGCGCCTTTGGGAAACGCAATTACGTCGAGGAACCAGCCGCCGACCACCAGTCCCGTTGCGGAAGTGACCTTGATCGCAAAACTTCGCGCAGCGAACACAATGCCTTCCTGCCGCTCGCCGGTTTCCAGTTCGTGCTCATCAACGATGTCGGCGAACATCGAATTCAAAGTGGCGAATATCAGCGGCCCCATCAACGCACCGATGAACGTGACGAGGGCGATGAGCGGCAGGATCAACGCAGACCCGTTGGCGGGAAATGTCTCCGGAAAGAACAGCCGCATCACGATCAGAATGTTGCCGTTGATGATAGCGATCATGCTGCACCAGATCAGCGTCAGCTTTTTGTCCAGCCAACGTGTCACTGGAACGATCAGCGCCAGCGAGCCGAACAGGCCGACCACGGCGAATATTGGCAGCAGTGATATCTGCTCGGTGGTGAGCCCCCAGAAGTGCACTCCCATGTAAGCATTAAAAACGCCTTCGACCGACAGCATCAACGTCGCCAACATCATGCCGAAGAACAGCGATTTGAATGACCGGTTCTGAAACGCCGCCTTGAATTCGCGCACCATCTGCATAAACAGCTTCGGCAAACTCCTGCGCCGCGCTGCGACATTTGCACCAGCCTTGCCGGGATCGGCCGCGCGCACCAGCAGGTGCGGGATCTCGTGCCACGTTCCAGCGGCGCAGACGGCTATCGCGACCATCATCGCAATCGCAAAGCTCAGCGCAAAATTATGGTAGCCCTCGGGATTCAACAATCCGGGACTGAACTGCTCCGTCGTCGGAAAAAACGCGCGATACGCGATCGCCGTGCCGATCGAGCCGCTGAGCGAACTGAATAGAACGTTGAACGAGAACATCGTCGAGCGTTGTGTGTAGTCGCGCGCCATCTCGGCACCGAGCGCAAGGTGCGGCACGTGATACAGCGTCAGCGCCTGTCGGGTGATGATGGCAAACACCGTCAGCCAGACGAAGTACTCACCTTGTGTCAGACCGCTTGGAGGATTGAAAAGACAATAAAAACCGACACACAACGGCAACGCGGAAGCCACGATGAATGGGTGCCGACGTCCCCAGCGTGTTCTGATCTTGTCGGAGAGCGAACCCACGAGCGGATCACACAACGAATCGACGATCAGCGACAGTGCCAGTGCGGTTGCGGTGACGGTTCCGGAAACTCCGATGATCTGCTGGTAGTAGAACAGCAAAAACGTGCCGAAACCGGCACCCATCAGCGCCTCGCCCACCTGGCCGAAGCCATACGCGACCATCGTAGGATAGGACAGCCGGCGCACGTCTACCTCGGCAGGATCAATGGAGCGAGCAGTTGATCGAAGCCCTGGCGGATCGGCCCGCGCGCTCCTTGATGCATGTACGCGCCGGTTGTGATGGCGTGGACGCGCGACAAACTGCCAACGCGGATTGCGTCAGCGGCGCCGCGCGGGCGAACCAACAACTCGACCCGAGCCATAAACCGCGTACGCTCTTCGGTGGCGGTCTTTTCGCCGAGGTCATCTCGCGGCAGCGACTCCGCACCCAGCGCCACTTGTTCAAAACGCAGTACAAAGCCTGCGTCACCATCGGCCGCTACTTCGGTGGCACCGCGTGCCGCCAGCGCGGCAACCAGTTCGTCACGGAAGTACGGTACAAGGAATCCGGGCATCTGCTCGATCATCAACGTGTAGGTTGTGATTGCCACCGGCGTGACCGGTTCGTTGCTGTCGACATCGATCGTCGGCGTGGTGCTCACGCAGCCGGACAGCAGGACCGCAAAACACAAGGCGCCGATTTTTGCTGGGGTCGTCAGTCGCAAAACACAGACTCGTCGCAAGATCCAGCTGCGAGTCTAACGCACTGAAGTGCGAACGGTGACGAAGTGCCATAAACCGCACAGCACTGACGAGTGCGCCACGAAAATGTTCAGCGTTTGCCCCGCATCGCTTCGAGCATCATCGAAACCTTCTGCTGCGTCTGCGCAATCTTCACCTTCAGCCGGCGCTTTTGTTCGCCGTCCTGGGTGACATTCAGTTGCTCGCGTAACGCCGCGAGCCGTTGCAACAGCTCGATCTCGGCGGGCACGTAACCGGCATTTTTCAGAATTTTGTACACCATCCGAAGTTCGCCAGGCGTCTCCAGAAAACCATCTTCGAACTTGAATGGTTCGCCGAAGCCCGGAAGACTGTGTACCTCCCCGGTACTTTCGACTTTCTGCACCCACTGCTTGATGATCTCGTCAACACCGGACATGGCGAACTCCTCAGCTAACTCGGCACAGCGCCACTCAAAGCATACCGCCGACGCGCTCCATTTCACGCAAACAGTTTCGATACGCTATCGCCGCTATGAATCGCGCGGATCGCATCCGCGAACAGATGCGCGACACTGATCACCTCGACACGATCGTTAGGCATGTCGCCGCGCAACGGAATCGAGTTGGTGACAATCAGTCGTTCGATCGGTGAATCGCGCAAACGCTGCACCGCATGACCGGACAGTACCGGATGCACCGCCGCCGCTTCGATGCGTCGTGCGCCATTCGCCCGCAGGAAGCGCGCCGCTTCGATCATCGTTCCGCCGCTGGCAACCTCGTCATCGATGATCAACGCATCACGGCCGTGTACATCGCCGATCAGCCCGACCGCGACCGGGTGCTCGCTGTCGTCGCGGCGCCGCTTGTCGATGATCGCCATCGGTAGTTTCAGCCTGTTTGCATATTCGCCAAGGTCTTTGGCTTCGCCGACGTCGCTTGCAACCAGTACGCTCTCGCTCAGGTTCGTCGTTGCGCGCAACCGATCACAGACGATCGGCGTTGCGTTGAGCTGATCGACCGGAATACGAAAGAATCCCTGCACCTGCGGCGAGTGCAGATTCATTGTCAGCACACGATCCGCCCCGGCGGCTTCGAGCAGGTCCGCGATCAATCGAGCCGTGATCGATATTCGCGGCCGATCCTTTTTGTCCGAACGCGCGTACGGCAGATACGGCAACACCGCAGTAACGCGCCGCGCCGATGCGTGCTTCAACGCATCGATGATGATCAACAGTTCCATGAGCATATCCGACACCGGCGGACACGACGTCTGAATGACGAACACGTCTGACTCTCGGACGTTCTCCTTGCACTGGAACAGAATGTTTTCATTGCCGAAACGATGGATCTCGGTCTCGCATAGCGGCACGCCGAGGTGTTGCGAGATTTCGACGGCTAGCGCCGGATGGGACGTACCGGAAATCAGTTTGATCGCATCGTTCACAACAGCAGCTCCGTACGTTCGCGTTCAATTCCGCTCTTCAGGCAGCGCAGCGCGTCATCGAGCGCATCGACGACGAAGTCGACGTCGGCCAGCGTCATCGGCGCCGACGTGCAATACATCAGACGGCTTGCGCTCGCGACGCCGCGCATCAGCATCGACAGATGCAGCAGCTGGTTGATGCGCCCCGAGCGCATCTGCCCGGCCAGCGACGCACGCGCGTTCGTAAGCTTCCCATCCGTCAGGTGGATGTTCGCGAGCGAACCGAGACCGGTCGCCTGGCCACGAATGCCGTTCCTGCGAAACGTCTCGTCGATACCGCTGCGCAGGCGCTCGCCCAAGCCGTTCAGCTGCGCGATCAATTGCGGATTCACCTGGCTCATCGCGGCATTGCCCGCAGCTATCGATATCGGATTACCGCTGAAGGTGCTCGCATGCATCACCGGTTCCGGCTGATCCGGATGGAACATGCGCATCAGGTCAGTGCGCCCGCCGAATGCGCCGATCGGCAGGCCGCCGCCGATGATCTTGCCCATCGCGGTCAGGTCCGGAATCACGCCGTGCAGCGCCTGCGCGCCGCCGTCAGCGACCCGCAGCGTGATCACTTCGTCGAATATCAGCAGCACGTCGTGTTGGGTCGTCGCTTCCCGCAGTGCACGTAAAAACTCCGTTGTCGCCGGGATCATGCCCATGCTTCCGAGCACCGGCTCGACGATCACCGCCGCAAGTTCACCCGCGTGGGCGCGAATCAGCGCCCGCGCCAGTTCCGGCTCGTTGTACGGGCAGATGACGACATCGCCGAGTACGCTGTCTGGAATGCTCGCGTCAATCGGCACCGGATTGGGCGCGTCGAGCGGTCCGCACTGATCCGGCCGCGGCACCAGGCTCACTTCCGCGAGTTCGTAGCTGCCGTGATAGCCGCCTTCCATCTTCATGATCTTCTGGCGTCCGCTGAATGCACGCGCGCAGCGCAGCGTCATCAGCGTCGCCTCGCTGCCGGAACTCGTGAACCGCAGCTGTTCGACCGATGGCACACGGGCGCGAATGGTTTCAGCCAACGCGACCTGGCTGCGCGTCGGCGCCGCATACGCCGAGCCGCGCCGCATCTGTTCGGATACGGCGTCGACGACCGCGGAATTGGCGTGCCCCAGGATCAACGACGTGAAATTGTTCATGCAGTCGACGATTTCGTGGCCGTCGGCGTCGTGCATCCGGCATCCCGATGCACGCTCGATGAACAGCGGATACGGACCATAGTGCGCACTCATGCGCGTATCGCCGCCGGGGAAGTTGCGCCGCGCGGCTTCGAACAGCTGCGCCGACGCCGGTGACCAGGCGCGGTACTCGGCGTGAACGCGGTCGCGCAATTGGCTCATGTCGCTCTCGCACGAGGTCGTTTCAATCGAGCCGTCATGCTACGCCGGCCGTCGCGGGAAACGAAACCGCCACGTTCGTTCTGCGCAGCGCTGCCCATTCAACGACGCATGCAACGCCACTGCAACGTCAAAACCGTCGCGGTCGCCGGTCATCGTTCCTTCGATTTCGATGCGCGTCTGCCAATCGCCGCGCGCCAGTTCGAACTCCCGAACACAGCGCGCGCTCGGCACGCCGTCGCGTACATCGAGTTCGTCGACAAAAATGGAGTCGACTTCCATGCCATTCGCGTGGCGGATCCGGCCGTTATCCGAACGCGCGCTGGTGCCGTGCTCGAGCGGCGTCACCGAAGCTTTGCGCAGGATCGTGAACGGCGCCGCCTCGGCACATTCAGGTTCGCCGAACGTCACCGCGATCTCGGAGTTGCGCCACACCGGCAGAACCAGTCGGCTGGTGCCGCACACGACGTCCGGCGCCGGCAGGCCGGTCGCCGGCCACACGACCGGCCAATACGAGTTCGCCAGCGCGAGGCGCAGCCGATGCCCGGCGCGCACACGATGGCCGAGAACGTTCAAGCGCACCGTCGCGCGCGTCAAATCCTTCGCCCCGAGCGACGTCACGCCCCAGGACAACAGCAGCGATGAGCCGTCCGGCGCGACTTCACACAGTCGCGCGATCACCTGCGCACCGGGCTGCGCGGCCTCCAGGTCGATGACAAGTTCGGGATTGCCCAGCAATGTCAGATCGACATCGAGCGGCGCGCTGTCGAAAAGCATGCTGACGGCATCGTCCGGAGCCTGATCGGGTGCAAGTTCGGACGGACCAAACGGACACCAGCGCCCGGCGGCGCCGCCATGTGTCAGATCGTCAGGCAACTTCAGTACGACGCGCGGCCCCGGCGCAGTTCGCAGTGCGTGCTCGCCCAGAAAGAACTCGCGCGGCTCGAATTCATCCGGACTCAGATCGGTTCCGCACCACTGTCCCGGCCACAGCTTCGGTTGCGGCGGCGTGTGCCGTTGCAGCCACACACGCAGCTTGGGCTCGCGCATCACGCCGCGATCACAATCGTTGAGCCAGTGATCCCACCAGCGCACGGCTTCCTGCAGAAAACCGATGGCCGGACCCGGCCGGCCCGCATACGGATACTGATGCGCCCACGGACCGATGATGCCGCGGCACGGCGCTTCGAGGCCGTTGAGCAGCCGCAACACGGCGTTGGTGTAACCGTCACCCCAACCGCCGACCACCAGCACCGGGCAGCGGATCGCCGCGTAGTTTTCGCTCACCGAGCCGTGCCGCCAGTACGCATCGCGCTGCGGGTGCGACAGCCACGTATCGATGAACGCCGGTGTTTTGTCGAGGCGCAGCTGCCACAGTTCGCGCCAGCGCTCGCCGATCGTCTGCGGATCCGGCGGCCGCACATTCAACGCCAGCATCGTCGTTGCCCAACCGAGCATATCGCGACCGAGTACCGCGCCACCCATGTAGTGCACATCGTCCGCATAACGGTCGTCCGTCCCACAAACGCTGATGACCGCGCGCAACGCCGGTGGAGCGAGTGCGGCCGCCTGCAGGGAGTTGAACCCGCCCCATGAGATGCCGATCATGCCGACGCGGCCGTTGCACCAGGGCTGATCCGTCAGCCACTCGATGACTGAGACGGCGTCGGTGAGTTCAGTGTCGGTGTATTCGTCTTCCAGCAACCCGTCCGAGTCGCCGCTGCCGCGCATGTCGACGCGCACGGATGCAAAACCGTGGCCCGCGAAGTAGCGATGCCGGGTCGGGTCGTCGATTGCGGTGCCATCACCTTTGCGGTACGGCAGGTATTCCAGAATGACCGGCACGGGGCCGCTGTCGGCATCGTCCGGCAGCCACATCCGCGCCGCCAGGCGCGTGCCGTCGGGCAATGGAATTTCGCAGTGTGGGACTTCGCGGACACGGTGCGGAAATTCGTGCACAACGTTCATGTTCAGCGGCTGCCGACCAACGTCACGACGACATGAACCTTCTGACCGATCCACTTCGTATCGGCCCAATCGCCGAGCCCGAGTCCGAATGCGAAGCGATCGAGGTCCGCGGTACCGCGCAGTTCGAGACGACCATCGGTTTCGCTCAGCGTGAAGTGCACGACGACGGGTACCGTCACGGTACGGATGCGCAGTTCGCCGCGGGCTTCGAATCCGTCAGCGGCGCGCACGAATTCGCGCGCGGCAAATTCCGCTTCCTTGAACGTATCCGACTCGAACCAACCGGTTCCTTTGAGAATGTCGTCGCGCTCTTTGTTCGCGGTCGCGATCGACGCCGTGTCGATCGACACCTTTACGCGGCTCTCATTCAACGCGTCCGGGTCGAAGTGCACATCGGCATCGAAGCGCTCGAACGTGCCATCGAACTGCGCTTGCGCCTGCTCGGCGGTGAAGCCGAGACGGCTCGCGCCGTAGTCGATCTTCCAACGATTGGGTTCGGCCGCGGCCGATGCACAGCAGAACAACGCAACGAGAACACTCAACGTCTTCATCGCGACGACCACGGCAGCATCCGCCGCAGTACATCGTCGCGATCGACGAACTGATGCTTCAAAGCCGCAACGACGTGCAACACCGCCAATACGACAAGCGCGCCGAACAGTGTTTCGTGAACCTCTTCCATCAGCTCCTCGAGACCCTCGTTCGGAGCCACGAGGTCCGGCAGCGTGAACCAGCCGAAGTACGAAACGGGATAGTTCGCCGCGGCGGACATCACAAGACCCGAGACCGGCAGGGCGAAGAGCAGCAGATAGAAGCCATAGTGAGCGATTTTTGCGGCGGCAACCTGCCACCGCGGCATCGTCGGCGGAAGTCCCGGCGGCGGAGATATGAACCGCCAGAGAAGTCGTACGACCGCCAATCCGAAGATCGTCAGACCGACCGATTTATGGCGCGCCAGCAGCGCGAACTGCGCGAGCGCCGCGGCTGGGTGCGCGGCTTTGTCCGCCCCGGCTTCCTCGGCGAGTTCGGCCAGCACGTACTGCGCGATGATCAATGCCACGATCGCCCAGTGCAGCAACTGGGCAACGCCGCCATAACGTGACGGGCTGTTTTTTAGTGCCATTCGTTGACCTCTGATGCGCTGCACACAGGACCCGGCACAGCGTCGGCGCGGGCAGTTTCGCCGCGGAGGTCGGTCTCGCGCAACGCGTAATTCCCCGGATCAGAATCCTCCGCCCAGGCGCCTCTGCCACAGCGGGGTGTAGCGGGGGGCGCCGTCGAACGACGTGCTTTCGAAAACAACCGCGCTGCGCAGCAACAACGGAACGACGAGGTCTCGTGCAGGCGCGACGAACTTCGCGCCACGGCGACAACGGATCACGGTCAGATGCGCCTTGAACGGTTTGTCAGGCGGTCCGAATTCCGGGGCCAGCACGTCGTTGCACGTTGCGGCAAGCTGCTCCAGTCTGCCGGCCGACCCGATCGGCAAAACGATCACGCTGGGACGCCGGGTGGACGGCAACGGTTGCGGCGCCGCCGTGCGGCAATGGATCGGCGCGGCGGCAACGGCGATCGGTTCGATCAACTCCACGACACGATCGACGGCGGCGCGCGGCAGGTCGCCAAAAAACCGTAGCGTCACGTGATAGTTCGTCGGAGGAACAAAGCGGTAAGCCTCGCCTGTATAGATCCGATGAAACGGCTCCAGCGCCGCGTGCACATGAGCCGCGTCCGGCGCCTCGATTCGACACGCAAGAAATACGCGCACTACAGGACGCAAGGGCCCGCCATTGCTTAAAAGGGTATGACCTGCTTCGAATACGCCACCGCGAAAATGTAGCCGACCGACGCAATCGCGGCGACGAAGCCGACGATCTTCAACGGGCGACTCTGCGCCCGCATTGCCATGACACCGAACCCGATGTAAGCCAGCAGGCCGCCGATCTTGGCCATCAACCAGGGGTTAGCGAGCGGCGACAGCGACATCGCAACCGCCAGCGCGATGCCGAAGCCGAGCAGCAGCGTGTCGATCACATGCGGCGCAATACGCACCCACCTGAGGTTGCGCAGCGGTGAGTCCGCAAGCGACAGCAGGCCGCGCACGACAAACCCGGCAACGGTGATGAGAGCAAACGCAACGTGGAATTCCTTCAGCAGCAGCACGATGACTCCTAACGATCGCGATTGCGCGGCATTGTGCCTGCGCCCAGTGGTGCTGGCTACGCAAGCAGACATGACGCAGGCTCCGCCAACTCCCGTCGCCGATGGAACCAAATCGACCCCGACAACTCTCGCGCTATACTGCCGCTCACGCAAATCATCGAGGCCTGCGCAGCATGCCGAAAGGCGGTCCCACCTCACACATCTACTTCTCACAGCGACTGCGACTGCACTATGTCGCGTGGGGTGATCGCGACGCGCCGCCGCTGCTGCTGATCCACGGCGGTCGCGACCATTGCCGGAATTGGGACTGGGTCGCCGAAGCACTGCTCCACGACTATCACATCATCGCGCCGGACCTGCGCGGCCACGGCGATTCGGAGTGGCTGAAAGGCGGCGGCTACACCCAGCTCGACTACGTCTACGACATCGCACAACTGTTGAACCAGACGAAAATGACGCCGGTGACGATCATCGGCCACTCGCTCGGCGGTTCGATCGCGTTGAACTACACCGGGTTGTATCCCGAAACGGTCAACAAGCTCGTCGCAATCGAAGGCATGGGGCCACCGCCACAGATGCTCAAGGCGATGCGAGACCAACCGACTCACGCGCGCATCCACGAGTGGATCAACGGCCTGCGCAAAATCGCCGGCCGCACGCCGCGCCGTTACGACTCCCTCGAAGAAGCCTTTCAGCGGATGCAGGAGGAGAACCCGCACCTCTCGTCGGATCAGGCGCGCCACCTGACGATTCACGGCAGCAATCAGAACGAAGACGGCACCTACAGCTGGAAATTCGACAACTATGTGCGCGCGTTCTTCCCGGTCGGCCTGTCGCCGGAGCAGAGCAACGAACTGTATGCACGCATCAGCTGCCCGACGCTGCTGATACGCGGCACGGAATCCTGGGCATCTGATCCGGAGCAGGACGGCCGGGCCAAACACTTCAAGAATGTCCGCGTCGCAAACATCATTGGCGCGGGGCACTGGGTTCATCACGACCAGCTCGACGAGTTCCTGACGGTCGTGCGCGCCTTTCTCGCCCAGTGACTTCCCGGCACGCCCTCGTCGAACGTCTCCACGGCTCGCCGCACCGCGGCGTCATCGCGGTGACCGGCGGCGGAGCGTTGTTGTTGGCGGATCTGCTGACGGTGCCGGGCGCGTCTGCGACGGTGCTGGAGGCACGGGTCCCGTACGCCGCAAACGCGCTCGCGGAATTCGTTGGCGCGGCGCCGGAACAGGCGTGCAGCGTCGAAGCCGCGTGCGACATCGCGATGGCCGCGTTTCAGCGTGCGCGTGTGCTGGCCGCCGATGCGCCGCAGCACCGCTTCGGTCTTGGCTGCACCGCCAGCCTCGCTACTACATCGCGCAAACGCGGCGAACACCGCGCCCATATCGCGCTGCAGACGTTGAACGAAACGCGCGCGTGGTCGGTGACGTTCACGAAGGACGCACGCGACCGTCTTTCGGAGGAGCGCCTGCTTGCCGACATCGCGCTCGTGGCTTTGGCGGATGCGTTCGGTCTCGATGCCACGCTCGATCTGGATCTGCACGAACACGAAACAATCGACGGGGACCGCGCAACCGCTCCGGCGCAATGGGGCGAGCTTCTGCTCGGCCGGGTTCGTGCGGTACCGGTGCATCACGAGGCAATGCCGGTAGTGCTGTTTCCCGGCGCGTTCAATCCGCTGCACGACGGCCACCTGGCGATGGCGAGGCACGCTGCCGCGCGGTACGGCCATCCCGTGACGTTCGAGATCTGCGCCAACAATGTCGATAAGCCGCGGCTCAACTACCTCGCACTGCGGCATCGTGTCAATCAGTTCGACGCGGCGACACCCGTGTGGATCACCAATACCTCGACGTTCGTCGAGAAGGCCCGGTGTTTTCCCGCGGTCACGTTCGTCGTCGGCATCGATACGATCGAGCGCGTAGGTGATGCGAAATACTACGGCGGAGACAACGCGCGGCTGGTTGCCGCTGTCAGCGAAATCGCCGGCCTCGGCTGCCGCTTCTTCGTGTTCGGCCGCAGCGTCGCGGGCCGATTCAAGGGCCTGCAGGACGTGCTTCTGCCGCCGGCGCTGCAAGCGCTGTGCATCGAGGTTCCCGAAGCCGAATTCCGTCAGGACGTTTCATCCACCGCGCTGCGGAAACGAGGTCGCGCGCTGATCCGAGCATGACCGGGTCATTCGAGATCGTCGAGCCGTTGCGGCCACGAAGCCTTCAGCAATCGCGACAACGAGCGGTCCATTCGTGCACACGACGCCCGCACATCTGCGCCACCGTTGGGGAGACCGTGCGAAGCACGAACGGGCTGGCCAGTCGTATCGCAATCAGGTTCGCGTCACGGGTGCGGCGCTCGAGATGCTCGAGGTAGATCGTCAGATCCGGTAGTTCAGGCACCGTCCTGAATCAATTCGTCGTTACGGACTACATACTTCCACTTACCCGAGTGGAAACGCCACAGCAGCATCAGGCCTTTCAAAACATAGTCGCCGATCAGCGCCGCATAGACCCAACGCACCGGCAGCCCCGCATAGGTGAATATCGCCGCCAACGTGCAGCGCATCCCGATCAATCCAAAAAAAGTCGCAATCATCGGAAAGCGCGTGTCGCCCGCGCCGCGTAATGCGCCACCGATTGCAAAATCGACCGCCATCAACGGCATCATTGCGCCGAGCACGTAGGTGAATTCGACCGTGTGCTGAATTGTGGCCTGATCGTCGCCGATGAAGAACGTCGCCAGATCACGCGCAAAATAAATCACGATCGCGCCAAGTACACCCATCGTCGCAATCGCCATCCACAACGCGCGCCAGCCGCTGCGCATCGCACCGTCCGGGTCATCGGCGCCGAGGTGCTGCCCGACCAGTGTCGATCCTGCGATCGAAAAGCCGAAGCCGGCGACCATACAGATGTTCAGCATGTTCACGCCGATGTTGTACGCCGCGAACGCCTGGGTGCCGTAAAAGTTCCCGATCAGCATCAAAAACGCAAAAAAACCGGCCTGAAAGATGATCTGCTCGAGTCCCGCCGGATAGCCGATATCGAGCAGCCGCCGCAGGCGCTCCATCCGCAACCAGCCGTCTCGAATGTAGCGAATGCGCAGCTTCTGCTTCCACCACAGCCCGACCAGAATAACCGCGCCGAGCGTGAACGACAGTCCCGCAGCGAGCGCCGCACCAACCGCACCCATCGCCGACGCACCCCACCACCCGAACACGAGCGCATACAGCAGCGGTATGTTGATCACATTGACGAACGCACCCACATACAGCGGCGTCCACGCATCACCGGCGGCGCGCAGCGCGCCGGCCATGATGAAGTTGGCGGCAAACGCAACATTGAAGAACGATAGCCAACGGATATACGCTGCCGCGAGTTCGACGGTCTGCGCGTCAAGACCGAATATCGATGCGACGTGACTGGAAAAGAATACGCCGGGAATCGTCAGCACCAGACCGAAGACAGCGCCAAGCACCAGCGACGCGATGGTAATACGCCCGGCTTCGAGTTCGTCGTTACGTCCCCATGCCCGCGCCACCAGCGCAGTGGTACCCGCGCCAATCGCCATCATTACTGCCTGCAGGGCGAAGAACACGCGTTGCCCGGCGCCTACCGCCGCCAGCGCTTCGGAACCGAGCTGGCCTACAACTTTGGTTTGTACGAGGCCGACGACGCCGTAGAGCAGGTTGCCGAAAATTGCCGGCAGCGCGAGCTGCAGTATCGTCGGGCGCACCTGCGCTGCGTCTGTTTCGGTCGTTTCGGCCATGGCGTTGCTAGGTCTGCTCCAGGATTGTTGTTAACATTGCCGGCCCGATCCGTTCGTACTCACCAATTCACATAAGGGGCCGCGACCATGCCAGCACCCAGTTTCACCGACATCGGCGTGACCATCGATGGTCATGTCGCCACCATCGAGATCCAGCGCCCGCCGCACAACTTTTTCGATTTCAGCCTGATCGGCCAGATCGCGGATGCGTTCTCCGCAATGGACGAAGATCCGCGCTGCCGGGCCATCGTACTGGCGGCCCAGGGCAAATCGTTCTGCGCGGGAGCGAATTTCGGAAGCGGTCGGAGCGACGGGTCGGGAAGTGCAGATTTTACAGAGGAAGGCTTCCGCAACACCACCGGCAAGCTCTATCGCGAGGCCGTTCGTCTGTTCAGTTGCAAAAAGCCCGTCGTAGGCGCAATTCAAGGTGCGGCGATCGGCGGCGGGCTCGGCCTCGCACTGGTGCCGGATTTTCGCGTCGTGTCACACGAAGCGCGCTTCGCGGCGAACTTCGCAAAACTCGGCATCCATCCCGGCTTCGGTCTGACGGTGACGTTGCCGCGCCTCGTCGGGCAGCAGGCGGCGAATCTGATGTTTTTCACCGGTCGCAGGCTCAGCGGCGAAGAAGCGTTGAAGGTTGGACTTGCCGACCGGCTGGTGGATGCAGCCGATCTGCGCACCGCGGCGCATGCACTCGCCGCCGAGATTGCAGAGAACGCGCCGCTCGCGGTGGTATCGGTGCGCGCGACGGTGCGCAAGGGTCTTGCAGAACAAATCGCCGCAGCGACCGAGCATGAACTGAAAGAGCAGCAGTGGTTGCGCGGCACCGAAGACTCCGACGAGGGCATCCGCTCCGTCGCCGAACGCCGCGCCGGCATTTTCAAAGGCAAATGAACAACAATCGATACATGCGGGGTACGTTATGAAGCTCGGAAAACTCGGCGTCTGGTATTTCACCGAGACCATGCCGGCGAACAAGGCGGCCGAAGCCGCGCAACGGATTGAAGCCCTCGGCTATTCCGCCCTATGGCTGCCGGAAACCGTCGGCCGCAATCCGTTCGCGCACGCCGCGTGGCTGCTTGCAAAAACCAAGTCGTTGATCATCGCCACCGGCATCGCGTCGATCTATCACCGCGAGCCCGGCGTTACGATGGCCGGCCAGAAGACCCTGGCCGAGCAGTCCGACAATCGATTCCTGCTGGGACTGGGCGTTTCGCACAAGCCGATGGTCGAAGGCGTGCGTGGGCTCGAATACGGCAAGCCGGTGGCGACCATGCGCGACTATCTCGCAAAAATGGATGCTTCACCGTACAACGCCGTGCCGCCGTCTGAGCCACCGCCGCGCGTGATCGCAGCACTCGGACCGAAGATGCTCGAACTCGCGCGTGATGCCTGCACCGGCGCGCATCCGTACTTCACGTCCCCTGACCACACTGCAATGGCGCGCAAGGTGTTGGGCGCCAAGCCATGGCTGTGCGTAGAACAGAAGATCATTCTCGAAACCGACGCTACTAAGGCGCGAACCCTCGCTCGCGCCGCAGCGATTATGTATCTGGGGCTGCCGAACTACCGCAACAACTGGCTGCGCATGGGCATGACCCCTGCCGATCTCGACAACGGCGGCTCCGATCGATTCATCGACGCCACGTTCGCGTGGGGCAAGCCCGATACGATCAAGGCGCGCATCAAGGCACACTTCGATGCCGGCGCGAGCCACGTCTGTATTCAGCCGATCAATCCGAACGGCGTGTTCGGCGATCTGCACTGGCAAGCGCTCGAAGAGCTCAAAGGGGCCGCAGGCTGATGGATGATTTCCGCGGCAAAGTCGTGATCGTGACCGGCGCCGCCGGCGCGCTGGGCACGGCCGTCGCGAACGAGTTTGCAGCGCGTGGCGCGAAACTCGCGCTCATCGACATCATCGCGATCGCGGGTCCACATCTGTCGCACGTCGGCGATCTCACCGACGCCAAAGCCGCACAGACGATCGTTGCCGACATCGCACGCAAGCTTGGCGGCATCGATGTGCTCGCAAACGTCGCCGGCGGCTTCACGATGGGCGAGGCCGTGCACGAAACAACCGACACAACATGGAAGTTCATGTTCGATCTGAACGTGAACACGATGCTGAACATGGTGCGCGCCACGGTGCCGACGATGCTCGCCGCGCGTAGCGGCAGGATCGTCAACATCGGCGCGCGCGCGGGTTTGAAGGGTATCGGACGTATGGGCGCCTACTGCGCGTCGAAGAGTGTCGTGATTCGTCTCACCGAGAGTCTCGCCGACGAACTGAAAGGCAGCGGCATCAACGTCAACTGCATTCTGCCGAGCGTCATCGATACGGCGCGCAATCGGCAGGACATGCCCGACGCCGACCATTCGCTGTGGGTAGCGCCGGCCGATCTCGCTCGCGCGGTCGCGTTTCTTGCATCGGATGCGGCACACGCAATTCACGGCGTGGCGCTGCCGGTGGAAGCGCTCAGCTAACCGATCACGCCAGCGGTGCCGCGACGGATTCGGCACTGGCGTCACTGCGGAGATTGCGGCTGGTTGCGCCGGACCGTCTTGCGCCGGGGATGGCTCGAGCGAGTCTGGCGTACCGACCGTCCGCCACCCCCCCTCGAAGTCGCACCGCTGGGTTCCAGCGCCTCCGGCGTCAAATCCAGCGTTTACGTCGGAAGTAGACGAGCATGCCGATCATCGACGCCGCGATTACGACGAGCACGCCGACGTAGGCGTACGGCCAACCGAGCTCCGGCATGCTCAGCGGTCCGGCGTTGCGATCGAAGTTCATGCCGTACAGACCGACCAGAAACGTCGGCGGAATGAACAACGTCGCGATCAGCGTCAACACGCGCATCACTTCGTTCAATCGATTGCTGACCAGTGACAGATAAACCTCGACGAGGCTGGTCGCCACTTCACGATGCGTTTCCAGCAGATCGATTGCGCTGACGATGTGGTCGTAACAATCCTGCAGGTACGGCCGAAGGTAGGTGCGATCGCTGTCCGCTCCATCGAGGTGGCGGAACATGTCGGCGAGAATTTCGCGCGTTGCCCATGCGGTGCGTCGATACACGAGCAGCCGGTTGCGGATCGCGTGCAGTTTTCGCAGTTCCTTCGGGGTCGGGTGTTCGAGTATTTCGTCCTCGAGTTCCGACAGCTCGGACCCGGCGTCGTCGATCACCGGAAACAGGTGATCGATGGCCAGATCGATCATTGCATACAGCAGGTAGCTCGCGTCGTTACGGCGCATCCGGCTGTGCTCGCTCGCCAGACGCGCGCGGATCGGATCGAGCAGATCCGGCGGCGTTCCATCGTGAAAGCTGACAACGTAGTTATGGTCCGTGAACACGCTGAGCTGCTCGAACTGTCCCGGTTGCATCGGACTCGGCAACAGCAGCGTGACGAACAGGTTGTTGCCGAATTCCGTGAACTTCGGCCGCTGGCCGACGTTGACGACATCTTCGAGCGCCAACGGATCGAGCGAGTAGGTCGTTTGGAGTCGCTCGAGCAAGTCGATGGACGGCACGCCGGCCACGTGTATCCAGCGGACGCTGCCTTCGGGAATCGGCGTACCGATCCGCTCGACATCATTGGTCATGCTCGAAAGCGCCGTCGCGGAGTAGTCGGTGATATCGATGTGGGCGTCTTGTGCGGCACGCACGCGTTCCGTGTCGAAGGTACCGGGTGAAGTTCCCGGCATGCGGGGTCGCAGCGCGTGCTTCATGTCGACTCACTCATGTCCATTATGGAGGTACAGTAGCGGCGCTTGCCCCGATGAGCCAGAGATCGACGCAATGCACGAGCTAATCCAACAGTACGGCTACGCGGCGGTGTTCGTCGGCACCTTCGTCGAAGGCGAATCGGTGGCGCTGCTCGCCGGGTTCCTCGCGCACGGCGAATATCTCAATCTGACCACCGTCATCGTCGTGTCGTTCATCGGCTCGTTCTGCGGCGATCAGACCGCATACTGGCTCGGGCGCAGGTACGGTTCACGCTGGCGCCCGCAGTCACAGGTCCTGCAACGACGCATGGCGGATGCGGAGCGATTGCTGACGCGTCATCAGATTCCGGTGCTGCTCGGCTTCCGGTTCGTCTACGGCATCCGCAACGCGACGCCGTTCGTCGCGGGCAGCGTCACAAAAATTCCATTGCCGCGGTTCATCGCGCTGAATGCCGCGGGTGCCGCGATCTGGGCGATCTCGATTCCGGTGATCGGCTACTACTTCGGACATACCGCAGAGTCGCTACTCGACCCCCAGCAGCTTTACGATGGAAGGATCATCGCTGCACTCGTGGTCGGCGGCCTGGTCATCTGGTTGGTGCGGTATCTGCGAGCGCGGCGTCGGGCTGCACGATCGACAACAACAGCCTCTGCGAACCCGCCCCGCACGCCAGAACGGTTTTGAGCGCGTCGCTGCCCGGCAACGTGATCCGCTCCAGGCTCCGGGCCGAGACGTGCAATATCAGCCCGGTGGTCGGATTCGGGCCCGTCGGCACGAACACCGTCGGGCCGGCGCCGCCTTCATCGGCGAGGAAGCCGGTCAGCTTGATGCCGTTGCCGACGCTGACGAGCACCGGGCGCGCGAACGGATTCTGGTCGCCTTTGCCGAGATAGCTGACGATCTCCTTGACCGGTTGATAGCCCGGCACGCGTTGCACGGTGTTGCGCTCGATCCAGCTGAACGCGCGATGGCCGAAACGCGTGCTGACGAACGCGCCGAGCGCGAAGCACGCGAGCAGAATCGTCGCGATCGTGAGCACCTGGCCGCCCCACATCGGCAGGTGCAACTGCGCGGCGACGAACTCAGCCGCCGGGGCGGTCTTGCCGCCGATCCAGGTTGCAAGCCATAACAGCAGGTTCACAAAAACGAACAGCGGCAGCACGACCAGAACGCCGCCGATCAGCGTCGCGCGAATGTAACGTGGCAAATTCGACATACGGTGCCCATGAACCAGTGAACTGGCCGCCACCCTACCAACAACATCGGTGTTGTAGCAGTGGTGGTCCGCGAAACTAGACCCAGTTCGAGCTGCGCTTCAGCGCCTGCTCAGCGCCCCAGACCAGCTCTTTGAAAATTTCGGCCGCGGGGCGCACCGCTTTGATCATGCCGATGCCCTGTCCGGCGAAGCCGGGGTTGATGTCGCCGCGCTTGTCACGCGTTGCCGCCGCGAGCACCGGACCCGACACCGCCCCCTGATACGGCATCGGCAATGGTTCTTTGTTCGCACGCACCCACGCGTCGGTCCACAGGCTGCGAATGATTCGCGCCGGCTTGCCGGTGACGCTGCGCGACACCACGGTGCCGTCTTCACTCGCATCGACGATGGCCTGTTTCTGGAAGTCGAAGATGCCTGCTTCGTTCGACGCCAGAAACGCCGAGCCGACCCACACCCCTTCGGCGCCCAGCATCATTGCTGCCGCAATACCACGGCCGTCGGTGATGCCGCCGGCGCCCAGCACCGGCACGTCGCCCACCGCGTCGACCACTTGCGGGATCAGCGCCATCGTACCGATCGGCGAGTTGTGACCGCCACCGTCGTGCCCCTGCGCAACGACAATATCGATGCCGGCCTGAATCACCTGCACCGCATGTTTCACCTTGCCGACGACACAGAGCACCTTCGTGTTGTTCGCGCGCAGCCGCTGCATCCACGGCCCCGGATTACCCAGACCGGAGGCATACACCGGCACACGCTCCTCGATCACCACTTCCATCTGCGCGTCGAAGAACTCTTTCGACAGCGGCACCGGTTCGCCGGGCTCGCGGCGTTGTCGCAGCAC